>JAEEGK010004573.1_pt1 | contig 33808 bp, 19 predicted proteins | sample 8958771 | NCBI WGS metagenome assembly JAEEGK01 (sample SAMN16246547, study PRJNA631951) | gut metagenome | biome: gut microbiome; feature: rumen; material: SC-attached | host: Bos | place: Iran: Karaj | collected 2018-10 | reverse complement strand
AACATCCACGACGACAAGAACAAGCAACTGCAAGAGAGCCTCGAGCAACTGCCCGACAGCTGCGTGGCCGCCGCCAAGGAATTGGAGAAAGACCGCGAGATCTACACCGCCAAGGGTGTGTTCTCCGATGCCATCATCGACTACATGATCAAATTCCTCACCGACTTCAACGATGCCCATTTGCGCAAGGATTTGGGCAACGACACGAAGAAAATCTTGAAACTGGTGAAGGATAATATTCATGTTGGTTAAAATCTTTGCGGCTGCCACGATGTGACAGCCCTACAAATGAATAATGCCATGACAAAGGACAGAACCATAAATTGGAAAATCCTCCTTTGTTGTGGCATTTTCATTTGGTTTGTCATCAACCTGTTGCAGGGCATCTTCACCGAAATTCAAGAGGACGAGGCCTATTATGCCCTTTATGGAGAGCACCTCGCTTGGGGTTATTTCGACCATCCGCCCATGGTGGGACTGATGACTTTTTTGAGCAACTTGCTGTTTTCAGGCATTTTAGGCGTAAGGTTTTTTACGATCATTACATCTTGCATGTCACTATGGGTGATATGGAGAATTGCAACTTTCAACTCTAAACTCCCAACTGACTCTAAACTCTCAACTCTAAACTCTAAACTTTTCCTCATCATCGCCTTCTCCATCATAATGTTCAACATCTACGGCTTCGTCACCACACCCGATGCGAGCTTGATTCTGTTTTCTGCCCTGTTTTTGCTGGTGTATCAGCGTTATTTGGCTGAAAGATCATGGAAAAACGCCTTGTTGATGGGTCTGACGATGGCTTTGATGGTCTACAGCAAGTACCACGCTTTCTTGTTGTTGGGCTTGATTGTACTATCGAACCTCAAGTTGTTGAAAGACGGCAAGTTCTGGGTGGCTTGTTTGCTGTCTTTAGCCTTGTTGACACCGCACATTCTTTGGCAAGTCAACAACGACTTCCCGAGTTTCAAGTACCATCTTGCTGGGCGCAACGAAGCATTTCGCTGGAGTTATTTCCTTGAATACCTGCCTAACCAACTGCTGATTTTTAATCCCTTTACATTTTGGGCGGTGGTGTATGTGTTAATCAAGTACCGCGCTGATAATACAATTGAACGCGGCCTACGTTTCATCCTTATCGGCTTCTTCCTTTTCTTCTGGTTGATGGCTTTCCGCGGGCATGTAGAGCCGCATTGGACCATCGTCTGTGTCATCCCTATGGTGGTGCTGGTTTATCGTAAAGCCTTGACAGATGAGAAATTAAGAAAATACACCTGGCGTTTCATCCTGCCCTCATTGTTGTTGGTTTTGGCTTTCAGAATCCTCTTGTTGACGCCATTGGCCAACCGTTTCGGCTATCATGGCAAGGAAAAACAATACAAGGCCATTGAACAAGTGGCTGGTAACCATCCAGTGGTGTTTCAGGGCTCGTTTCAGCAGCCTGCGCTCTACCATTATTTCACTGGCAAGGAAAGTTCCACGCTGAAAAGTTATTACGACCGAAAGACACAATATGATCTCTGGCAGTTCGATAAGGCTTGGATTGGGAAGGAGGTCTTCATTTGTGGTCCGGTATCGGGCCTGTCCAAGGAATACGAAATCAACGGGGAGTCGTTTCAAGGCTATCTCATGCCGCGTTTTCTATCGCCTAACCGTTTGGTAATCAACTTAAATATCACAAACGCAAATCCCGAAACAGTACCGGTTTTTCATCATGGCGACACCATACATGCCGACTTCAGCATTTATAATCCCTGTGACGTTCCGATAGCCTTCCTCGATGAAAATTATAACATGACGCTTAGGGCACACTATCTACCTGGGGATGAAATCACTTACTGTTTCTTCGACAAATTCAAGGAGTTTCCGGCACATTCGACCCTTGATGGGCACTTGTCCACCGTCGTCGGCGACCATATCGGTTTTGGCAAGCATCGTTTCAATCTCGGTATCGGCGACCGCGTTGCTTCATTCGTGACGGAGGAAAGCGGGGTGGAAATCAGGATTGAGCCCTAAGCGCAGCCAACTGAGCTTCCTGTTCGCGCATCTTCTGCCTGACGGCGTTGATGTTGTTCTGCTTCTTTTTCTTGTCCATCATCTGTTGCTCGCAGCCGGCGATGGTCTCCAACACCTGCCGTAGGTTTTTGTTTTTTTCCAACACAAAAGCATGCACGACGCCCTCTATCTCACGCAGACTGCGCATGATGTTGATTTGTCGCTCGGGGGTAAGGGTGTTTTGGATGAGGAAAAGATAGTCTACTCGTGGCGAAAACGAATACAGCAGCTTGTCTTTGCTGACGAGTGAGACAAGGTTATAGACATTGTAGTTTTCGCCTGCCGTGTAATAAAAGAAGGAGAAGGGTACGCCTTCAAAGATAAGGTCATCGTATCTGGCGAGGTCTAAAAAGAGCTTGTTGTTGATGTTCCACGCCAACTTGTAGTCGACCATAGCGGAGTTGATGCCGACGACGGTGGTATCGTCGAACGAGGCAATCTGTATCTTGTTGCTTTTGGGTTTCATGCCGCAAAGATACAATTATTCTTTGAACAATTCTTGACAGGTTTTTTCTGCAGCCAGCTGCTCAGCACCGCGGATGGAACGGTCGATGGCATCGGCATAAGGCTTGCCATCGATGACAATCTGGACGTGGAACTGCTTCTTGTGTCCCTCGCCGATTTCCTCCAACATCTTGAACACGGTGTTTTTTTTCTGTTTTTGCGACCATTCCAAGAGCTTGCTTTTGAAGTTGACATCGGTTTGTTGGAGCTGTTCCATGTCGATGTGGACCTTGACGATGCGGTCGATGATGATGTGTTTGGTGAAGTCGAAGCCACGGTCGAGGTAGATGGCCCCCATGAGGGCTTCGAAGGCGTTGCCGCCCATCGAGCGGGCTTGGTTGCCAGTGTCGGGGGCATGACGGATGTAGTCGCCGAAACCGAGTTTCTCCGAGAGTTTGTTGAGGGAGACACGACTGACGATGCGCGAGCGCATCTCGGTGAGGAAGCCTTCGGGCTGGGTGGGGTAGGTGTGGAAGAGGTAGTCGGCCACGGCAGTGCTCAGCACGGCATCGCCGAGGTATTCCATGCGTTCGTTGCTGACGTGGTAGTTACCCACGCTTTCAGCTGCCACTGATTTATGGGTGAAGGCCACGCGATACAAGGCGATGTTCTTTGGGTAGAAGCCGAAGATGTTGTGGATATAGTCGTAGAGTGCCTTGTCTTGGGGGTCTTTGGGACCAAAGAGAGAGGAAAAAGCCATCTTAGGATTCAAACTTTTTGAAAATCAAGGTGGCGTTTTGTCCGCCGAAGCCGAATGAGTTGGTGAGGGCGTAGTGGATGTCGCGCTTGCGGGCCTTGTTGAAGGTGAAATCGAGGCGCGGGTCGATGTTCGGGTCGTCGTCGAAGTGGTTGATGGTGGGCGGGATGATGCCGTTCTTCAGTGCCAGGATGGTGGCGATGGCTTCCACCGCGCCGGCACCGCCCAAAAGGTGACCCGTCATGGACTTGGTAGAGTTGATGCTGATGTTATAGGCGTGTTCGCCAAACACCTCTTTGATGGCGATAGGTTCAGCCACATCGCCCACTGGGGTTGAGGTGCCGTGGGTGTTGATGTGGTCGACGACTTCGGGAGAGAGACCGGCATCGTCCAAGGCGCGTTGCATGCTAAGGATGCCGCCCAAGCCTTCGGGATGCGGAGCCGTGATATGGTAGGCGTCGGCTGAGGCTCCGCCGCCCACGACTTCGGCATAAATCTTGGCGCCACGTGCGATGGCGTGTTCGTATTCCTCAAGGATGAGACAACCAGCGCCTTCGCCCATGACGAAACCGTCGCGGTTGAGGTCGAAGGGACGTGAGGCCGTCATAAAGTCGTCGTTACGCGTCGAGAGGGCTTTCATGGCGTTGAAGCCGCCGATGCCGCACACGCCGATGGCTGCACCTGCGCCGCCGGCCACGATGACCTTGCTCTTTCCCCAACGGATATAGTTGAAGGCATCAATGACAGCATGTGCCGATGAAGCGCAAGCCGATACGGTGGAGAAGTTAGGGCCACGGAAACCGTATTTAATGGAGACGACGCCCGCGGGCATGTTGACAATCATTTTGGTGATGAGGAAGGGGCTGAAACGCGGCGTGAGGTCGGTTTGCGAGTATTCCATGACCTCGTTGTACATGTGGTTGACGCCACCGATGCCGGAGGTGACGATGACGCCGACATCGTCAAAGTCGGTGTTTTCAGGGCTGATGCCCGAGTCGGCGATGGCTTCGTCGGCAGCGATGAGGTCAAACTGCGCAAACAGGTCGTATTTGCGGGCGGTCTTCTTGTCGAAATAGTCGTCGGGGTTGTACCCTTTCACCTCGCAGGCGAAATGGGTCTTGAATAAAGTAGAATCGAAACGGGTAATCTCACAAGCACCGTTTTTTCCATTTACCAGTCCTTCCCAGAAATCCTTGACAGTGTTTCCGATGGGGGTGATGGCACCGAGGCCTGTGACGACTACGCGTTTCGATTCCATAAATAACTTTATTTGCTTAGAAATTAGTTGTTTTCAGCACGCATCTTTTCGATGAGCTTCACAACATCACCCACAGTCTGGATGTTTTCCTGTTGGTCGTCCGGGATGGAGAGGTTGAAGCTCTTTTCAAATTCCATCATCAGTTCGACGGTGTCCAGTGAATCGGCACCCAGGTCGTTGGTAAAGCTGGCTTCCATAGTGACTTCCGAAGGATCCACGCCGAGTTTCTCAGCAATGATCGGAACGATTTCATTCAAAATTTCTTGCATAGTTCTCTTTTTTTAGTTGATAAATAGGCCGCAAAAGTAAGACTTATTTCCATTTCAAACCCAACCAACTTACCAATAAATTGATAATCAGTTGTTTATTAAAGAATGTCGGTCTACCTTGTGACCAATAATTACTCGTTTTCGATTGCAAAGGTACAACTTTTTTTGAAAATGATGTTTTTTTTCGGTTTTTTGGAAATTCAATATCTATTATTCCATTTCATCTCGATTGTAAAACACTTTCCCTTCACGATGAATACTGTCAAGTAAATCAGGGTTTTTCAACATGGAATACAAGCTCAAATCCACAAAATACGGCAAATACAATTCATCTATCCTCTCATCAAGAAGAGCCAATTGCAAATAAGTAAGACTATTGCCTTTCAATGTCAAATCGATGTCGGATGCTATACGGTTTGTACCTCTTGCCCTAGATCCATAAATAATGGCTTCTTCGACCTCCGGTACCGATGCCAAAGCATCACGCAAAGCTTGTAATTCTATGTCTGCAAGTCCAAAAGTCATCATGTTTAGGTTTGGGAAAACAAATCTTGCTGGCCTTTAGAAGCAAGACTCTTCATTCTATCATACAATGCCATAAAAGCCTGGTAATATGAGTCTTTAATACGTATTACCACCTCAGCAGCAGTCTCCTCATCATAAGTATGTGAAGTGTCATTTCTCCTTTTCACCATCTCAATCCATATACCGCTATCATTTATAATCTTGTTTTCAAACGCCCAACGAATGGCATCTCTTGATCCCATAATTTCTTTGTCTGTACCTTGAAACTCTGCATAACTTTTCATCAACTTCCAAGCCAACTCAAAAGTGAACTCAAACCTTTGAATCAGTCCATCGGCTTCAAAATCATTCAATTGCCGCTTGTCCATCACATTAACAACCTCCGCAACACGATTCAGGGCCTTATGATAACTTTGCAACTTCTGTTCCCATCGTGGGATATTGTTCTCCATAATTGATTTATTTACCTGCAAAAATAGCAAAAATCTCATCCATATTATTCCGAAACTTTGTATTTTTACATTTTCAAACGGAACACTATGGAAACAACTGAGAAAAAACTCTTCCTCTTGGATGCCTACGCATTGATATACAGGGCTTTCTTCGCCATGAGCAAGAACCCGCGAATGAATTCGAAAGGGGTCAACACCTCGGCGGTGATGGGCTTTTTGAACTCACTCTACGAAATCCTTCAGAAAGAAAAGCCCACCCATATCGGCGTGGCCTTCGATGTGTCTGGCACCGCACAACGGCAGGCCGAATATAGCGAATACAAAGCCAACCGCGAGAAGATGCCCGATGACCTCCGCGACTCGATACCTTATATCATCAGACTTATTGAGGCCTTCAACATCCCCGTCTACGGCGTGGAAGGCTACGAGGCCGATGATGTCATTGGCACCCTGTCGAAAAAAGCTGAGAAACAAGGATTCACCACCTATATGATGACCCCAGACAAAGACTTCGGGCAACTCGTCACCGACAAAATTCTGCTCTACAAACCCGCCAAATTCGGCGAGCCAGCACAGGTATGGGGGCCGAAAGAAGTCTGCGAACGCTACGGCATCCAGGAACCCAAGCAACTCATCGACATCCTGGGTCTTTGGGGCGATGCTGCCGACAACATACCGGGCATTCCAGGCATCGGTGAGAAAACGGCTGCGATTCTGGTCGGAAAATACGGCAGCGTGGAAAACCTCATCGCCCACGCCGACGAGTTGAAAGGCAAACAAAAGGAAAACGTCATCAATTTTGCCGAGCAAGGACTGATGTCAAAAGCGTTGGCGACCATTAATTTAGAGGTTCCCGTCGACTTCGACGAGGAAGAACTGAAAGCCAAGGATCCCGATGTGCCAGCACTGATGGCTTTGTTCGAGGAACTGGAGTTCAAGACTTTCGCCAAACGGTTTTTGGAGGATTATAAGGGAAAACAGGGTGTTGACTCCCCCCTGCCCCCCTCTCAGAGGGGGAATACAAACGCCCCCTCTCAGAGGGGGACGGGCCAACCCACAGGGGCTTCAGGGGGAAGTCAACAACCAGACTTGTTCTCATCCAACGAGACCTTAGACCTCTTCAACCAGGGCGACAACAGCGGATTATTAGAGTTTTCCGACAAGGATTCGGCCAAGACGGTGCCGCATGACTATCAACTTGTGGAAAGCGATGCCGACATCAAAGCTTTGGTGGATTTGCTGTCCAAACAAAAGCAATTTGTCTTCGACACCGAAACCACCAACATCGATGTGTATTCCGCCGAATTGGTGGGACTTTCCTTCGCCATCAAGGCGCACGAGGCTTGGTATCTGTCCATGCCCGCAGACCAACAAGAGTGTCAGAAGAAGCTTGAGCTGTTACACCCCTTATTTGAGAACGAAAGCATCCTCAAAATCGGGCAAAACCTGAAATACGACATCTCCATGCTGACCCAATACGGCATCAGCGTAAAGGGCAAACTGTTTGATACGATGCTGGCGCATTACCTCCTTGAGCCCGAGCAACGCCACAACATGGACTACCTCGCCGAGGTCTACCTCAACTACCTCACCATCCCCATCGAGGACCTAATCGGTAAAGGCCGTCAGCAAAAGACCATGCGCGAGGTACCTGTGGAACTGGTGAAGGAATATGCCGCCGAAGATGCCGACATCACGCTGCAACTCTATGAGAAGTTGATGCCCCTACTGAAGGAAAACGGTGTCGAAAAACTGTTTTATGAGATTGAAATGCCACTCGTGCCCGTGCTGAGCCGCATGGAGGCCAACGGCGTGCGCATCGACACGGAGAACCTACATCAGATCAGCGAGGCGTTTGGCATCGAGATTCATAAGATTGAGGAAGAAATCTACAAAGCCGCTGGCATGCCTTTCAATATCGCTTCGCCGAAGCAACTGGGCGAAGTCCTCTTTGATCGCTTGCGCATCGACGAGAAAGCCAAGAAAACCAAGACGGGACAGTATGCCACGGGTGAGGATGTCTTGCAGAAACTGTCGCACAAGCACCCTATCATCCAGATGATTTTGGACTACCGCTCGTTCACCAAACTGAAGTCGACCTATCTGGATGCCCTGCCGGCTTTGGTCAACCCGAAGGATGGACTGATTCACACCTCATACAACCAAGCTGTGACGGCCACGGGGCGCTTGAGTTCCAACAACCCCAATTTGCAGAATATCCCTGTGCGCACCGAGAAAGGCCGCGAGATCCGTCGCGCCTTTGTGCCTCGCAGCTCTGAATACACCCTTTTGGCCGCTGATTACAGCCAAATCGAACTGCGCATCATCGCCCATTTGAGTCAAGACCCCGCCATGGTCGCCGACTTCAACCTCGGCCACGACATCCACGCTGCCACAGCGGCCAAAGTGTTTCATGTGCCGATGGACCAAGTCACCAAAGAGCAGCGCAGCCGCGCTAAAGCGGTCAACTTCGGCATCATCTACGGCATGTCGGCCTTCGGTCTGGCCGAACGTATGGAGCTCTCGCGCAGCGAAGCGGCCGACATCATCAAGAAATACTTCGAGGAGTATGCGGGCATCAAAGAATACATGAATCGCAGCATCGCCTTGGCGCGTGAACGCGGCTATGCTGAGACCATCTTAGGCCGCCGCCGTTATCTGCGCGACATCAACGGCGCGAACAGCGTGGTGCGCGGCTTCGCCGAACGCAACGCTATCAACGCGCCCATCCAAGGCAGCTCCGCCGACATGATCAAGATTGCCATGATTGGCATCCATCAGGAGCTGGAACGCTTGAAGATGCAGTCGAAGATGATCCTTCAGGTGCACGACGAATTGGTCTTCGACGCGCATCTTGACGAACTCGACACGCTGAAAGCCATCGTCAATGATAAGATGGTAAATGCCTTGCCGCTGTCGGTGCCGGTAGTGGTGGAGATGAACACAGGGGCGAACTGGCTGGAGGCGCATTGATTGTTTTCTGTCACCCCTACAAGGAACAGGACTCAATAGGTATGGTATTTCGTTAAAGCAGGCTTCATAAAGCATGTCATCCCCACGTTGGACTGTGCGGTGGCTTGGGATCTATGATTTATGAAGCCGTCAAATAAGGTCTTTGCTTTTTGAACCGCCTCCCATAGATTCCATGCTTTCGCACCAGCCCCCGTTGGAATGACATGGGAGGCTGGCTGTGTGACATGGGGGGACTTAGTCGACGCTGCATCCTGGCGCAACCAAATCGCTCGGAGTGAGCAGCACAAGGCGGCCGTCCTTGTCCTCGGCGGAGAGGATCATGCCCTCGCTCACCACACCCTTCAGTTTGCGCGGCTCGAAGTTGGCGACGAAGCAGACCTGCTTTCCTACCAGCTTCTCGGGCTCAGTGTAATACTTGGCAATACCGCTCACGATGGTGCGCTTCTGCATGCCGTCGTCGATGAGGAACTGCAGCAACTTGTCGGCCTTCGGCACTTTTTGGCACTCGAGGATGGTACCCACGCGGACATCCACCTTCATGTAGTCGTCGAAGCTGACCACAGGCTTCACCTCGGCAGGCTTCCAAGCATTCAGTTGGTTGGCTTTCTTGGTGTCTTCCAGTTTCTGCAACTGAGCGGCCACCACACTGTCTTCCACCTTCTCGAACAACAGTTCGGGCTGGTTGATGACATGACCTTCAGGCAACAAAACGGTGTTCTCGGCATCGTTCCAACCCTTCACTTCGAGACCAATCATCTGCTGGAGCTTCTTTGCGCTAAACGGCAGGAAAGGTTCGCTGAGGATGGCCAAGTGCGCCACAATTTGCAACGACAAAGCCATCACGGTCTTCACGCGCTCGGGATCGGTCTTGATTTGCTTCCAAGGCTCGTTATCGGTGAGGTACTTGTTGCCCAGACGGGCTAAGTTCATCAGCTCTGATAGGGCTTCACGGAACTTGTAGGTGTCCAACAAATGACCAATTTTGGCGGGATAGGCGTTCATCTCTTCGATGACGGCCTTGTCGGTGTCGGTGAGGTTGCCTAAGGCAGGCACAGCACCTTCATAATATTTATGTGTCAAGACCAACGTGCGGTTGACAAAGTTGCCAAAGATGGCCAACAGCTCGTTGTTGTTGCGGTCCTGATAGTCCTTCCAGGTGAAGTTGTTGTCCTTGGTCTCGGGAGCGTTGGCGGTAAGCACATAACGCAACACATCCTGCTTGCCGGGAAACTCCTGCAGGTATTCGTGCAGCCAAACGGCCCAGTTGCGTGAGGTCGAGATCTTGTCGTTCTCGAGGTTGAGGAATTCGTTGGCGGGCACGTTGTCGGGCATGATATAGTCGCCATAGGCTTTCATCATGCAGGGGAAGATGATGCAGTGGAACACGATATTGTCCTTGCCGATGAAGTGTACCAGCTTGGTCTCGGGGTCTTTCCACCACTTCTCCCAGTCGTCGCCGCGTTGTTCACAGATCTCCTTGGTGTTGGAGATGTAGCCGATGGGGGCGTCGAACCAAACATACAGCACTTTGCCATCAGCACCTTCAATCGGGACGGGGACGCCCCAATCCAAGTCGCGGGTGACGGCGCGGGGTTGCAAGCCACCATCAAGCCAGCTCTTCACCTGGCCATAGACATTGCTCTTCCATTCCTTGTGGCCTTCGAGGATCCACTCGCGGAGCCAAGGCTCGTATTGGTCGAGGGGCAGGTACCAGTGCTTGGTCGGCTTCTTCACCAAGGCCGCACCGCTGAGTTGTGAGTGCGGGTTGATGAGTTCGTCGGGGCTGAGGGAGCTGCCGCATTTCTCGCATTGGTCGCCATAGGCGCCTTCTGCGCCGCATTTCGGGCAGGTGCCCACGATATATCTGTCGGAAAGGAACTTCTGACGTTCGGGGTCGAAGTATTGCTCGGTCTCCTTCTCGATGAACTTCCCTTCGTCATAAAGCTTCTTAAAGAACTCTTGGGCCGTGGCACGATGCATCTTCGAAGAGGTGCGCGAGTAGATGTCGTAGCTGATACCCAGCTCCTCGAACGACTTCTTGATGATCTCATGATAGCGGTCCACGATATCTTGTGGTGTACAGCCTTCCTTTTCGGCTTTGATGGTAATCGGTACGCCGTGTTCGTCGGAACCACCGACAAACAGGACGTCCTCACCACGCATTCGCAGATAGCGGACATAAGTGTCGGCGGGGATGTAGACGCCGGCAAGGTGACCGATGTGGACGGGGCCGTTGGCATAGGGCAAGGCCGTGGTTACCGTGTAACGCTTGAAGTGTTTGTTTGATGATTCCATGATTAATCAGTTATTAGTTGTTCAGTTATTCAGTTGTTCGGTTTCCTAACCCTCGGAATCTCCTAAGGGGAAAAACGGGTGCAAAGATAGGCAAAAAATAAGCCGCGATGGTCTTCGCGGCTTATTTTTTCATTATTACTATAAGGTAACCTCTTTATCTCACCACAATCTTCTGTGTCTTCACGTCTTCGCCGTTCACGAGGCGGATGAAATACACGCCGGGCGCAACATTGAGTCGTTTCTCGATGCTGTTGCTGAATGTCTCGGTACTGAGCACGCGGCCCATCACGTCTAACACCTGCAGATTGGCTTCGCCTTCGATGCCGAAGATGCTGAAGTTGCCATTGCTGTTGATGAAGCTGAAGTCGTCGTCGTCAATGCTGCTACCCGTGGCAAACACCAACTTGAAGCGGCTCTCATAGTCCGTTGTTGTGGCATTGAAGGTGTAGGTTGGGGTATTGAGCAGGTCGACGTCGGTACCCGTCTTGTTGTCGAAGAGGTGCAGATAGCTGAACTCAACGTTCTCGCAATCGAGGCTCAAGGTATAGGAGCCGCTTTCGTCGGCGCGGAAATTGACAGGCATCTCACCTTGGCCTTCGGCGGTGACGACAGCGTATTCCAAACCATTTTGCGGGATGTAGACCTTGGCGTTTTCCTCGTTGAGTTGGAACTTGGGCAGCATATCGCCTTCACCGAAGCGGAGGATGGCGCGGTCGAAAGTGGTGATGAGGCCGCCTCGGGTCACCCTATTGACACTGAGCGACAACTGCTCGCTGCGGGTCGTAGGCGGCGTAGTGCTGAACGTCAAGACTTCACCATCGTTTTCAGTATACACGAAGATGCCTTCCATGGCTTCGATAGCCGAACCGGTAATGGCCGGTTCATAGTCCGTACCATCTTCATTTACCCTATAGTAAGCCCTATCGCCGATATAGGCGGCCACGGGGAAGGGGTTGCCAACAAGGTTCCAGCCTCCATAACGTGCAACCTCATCATATTGCAAGGTAACTTCTCCGTTGCCATCGTATGGCGTGCCATTGAAGCTAAGGTTGACGTTATCAGCGTTGGCATAGAGGTAGCCTCTACCCGATTCGAGGTTGAAATGGTAGTGGTCGCCTACCTGTTTCCAATTCTCCCAATTTTTGCCCTGGTTTGCCGGATTCGGGTTGAAACGGAAGAGGTCAAAGTCAGGCAAATTGATAGTATCAATAAGATGGGTCACATCCTCAGGATTGGTTTCACCAGCCAGCGGACAGGAAATCAGGTACCAGCCGCCCAAGGTTCCGCCGTGCGAAGCGATAGGCATGGAGAACGTAGGAAGCCTTTCCACCTCAATGTTGTCAATAAAAACGCATCCAAAATACGTGTTTGGCACTTCCATCCAGATGGCAATACGCTCACCAGTACCATCATAACTACCAAAATCAATCGTAAAAGGTTGATAATTTACAGTTGGATTAAACTCATTGACTGGGACGAATACCGGACCTGTTTCAGTGTCTTCCATCACGCCTACCTTGAACTTGCCAGAGAACATAGAGGTAGAACTATACGACCTTGCATACAATGTCACGCGCAATCCGTTGATGTTTTGCATCGCAGGCAATATGGCGTATTGTGGCTTTGCTTCATACAATGATGAATTATTATCGATGTAGAAGCGCAAACTTTTCGTTGAATAATAGGCATAGGTATAAGAATTGCCACTCAAGGAGTGTATAGATGGAAACACTTTGTCATAGGGGTTCGTGGACGTGTTGACGTATTCCCAGCAATCAGGCAAAACGCGTCTCCTTGGCAGCAATTCGTCATAGACCTCATAGGATTCGAAATTCTCAAAATAGGGAATGGCAATATAGTCAGGGCATGCGCTTCTAAAGTCCACGATTGTCATGGCACTTTCATTCGCACCGTAGCAAGCCTTTATGCGGAAGACATAGTCGGTGACGGGATCCAAGCCCTCGAGGGTCACTGAAGTTGCCGTGGGGGGAAGGTCCACCCAATTGGCGGCAAAACCTTCAGACGCCTTATTGTACTGGTATTTATAACCCGTGACATCGTCGCTTGGCGTCATCCATGAAAACGAAGCGGTGGTGGGAGTGATGTCTCCTACAGTAACCTCGACCGTCGGATAATCCAGGATAAAGTAATCGATGGTCAATTTGGGAAGAAAAGAGAAACGCTTACAAGTAAGCTGGCTTTGGGAATTCGTGCGGTAAGAAATGACAGCTGATTTATTTGTAGTTGCAGCTCCATCCCACAATACATTCGATGAATTTGTGCCCATTTCGACTTCCCTAAAGCCTATCATAAGGTTGTCTCCGTAATAAGTGAAAGGATTTTCAAGGGTAATCTCCATCAAGTTGTTATTCACGGAAAGAGTACCTGTATAGACTTCGTTCATCGAATCCCAATCGGCAAGTGCTGAGCTTGTAAAGGCATCATACGTCACTTCAGCCATATAGACGGAATATTTTGCCGAACCCCAACTTACACTCTGGCTACGACTGTACAAGGTCAACTTGTTCACCGTACCACCTCTCATGGCAGTCAAATCACCTTGGGGGATGATAAACTGACTATGGGTGCCAAAAGCGACACACTCACCACGAAAAGGAATGGAAGAACTCGCTGTATTTCCGTTGTTTAGCGTCAAAGGATCGGGAACAATAGTGTCTTGACCTTTCGCAGTCCAAGGTGCACAAAGACCCAGCAACAGCAATAGAAGTAAATGGTTTATCTTCATAATGTATAAATTTAAATAACAGTTGTTCAGTTGTTTATAAAAAAATGGCGCGCAAATATAAGGATAAATATTTACATGACAAGTTTTTGGGGATTTTTTTTAGTTTAGAGTTGAGTGTTTAGAGTTGAGAGACAGTTGAGAGTTTAGAGTTGAGAGTTGAGAGGCAGTTTAAAGTTGAGAGTTCGGGGTGGGAACAAAAAAACGACAACATGCAGCGTTTACAATTGGTAAACACCACAAGTTGTCGTGTATAATCTAATGAATGGTCTCCCTAAAAGGGAAATCTATTATTCTTCGTTGCGTTTCTTACCGATGAGGTAGGCTGCGCCAAGGCCGAGCAGTACGGCAACGCCGCTGCCCAGAGGTGCGTCCTCGTCAGTCTCTGAACCATGGCCACTACCAGGAAAGCCAGGACCAGAAGCGCCGTCCCTCAAGCCGCCACTTTTTTCCTGCTTATCGAACGAGACTCCTCTATTCAACAAGCCGCCGTCCTGTGCCATGGCACTCAGTCCCATCGTAAGAACAATCGCAATTGTCAATGCTAACTTTTTCATTTTCAGAAATTCAGTATTGATTAGTTGTTTCTTTTATCCACTTTTAGGCTGCAAAAATAGTGTTTTTTTGAATACAATGAACTTTTTTTGTGTTTTTTCTCGTTTTTGGCTTCTGGCTTTTGGCTTTTGGCCTCTGACCTTTGGCAGCCTATCAGAAAGCGTTAGAGCTTACTATTATCGTTAAGCTGCCAAAAGCCAGTAGCCAATGGCCAGTAGCCAAATTTTACTTCACGACCACCTTTTGGACCTTCACGTTGTCGCCATTGACGAGGCGGAGCATGTAGATACCAGAAGCGGCGTTCACGTTCACGTTGGTGCAGCCGTTGATGCTTGCGCTCTTCAGGATGCGACCTGTGACGTCGATCACCTGCAGCGTGGCCTCACCTTCGTTGTTGATGATGAAGCTGCCGTTGCTGAAGAAGGCGAAGTTGTCATCCTTACTGTTGTCGCCCGTGGCGAACACCAGCTTGAAGCGGCTCTCATAGTCCGTCGTGCGGGCCTCGAAGCTGTAGCTCTGGGTCTGGAGCAGGTCGATGTCCTTGCCCGTCATGTTGTCGATGAGGTGCAGGTAGGCGAACTCGGCGTTCCTGCTGCTGAAGTTCAGGCTGTAGGTGCCGTTGTTCTCAGCCTTGAAGTTGACAGGCATCTCGCCCATCTCTTCGCTGCGCACCAAAGCATAGTCTTGACCGTCCTGTGGGATGTAGACCTTGGTGTGGTTCCTGTTGAACTGGAACTTGGGCAGAGTGAGACCTTGGCTGAAGCAGACGATGGCGCGGTCGACGAACTTGCCGCCCTTGGTGATGTTGAGGGTGAGGCTGGAACCCTTGTCGCCTTCGTCCGTAGATTGTGAAGCTGGGGTGAAGGTCACGGTTGGGTCTGTTTCCGAAGTTTCAAGGTGGACGAAGACACCTTCCATAGGCTCGATACTCTGACCTTCACTAACAGCGGCATATTCAAAATTATAATTCAGGGTGTAGTATGGACGGCTGACCGAGGCACGCTCGCCAAAGGGGTTGCCCATAAGGTTCCAGCCATACATATTCGGATCGCTGGGATTTTCTTCAGAGTAAACCAACGGGAATGTGCCCGTGCCAGTGTAAGCAGAGCCTGTGAAGGTAAGCGTGACATCACTGCTGTTGGCATAGAGGTAGCCCTTGCCTGGTTTAAGTTCGGTGAAATTGCCACTTTGTTTGAAGTTCACCCATTCATTCTCGTGGGTTTGGTCAAAACTGAAGAGGTCGTAGTTTTTTGCAGGGTTAGCAATCATATTAGCCACATTGCCTGGAGCCACTTGGCCAATCGGGGAGGCGATGAGATACCAACCATTGCTGCTACTGGTGTAGCCGACGATGTCTCTGGTGAAGCCGAAGTTGGCCACGAGGGCTCTGTCGCCAGTAACCGTGAAGGTGTAGGAGGCTTCGGTTGAAACCACTGTGCCGTTCTCCGTCCAGTTGATGAAGCTGTAGGGGCTGTTGGTTCTGGCTGAAACCGTGACTTCCGTTCCAACGGGGTAGTTGCCAGTACCTGCCACAGCGCCACCTTCAGTAGGATTGGCGGCAAGCGTGATGTTGTAAGCAGCAATGACCTCGCCGCTCAGGCTGACGCTACCATTGAGGTTGTCGCCCGTGCCGGCAGAAGCCGTGAGCGTGCCGCTGTAGGTGCCAGCGCTGAGGTTGTTCTTCATACGGACAAAGACCGTGGCAGGAGTGATGGTGACAGGCATCTCAACTGAAATGGCTGCATCGGTATTGAGAACGAAGTAGTCAGCTAACATAACGTACACGTCCCTACTATTGAAGTGTCGTACAGCAATATAACCCGTCTGACCGGCAAATGCACTCAAGTCAACAGAATATTGGGCCCAGTTGGTATTTGTCATCGTCCATTCGTTCAACAGAATATAGCTGCTGGTATTTGTTGGATCACTTGAAGTTGACACATAGATACCGAAGTGCTCATTGGGGTATTGTACTTGATAAGGCTTCGTCCACATTGAGAATGAACCTCCGAGAGTAACTTGTGGTGAAACAATCCAGTTATCAGGAGTCATAACGCCAAGTTGATTACTATAGGAAGCTGTCACTATACCATCAGAAGAGCTGTTATAACCTCCTCCATTAGCAAAGGGGTTGCTGGCGCAGTAAACATTAGTACTAGCCGAACCAAGCATCCAATTGTGGCCGTCACCATCGGCATCGATAGTGGTCCATCCTTCCATGCTACCTTCGAAGTCCCAGATGGTAACACCGCGGCCCTTGCTGCCCGTCTCACGAGGAACAGTGACCGATGAAGTGTAGGTGCCGTCTTCGGTCAAACTGATTTCGAAGTTGGTCGGAGCAGAGAGGGTGATGTTGTTCTCAAGATCCACACCGACAATGTCGAGTTTGTGGGTTTCTGACGGGCCTTGGCCTTCCAAATAGCTGAAGTCATTAATTTCATCAGGCGAAATGGTGAGTGACTCTGCACTGCCTGCAACCTTGATGGTGAATTTAATCTGGTTGTTGGACGTAGATTGGGTTCCAGCATAACCGCTAAGAGTTTGAGCGTAACCGACGCCAGCACCATAATCTGTATTATCGTCATTTATATATAAAGCCCTATTAGCAGAAGTACCGTACGTATTAAATGTTATAGTACTTACCCACGAACCAGTTCTATCTGCTACACAGATATTCAGATTACTCGTACCATCGTATTCGAAAGGCGTATCCAAAGTGATGGTAGTCCAATCGCTGCTACTAAAGCTAACACTACCAGAGAACACCTTGGAAACAGATCCCATGGTTTCCCAGCTTGTAGTAGAGCTGAAAGCGGTCAAATCGGTGTGTGCCATATAGACTTCGAGCGTACGTGTAGCTGTTCCATTGGCTTTAAATGCAATAGCGGTGATTCTACCATTGTAACCAATCTCAGCAGCCGTGTAAATCTGTTGCGTAAGTGAATATTTCATATATACATTGGTGGGGAGATTGGAGTTTGTATTGTCGCCGCCGCCCACAGTCTGCTCATGCGACTCTTCAGTCACGAAAACAGCCTGAACGGTCACGTCGCTCGAAGGCATAAAGAACCAGCTGTTGTTCACCGCTGCAATCACGTCCCTCGGGTTGCCAGACTTATAGATATACCAAGCCACAAACACACAATCATTGTCGGGTGAGGCTGTCAAAGTCACGATATCACCAGGTTGTAGATTGGTGGTTTGGTCGGCACTGATAGTACCATTGGGAGTTTGATTCAACGTGACATGGAAGCCTTGCGTGAAGGTAGCCGTAACGGTCACATTACTGGCAGGCATGGTGAAGGTGCCTACGTTTCCGTTTACCATCACAGTCACAGTGTTATTATTGGCATCAGTAACAGTAATGGTGCCGAGGAAATAACCACTTTCGGGTGTGGCGGTGACGGTGATAGTAGTGCCTTCAACAGCCGAAGTCGGGCTTGCCGCGATGTTACCACCCGTGAGGTCTGTGGCGCAGGTCACCGTGTAGGTCGGGAGGTCCATCGTATAGGTCGCTGTGGTCACATTGCTGGTGCAGGAGCCATTGTAGGCGATGGCTTTCAGTGTGGTGGTCTCATTAATGGTGATGGCATCCGTGTATTGTGTGCTGCTGTTGGTTGGTGTGCTGCCGTCGGTGGTGTAATAGATGGTGGCACCGGCAGTGGCGCACGAGATGGTTACGTTTTGCACTGTGGTGTAGGTGCCAGTTGCGACCGAGAACGTCGGGTCAGCAGGTGTGATGCAGGTAAAGGTTGCGTTCACCGAGACGTCGCTGGCGGGCATCACGAATGTGAAATGGTCAGCGTCGGTTTGGGTAAGCGTAGGAGCAGAACCTGAAGCGACGATAAGCGTCGGCATGCCTGAGAGCTGGTAGCCAGCATCAGGTATTGTGTTGATGATGACACTCGTTCCTTGTTCAACACCAGTAAGTGGCGAGTAGACATAGTTTGCACCATTGCTAGTGAACATAAGGTTGCCATTGGTAATTCCGCTTGCTGCGGTTACGCTGTAGGTGGGGTTAGACGATGTCACACAAACGTTGTCGATGACGGCACTCCAATATGAGGAACCTTGGTACCAGCGCCAAGCCAATGGTTTCCCTGAAGCTGCAGCAGTTACAGTAAAGGTGGTCACCCCTTGGGAGGCATTTGCACCACTATAATAAACACCACTCGCTGTTCCCAAAGATTGGAAGGCATTGTTGGACCAATAGCCATAATACATTGTTCCGTTGCTAGCACCTTCTCGGAAAGTGTTAAAACTCACCTCGTCACCTTCATGCAAGGTGATATTGGAAATCAGGTAGCTATTGTTTCCTCCATAATTGTTGTTTCCAGAAGTCATCACAATACCTACGCCGTCAACAGAAAAACTCCCTTTATATAGGTGGGGTTTGTAATCGCCCGTATTTCCCGAAGATGACCATCCCGTGGGAAGACCATAGGTATTACCACCAGATATTGCAGTATTTGCCTGCGAAGAGTAGCTTTCGAAATCTTCGCAGTCGCTGCTACCTTGTCCACCGCCAGAAGTGGTCTCTTTGTAGAGGCTGGGATAATGGGCATATGACCAATAGTTGCTGGATGTTTCCATTTCCCAATACCAAGTATTGTTACTATTATATTGAAAAAAAACAAAATAGTATGGTCCGCCACTCCAAACGGGACAATTAATCTGTATGCCAGATGAAGTATAGGAAATGTTCCATCTGGTATAATTATCTATTGTCGATGATGTGTATAAACCATATGTTCCACTGGCAAGATAACCTCCGCCATTAATTTGTATGGAATAATAGGAGGTTCCACTAATAGGAGCAATTGTCAGAATAGCTGCACTTCCAGGCGAAGCAATGGTGTTGCCACTATTAGTGCTAGTCACCGTAGTATAGTCGCCAATACTATCTGTTGCCACACCAGAAAAGGCATAAGCGGTGCTTGAAGAATTGTATGCCAACACATAGTTTCCACTCCAGTCGCTTGGTGAAGAAGTGACTTTTTCGTAAGTTGTTTCGCGATCGCCGCGGTTCATCGCCCTGTCTGGAACATTCGTTTCCAAATGACTACGTCCAAAATTGAGCGGCAAGGGACGGTTGGCTTTAATTGCCTCTTGTCCATTCATTGCCAACGGAGAGAACAGTGCCATCAGCAAGAGGAAGAGTAAAGATTTTCTTTTCATTTTTTTTGTAATTTGTTAATTATTAGATACTTTTATTGATTTCTATTGATTTTTTTTGTATTTTTTGGGCTGCAAAGATAGTGATTTTTTTTATAAGAAGTTGATTAATTGGGGAAAAGTGGGTTTAGAGTTGGGAGTTGGTCAGTTGGGAGTTAAGGATACCTTATATAATTAATAGAGAGAGATTAATGCGTGGAGGGCATCGAAGATGGTGTCGCCATTGTTTTTTGTCATGAAGACGCAAAAAAAACAGGGACGCGTTTTGCATCCCTGTTTTTCATTGGCTATAAGTAAGCCATTTTACTTCACGACCACCTTCTGGACCTTCACGTTGTCGCCATTGACGAGACGGAGCATGTAGATACCAGAAGCGGCGTTCACGTTCACGTTGGTGCAGCCGTTGATGCTTGCGCTCTTCAGGATGCGACCTGTGACATCGATCACCTGCAGCGTGGCCTCACCTTCGTTGTTGATAATGAAGCTGCCGTTGCTGAAGAAGGCGAAGTTGTCATCCTTGCTGTTGTCGCCCGTGGCAAACACCAGCTTGAAGCGGCTCTCATAGTCCGTCGTGCGGGCTTCGAAGCTGTAGCTCTGGGTTTGGAGCAGGTCAACGTCGGCACCGGTCATGTTGTCGATGAGGTGCAGGTAGGCGAACTCGGCATTCTGGCTGCTGAAGCTCAGGCTGTAGGTGCCGTTGTTTTCAGCCTTGAAGTTGACAGGCATTTCGCCCATCTCTTCGCTGCGCACAATGGCGTAGTCTTGGCCGTCCTGCGGGATGTAGACCTTGGTGTGGTTCCTGTTGAACTGGAACTTGGGCAGCGTGCCGCCTTGGCTGAAGCTGATGATGGCGCGGTCGACAAACTTGCCGCCCTTGTTAACGTTGAGGGTGAGGCTGGAGCCCTTGCTTGAGGCAGCGCCTTTAGTGAAGGTCACGGTTTGATGGTTGTTTTGCTCATACTCCGCAGCCGTAACGTGGACGAAGATGCCTTCCATCGCCTCGACAGTACCTTCTTGGACGGCTACATATTCAAATTGATTATCCAAGGTGTAGAATGGACGGCTGACCGAGGCAGTCTCGGCAAACGGGTTGCCCACAAGGTTCCAGCCATGCATAAACGAATCGCCATTACTAGTTGAGTAAACCAAATCGACATCGTATGTGCCATCGGTAGTGGTGAAAGCTGAGCCTGTGAAGGTAAGCGTGACATTCTCCTTGTTGGCGTAGAGGTAGCCATAGCCAGGTTCAAGGTTGCTGAAATGTCCTTGCTTGAAGTTCTGCCATTCATTCTGTTGGGTTTGGTCGAAACTGAAGAGGTCGTAGTTTTTGGCGGGATCTGCAAGCATGTTGCCCACATTGCTTGGAGCCACTTGACCAATCGGGGAGGCGATGAGATACCAACCATCGCTGCTACTGCTGTAGCCGACGATGTCTCTGGTGAAGGTCGACAAGTCGACAATAACCTGGCCTGCCAAGCTGACGCTGCCGTTGAGGTTGTCGCCCGTGCCAGCAGAAGCCGTGAGCGTGCCATTGTAGTTGCCAGCGCTGAGGTTCTCCTTCATACGGACATAAACCGTGGCAGGAGTGATGGTGACAGGCAGATCAATGGTGATGGCGGCATCGGTGTCGAGCACAAAATCATCGACGTTGATGTAGAACTGGTCGGTGCAATTGTAGTGACGAACAGCGATATAGCCGGTTTGTCCGGCGAAGGCACTCAGGTCAACGGAGAAGTGTTTCCAATCGCCGCTGGACAAAGTCCATTCACCAAGCATAGTGAAGCTGCTGACGTTGGTGTTCGTGGTGGAGACCAGAATGGCGAAATGCTCGGCAGGATAGGCGGCCTGTTGCGGATGTGCCCACATCGAGAACGAGCCTCCGAGGGTGACCTGCGGCGAAATCAGCCAGTTGTCAGGAGTTAAGACTCCAGCATTGTTGTCGTATGACTGTGAGAAGATGATACCTGTTGATCCATCATGTCCTTCAAACGATGTGCTATGCGCCCAATTGTATCCGTCTCCATCGGCATCGGCGACAGTCCATCCTTGCAAACCGTCTTCGAAGTCCCAGGTTTGCACGTCACGGTTGCCCTTGCTACCTGTTTCGCGGGCAATGGTAAGGCTGTTGCTATAGGTGCCGTTCTCGGTCAAGCTGATCTCGAAGTTGGCGGGAGCAGTGAGGGTGATGTCGTTGCTGAGGTCGACACCGACAATGCCCAACTTGTTGGTAGCCGATGGGCCTTGGCCTTCCACATAGCTGAAGTCGTCGATTTCACCAGGCGACACGGTGAGCGACTCGGCACTGCCCGGAACCTTGATGGTGAACTTGATCTGGTTGTTGGAAGTGGAGCGAGTTCCTGTGGTACTTTCAAGTTGGTTGGAGTAGCCAATAACGGTGCTATAGTCAGTGGCGCTATTGCCGGTACTATAGACATACATGGCTCTGTTGGCTCCAGTGCTATAAGCACTAAAGGCTCTCGTATTACTCACCTGACCACTTGTCACATCTACAACGCAGATGTTAAGATTACTTGTGCCATCATATTCGAAAGGTGTATCTAAGGTAATGGTGGTCCAGTTATTGGTGAAGCTTACACTGCCCGAATACACCTTGGCTACTGAACCCATGACCTCCCAATCCGTGTTAGAACTGAAAGAGGTCTTGTCAGTGTGAGCCATGTAGATGTCGAGGTTACGGGTAACACTTCCATTGGCTTTAAATGCAATGGCTGTGATTCTACCGTTGTAACCAATCTCGGCGGCAGTATAAATCTGCTGCGTGAGGGAGTGACATACAGTTCTTCTATAAACATAAGTTGGGAGATATGAATTTGTACTTGTACCACTACCAATAGTTTGCTCATGCTCCTCTTCGGTCACGAAGATGGCCTGAACGGTCACGTCGTTTGAAGGCATGAAGAACCATTCATCGTTCACAACCGAAATCACGTCTCTCGGGCTACCCGTCTTATAGACGTACCATGCTAAAAAGACGCAACCATTATCTGGTGTCGCTGTCAAGGTCACATGGTCGCCAGGCTGCAGTCCCGTCGTTTGGTCGGCGCTGATGGTACCATTGGCGGTCTGTTCCAAATGGACAGTGAAGCCTTGCGTCACCACCGCAGTGACAGTCACGTTGCTGTCGGGCATAGTGAACTGGTTGTTCGTCACGGTGACGGTCTGGTTGTTGGCATCCACGACGTTCCATTCCACGAAGAAGTAACCCGATTGGGCCGAAGCGGTCAGCGTAATGACGTCGCCAGCGTAGGCCGAGGTCGGGTTGGCGGTGATGGTGCAGCCGGTCACCTGTGTGATGGCAACATTGTGCTGTGTCATCGGGGTGAATACGGCGGTGTAGGTGGCGTCGCCCGTCACAGTGATGTTGTACGGGTTGGCAGTAGATACGATGTTGCCATTGAGCTGCCATCCAGAGAAGGTGTAATGGGCGGCAGGCGTGGCAGTCAGATCATGGTGGGTACCTTCATAGTAGGTACCTCCGCCAGTGACAGTACCACCATTTGTGGGACTTGCCTCAACGGTGATGGTGTATTGCTCGCCGCTGCCTGGGAGGACTTCGCCGTTCAGGGCGACGGTGGCGTTCACCGTACCGGCGACAAAGGTCATGTTGCCGCTGTAAGTGTCCGGATCGAGACCGTCTTGCAGACGCACGTAGACCGTGGCTGGAGTAATCACAACAGGAAGGTCGGGCGTGAATGTGGCCTCCGTGTTCAGTTCGAAGTCGTCAACATCCAACATAAACATATTGGTGCAGTCAAAGTGACGGATGGCTATGTAGCCCGTCTGTCCGGCAAAGAAGCTCAAGTCAACTGAATACTGTTTCCAGTCAGCAGTTGCTGTGAATTCGTTCAGTGCAGTGAAGCTGGAGATGCTGTTGTTCGTGGTGGAGACATAGATGCCGAAATGCTCTGCAAACCAAGAGGCATCCTGGCCTTTGGCCCACATCGAGAAGGTCCCACCGAGTTCAACCTGAGGTGAAATCAGCCAGTTGTCAGGAGTAAGAACGCCATTGACATTACTATATGAGCCAGAAACCATCATATCGGATCCTGAATGACCTTCGGACATATTGTTGCCTGCGGCAAGGTAAACGCCACCCACAGCGGAGCCGAGCACCCAACCCCATGTGTCGCCGTCGGCATCAACATTGGTCCAGTTCTCCATACTGCCTTCAAAGCCCCATGTCTGAGTGGCACGGCCGCCCTTGCTGGTCGCACGGGGGATGGTGAGGCTCGTTCCGTAGGTGCCGTTGGCTGCCGTGCTGATTTCGAAGCCGTTAGGAGCAGTAACGGTAATGTTGTTGCTGAGGTCCACACCCGTAACGTCAACCACCTTGGTCTCCGACGGACCTTCGCCTTGCACGTAGCTCAGGCCTTCGATCGTGGTCGGAGCAACGGTGATGGTCTCGGCATTGACGAGCTTCTTGGTGATCTGGATTTGGTTGTTGCTGGTGACGTAGGTGCCAGTATAAGTACTAATCTGGTCGGAGGTTCCGACAGAATACGCATTGTCGTCGTTATAAACACGCATGGCGCGGTTAGCTCCAGTGCTATAGACCATGAAATAAGGGTAGTTTCCATTGGTATCGTATGAACCAGAGTTGTCCACAACGCAGATGTTGACGTTCTTCACACCGTCATATTTGAAAGGCGTGTCCAGTTGGATGGTGGTCCAACCTGAAGCGTTGAAAGACACACTGCCGGAATACACAAGATAAACATCACCCATCGTCTCCCAACCAGTAGTGGAAGTGAATGCCGTCAAGTCGGTCGGACGCATATAAATGGAGAGGTTACGGGTAGAGGCCTTTGAATTGCCCACTTGGAAGGCAATGGCAGTGATAGACCCCGCTTCACCCAATTCGGCGGCAGTATAGATCTGTTGCGTGAGTGAATAATTGTAATAGGTATAGGTTGGCAGGTACTGGTTTGTGCTTGTGCCGCTGCCGATGGTGATGGGATCGGCAATGGTGGAAGTCGCGAAGACTGCGCTCACCGTCACATCGTAGCTAGGCATGCGGATGGTGTTATTGAACACGGTCACAGCGGTGTTCGGGTCACCAGTCTTATAGGCGTTCCAGGTCATGAACTCACAACCGATGTTCGGGGTAGCGGTCAGGGTGATGATGTCGCCGGGCATGGCTGAAGTCGGGTTGGCAGTAATCGTACCGTTCGCAACAGTAGCCACTGTTACAGTGTATCCTGACTTGAAGGTGGCTGTAATGGTCACATCGCTGTCGGGCATAGTAAACTGGTTGTTCACCACGGGAACCTCAGCCCTGCCGGTGGTCACGTGCCACTGATCCAGACAATAGCCAGCAGCGGGCGTAGCGGTCAAGGTGACGATGTCGCCAACGTAAGCATCGGTCGGGCTTACGCTAATCGTACCGTTGGTCTGGTTGGGGTTGTAGGTGATATGGTGCTCTGTCAAAGCATGGAAGTTGGCCGTGTAGGTGGCATTGCCCGTCACGGTGAAGGTGTAGGTGGGTTCTGTCGAGACCACCGTGTTGCCCTGCTTCCAATTGTCAAAGGCGTAGCCGTGATTAGGCGTAGCAGTCAGCGTGCAATCGGTGTTTTCGTAATGCTGACCAGCGCCTTCCACAGTACCGCCAGCGGTTGGGCTGGCTGTAGCGGTGATGTTGTATTGCTCACCACCAACAATCTGCACATTATTATTAATATAAGGCTGACGCTGGTTGCGAGTCACCACAATCATGGCTGTTTGGCCAACTTGTGGAGTGGTAGTGAAAGGCACATCAACGTAGGTGGCATTAGCTGGAACAGCAGCCACACCGATGATTTCGTTGTCCACAGTGATGGAGACGTATGATCTGGCATCGGCATTCACTCTGAAGGTAGAGGAACCTGCAGGAATTGTGTTATTGTGGCTCACATTGTTGGCAGCTGGTCGCACAAGATAAGGCATCACGGAACCGTCGCCCAAGCATTGGTAGGCTCTCCAATAGTATTCGTCATTAACACTACTTTGGTAACCTTTGGCATGGGCGTAAGTCACGGCCACATTGCCGATGTATGGCACCGAGTTCAAGGTGTTGAAACCTGTATCATCGAATAGGGCGTCATACATACCCGTTGAAGTGGAAGATGTAGTTTGCACAGTTTGAGCAACATAACTGAATGCACCTACGCCAAAATAATAGTCTTCATACCATAAGGTTTCTGGAACGGAACCGATATAGCCGAAAGCACCCTTGTTGGCGGCACGAATCATGGCCTCGCCTAAGCAAGGACTGGTGCTAGTGTTGCCCCAGTTGGCCGACAAGCAGCAGTTGGCTACAATCCAAAAGTATTTGTCGTTGTTGGTTAATGAACTGACATTGCTAACGGTAAATGAGGGGTCGGAAAGTGCGTTGATAGCGCCATGGGCAGTGTAGTTGAGGAAACCGACGCCACTACTGAGGTAGTTGTAACAACCCGTGTAGGTGGATGACGTATTGTACTTGTATACATTGGTGAATCCATGTGCCGCATTGTAGTAATTGTTGACTGCATACTGGATTGTAGGTCTGCCGACGGCTTCATCCCAATTGCCAGTGCTTGTGTCGTTTCCAGCGATGAGCAACACGTTGTTCAGGTAGCTCGGATCGGACATGGTGTACTTCTCGTAGGTCAAAATTTTGTTGACGAGGTTTTGAAGTTCTGTTGTCGAAGACACTGCCATACGGCTCATATACATATCATGATAGACGTCACTGTCAATAGAGGCATACTGGTTATCGCTGATGTACGGGTTGTAGCTGTTTCCTGATTCAGAATAGGTTGTGTAATACTTGACAGCGGACTCGTCACCCACGATGACGAGGAAGGTCGGGTGATTGGCGTTGTATTGGGCTTGGATCAGTGAGCGGACATTGGCAGCGGTAGTGCTGCTGGTCACGGTTTGCACATCCACTTCGATACCTTTCTGCTTTTTCCAGGTTAGCCAAGTGTTGAAAGCATCGCTGTTGGCATAGGTCGAGGTGGTCACCACAAGCATCTTCACCGGTGTGCTATAGAGGTCAGGGTGGTCGCTGTAAGCATCCGTGATGGTCCTGCCATTGAACAGCGATTTATAGACGATGTCGAAATAAGGGCTGTAGGTGTCTATAAGCATCTGCTCGGTGGCCTGTCTGTCGGCGCCGTCGAAGTGAACGGTCACTTCAATGTCGTTGAACACACGGATGGTGTTGTTGACGGGGTCGTAGCTAACGGGTTCGATAGTCATCTTGCCGAGTTGCACGCCACGCATGGTACCTTCCACACTCACGATGGCTTGAGGTTCAGAACGCAAGCCGCGAACCTGATAAGCTGCCTCATTCATGATAAAAGGCACATCCTCGGGGCGTTGGCTCTTACGCACTGGGAGTTGGCGTGGCACCAAAGTCTTCATATCATAGTCTGAAAGACGGTAGTCCGTAGTGCTGTAGCTCGTGATCTCGATGCTTGGGTTGGCACCAAAAGGCACTGCGATGAGTTGGTTAATGACGGGAATTTGAGGGTCGCCCTCATTGCCGCCGATGACTGTGTTGGGCAGGCTGAGCCAGGAGAAGGTCCCGCGCTCACTTTCGTAGTCCTGCGCTTCGATAGTAGAGAACGAGAACGAAGCCTTGAGGCCCGTCATGTCGCTCTTCACGCATTCAGCCCTGTCAGCCGAGCGCAGTTGAATCTTTTGCTGTGCGATGGCACTGACACCGAGTATCAGGGTCATTGCAAGTAGGAAAAGTTTCTTCATAATTGAGTCAATAATTGAGTTAATAATTTGTAAATACTTGTATTTCAGTTATTTCTATTGATTACAATCATTGTATAATAAGCATGCAAAGATAAACATTTTTCCGATGCGTCTTACATTTTTAACAGATTAATTATCAAACAATTATTTGTGTTTTGGCAAAAACCGCAGGAAAATGATTGGATGGGAGTGTCTAGATTGATTTGGAGGTTAGATGTTAGAGTTGTTTAGAGTTTAGAGTTTAGAGTTTAGAGTCAGGGGAGAGTTGAGAGTGGTTTGTATTTAACATCGAAAGAATATAAAAGGAGAATTAATGACAGATTAATGGTAGATTACACGGTAATTAATGTAGAGAAAACAACACTAATGTTCGTCAATCGACCGTTAATTGATTCGTTAATTGGGAGTTTAATGAACATCGGAAGAAACGGAAGAAACGAAAATGATTTTAGGGTCTTTCGGGGTTTTCGATGTGGAAAAGGAAAATGATCCGTGAGGACAAAACCTTCATCTGTATTTCTCCTCCAAAATCTCAGTTACTTCTTCTTTATAATCTCCATAGACATTGTGCCTCTTTTGAGGTAAGATAGCAAGCATTTCAGGGGACAGTTCATAGTTGTCCCAAAAATGGGGCTTTTCACTTACTTTTTTTTCGGATGCAAAAGCCAACCTGATCAAAATGGCTTCTATCTGTTGTTGCATCCATTCGGCAATATCAACATCGTCATCCATATTTACCAATGCCTTGTTGAGCAAGGCGTCATTCACTTTTATGCTTACCGTGCACATCTGTTTTGTCCTTTCACTGTTTTCCAGCCGCAAAGATACGACATTTCTTCGTGAGTCGCAAGGCTGTGGCGTTTTTTCGGCTTGCTGAGGTTCCCTGCGGGAACGGAGAGGTGTCATTAACCAACCAGCGGCGGCAGGTAACGCTTACAGAGGGTAAACGTTACCTGCCGCCGCTAATTAAAAATTAATTGTTCCTTTTGCCTAAGGGAATCTCATCGCGGGCTTGGGCTTATTTCACCGTCGCGGCCCACTTTTCGATATCGGCCTTGTTGATGCGGTTCAAGAGCTTGCCGTCGCCGAACTTGTACTTCGGATAGGCAGCCTTGAGGTCCTTGCAGGCCTGGTCGATGCTGCTCCCTCCCGAGGTGGCGAAAGGCACGATGGTCTTGCCCGTGAAGTCATTGGCCTCGAGGAAGGTGTTGATGATGGTCGGGGCGGTGTACCACCAGATGGGGAAGCCGACATACACCACATCATACTGGGCGAGGTTCTTCACCTTGCCGCCGTCCTTGAGGGCCGGACGCGAGGTCTTGTCGTTCATCTCGAGGGTCGAACGCGATTTCTTGTCACGCCAGTTGAGGTCGGCGTCGGTGTAGAGCTTTTCAGGGGTGATTTCGAAGAGGTCGGCACCAATGATGCCCGCCAGTTCGTTGGCGGCATTGCGGGTCACGCCCGAAGCCGAGAAATAGGTCACTAATGCTTTCATGGTTTTACATTGTTTGGTTTCGTTTGACTTTGAACAGCAGTCTTTTTTCGTTTCGTTCTTTGCCTTCGAGCAGCAGTCTTGAGCCGTGGCACCAAGCGTCATCGCTGCAAGGACAATCAATAATGCTATCTTTTTCATTCGTAGTAGGATTTGAATTTCGTCCGCAAAAATACACTTTTTTTTCGGTAATTCGATTTCCTTTGCTATTTTTGCAAGGAGTTTTCCCTGCGTGGAAAGGCGTTTTTTCTTTTGTTTCCTGCGGCGGTAGAGTCGGTACATAAACAATAACTGTTTCCAACGCCGCATGACACGCAGTCTTAAATTTCATTCCCGAAAGGGAATCTCAATTGGATACATCGGCTGCCACGGTGTGATAGCCCTACAACTGAACAACTGAACAACTGAACAACTATAAACTGATCAATTATGGACATAACAAACATCTTAGGCGCTTTGACGGGCAATGATGCCATCGACGCCATCTCGCAAAACCTCAAAATCGACCAGAAGCAAGTGTCTTCGGTCGTCACCGCTGCCTTGCCCTCACTCTTGGGCGCCATGCAGAAGAACGCTTCCTCGCAGGCGGGTGCGGCCTCCTTGGCCGAAGCCCTCGGCTACCATGCCGGCAACGCAGGCAACATTGTCAACAACCTGAAGGCTGCCGACCTCACCGACGGCGGCAAGATCTTGAGCCATATCTTTGGCGGCAACCTCTCCTCCGTCTTGGGCGGCATCTCCAAAAACACAGGCGTGGCCTCCAACGCGGTAGGCAGCATCCTCGCTTCCATCGCCCCGAGCCTGCTCGCCTTGTTAGGTAAAGGACAACAAAGCAGCGGCACCAACGCGGCTGGACTGGAGAGTATGTTAGGCATGATTCTGGGCGGCATGTCGTCGAGCGGCAGCAACAAAGGCGGCTTGGGAAGCATCTTAGGCGGCTTAGGGAGTATCTTCGGGAAGTAAAGTTCCTCCCCCGAGAATCTTCTTTCACGCAGAAATCGCAGAAACCGCAAAAGCCTATCGAATGTTTAGTTTGCGTCGCTTTGCGCTTCTCATAAGTGACTTCGTCGAATCTGCGATTTCTGCGTGCTATTAAAAACTATAAAATCAACATCTTACATCCTTAGGGAGGAGCGAAACTTGAATAAAAACCGTACAATCATGAAAAGCCTTTCACTATGCAAAAAAGCAGCATACGCTGTCTTATCCATTCTTTTTTGGGGAGTTATGGGAACGACACATCTGCACGCACAGGATATAATCACTGTGGGGGATTTTTATTACACAATCAATGGCGACGGTGTTTCTGCAACCCTTGTATGTCATGTTGACGGCCCTGAGGTGACTGGTGAGATAAACATCCCGACAACCATCAGTTACAATGGAAACAATTATGCTGTGACCAGAATTCGAATGAACGCATTTATAGGATGTGGAAAACTCACGGGTTCCCTAACTATACCCAATACTGTGACATTTCTCGGCGAAAATGCATTCTTAGGTTGCAGCGGATTGACAGAGTTAAACCTGGGCAACTCCATAGATACCATTGGACCCGCTGCATTTTATGGCTGCAAAGGCCTTACTGGTTCACTGACCATTCCCAATTCTGTGAAAGTTATGCATTATGCTGCATTCTATGGTTGCACTGGGTTTACCGGTTCATTGACCATCGGCAACGCTTTGACGCGCATCGAAGCTGGTGCGTTTTACAATTGCAAAGGTTTTTCCAGCCTGACTATCGGCAATGCCGTGAGTTCTATTGGCAATTCTGCTTTTTGGGGCTGCACCGGTTTTACTGGTTCCCTGACCATCCCCAATTCCGTGAACCGCATTGAGCCCAATGCTTTCAATGGTTGCAGCGGATTTACAGACACGTTGACCCTTGGAAAATCTTTGGAAAGCATTGGTGGAAGGGCTTTCATTAATTGCAGCGGGTTTACCGAGGTGATTTCCTTGGCTACCGTGCCGCCGGTGTTTTCATTTGAGGAAGCATTTGAGGGATTCAGCTGCACAACGCTCACTGTTCCTTGCCATTGCATTGCTGCATACCAAAACTCGGAGTGGAATGATTATTTCACCACAATCATTGATGATTGCAATAATGTGCCCGAACTTGACGAGGAGATGGCCACCGTTTATCCCAACCCGACCTGTGGGACAATCAGAATCGAGGCCGAAAACATCGTAGCCGTCAGCATTTACAACCTGTTGGGAGAAAAGTTGTTTGAAGCTTCAGCAAGCGGCAACAGCTTTGAGTACGATTTCAACCCTCACGAAGCAGGGCTTTATTTCGTCGACATCCAAACAGAAAAGGGTATTGTGACCAAACGAGTTATAGTAATAGACTAAAGACCGATTCTATTTCTCTAACCGAACCAACCCGAAAACATCCGAAAAACTCGGATAAATTCGGATCTATTCGGTTAGAGATTATTTATTCTACAATTGTCATCTCGTCAATGAGGTGCCCTGCACCGGCAAACTTGTCGATAATGAAGAGCACATAGCGGATGTCGACGCTGATATTGCGACAGATGTCGGGGTCGTAGATGAGGTCGCTCATCGTGCCTTCCCAGCAGCGGTCGAAGTTGAGGCCGAGGAGCTGGCCTTCTGCGTTCAAGATGGGGCTGCCTGAGTTGCCGCCCGTGGTGTGCACGCTGGCGGTGAAGGCCACATGCATGGTGCCGTCCTTGTCGGCATAGCGGCCATAGTCCTTATTATTATACAGCTGCTTCAGGCGCGGCTCCACCACATAGTCGTAGATGTCGGGGTTCTCTTTCTGCATGATGCCCTCGAGCGTGGTGAAGTGGCGGTAGGTCTTGCCGTCCTGCGGCTTGAAGCCTTCGATCTTGCCATAGGTGACACGCAGCGTGAAGTTGGCGTCGGGGAAGAGGCGCTTCTCGGGTTGCATGTCCATCTGGCCTTTCATGTAGATGCGGCGTAGGCGGTCGTTGGCCTTATTGATGCTCGAGATGTGGTCGTAGACCTCACTGCGGTAGAAGTCAATCAAGCTTTGATAAACCTGCAAAGCAGGATCCTTGGCCAATTTCTTGGCTTTGCTGGGCTTGAAGTCGTTCAACAGTTCGTTCACCTTTTCCTCATTAACAAACATCGACTTGGCGAAGAGTTTGTCGACATATTCATTCACATCCTTGATGTCGTTGAGGAAGGAGGGGCGAAAGTCAGCGGGCTGGGCTTTCAGATACTCGTTGAGTGCCATGACGGCCACCTCGCGGTCGATGGGCTCATAATAGTCCTTGAAGAAGCTGGCTGAGGTGGCTTTCAGCTGGTGCAACATGCGGTCAATATCATCTTGTGGCGTGTCCTTGGTCACCTCGGAGAGCTTGGCAAAACGACCCGCGAAAGTGACCAACTCGATGCGCAGTCCTGCTTCGGCCATATATGTGTAGGCCAACTGGTATGGCTCAAGTTCCTTGTAGTTTTTCTCGAAGTCCTTCAACAGGTCGATGTACATATAGCGGTTGCGTGCGCCCAAGGCCCATTCCTGAAAGTCTTTCTCGAAGGCTTGCTTCTTCTCCACACCGTGGAAGTGGTTGATGCCTTCGGTCACGCCCATCCACTTTTTCCAGCCATTGCCGAGTCCGGCATGCTTGGAGGCATACTGGATGCGCACCTTGGGGTCTTGCTCCTGGTATTTGTTGTAGATGTCGAGCACCTTGCCACGCAGGTCAACGGTGATGGGGTCGATGAGGTTGGCCTCCTGGTCGACGGCAACGGCGGGCAGGTATTCGTTGGTGCGGGCAGGATAGCCGAACACGAAGGCGAAATCGCCCTCATCGGCACCTTTCAGCGAGATGTCGAGATGTTTGGCGGGCTTGTAAGGCACATTGTCCTTGTCGTACACGGCAGGATGGCCGTCTTTGTCGGCATAGACGCGGAAGATGCTGAAGTCACCCGTGTGTCGGGGCCAGACCCAGTTGTCAGTGTCACCGCCAAACTTGCCGATGTTGCTCGGCGGGCAGCCCACAAGGCGCACGTCGGTGTAGACCTCGTTGAGCAGCAGGTAGTACTCGTTGCCCAAGAAGAACGGCTTGATGCTGACCTTATATGAGGTCTCCTTCTCGACGGTGGCGATGATTTTCTTCATGTTCTCGTCGATTTTGGCCTGACGTTCGTCTTCAGGGGTGTCGGGCGTGATGCCATGCAACACCTTTTCGGTCACGTCGCGCATCTCGCGGAGGAAGATGACGCTGAGGCCGGGGCAGGGCAGTTCCTCTCCCCTATTCATGGCCCAGAAGCCGTTGGTGAGGTAGTCGTGCTCCACCGAGCTGTGTTTCTGGATGTAGTCGAAACCGCAGTGGTGGTTGGTGAGCAACAAGCCGTAGTCGCTGACGATTTCGCCCGTGCAGCCACCGCCAAAGAGCACGATGGCGTCCTTCAGGCTACTGTGATTAATGGAATAGATGTCGTCAGCAGTGATTTTCATGCCCATCTCCTGCATTTCTTTCTCGTTGTATTGCAGCAGCATGGGAATCCACATGCCTTCGCCGGCCTTGGCGATGCCGATGGAGAGCGTGAGGATGAAGGTGATTAATAATGTAATGCGTTTCATTGGGTGTTGTTGAATCGTTGGTTGTTGAATCGTTGAATTGTTGAATCGTTTGGACTATGGCTAATGGCCTATGACTATGGCTACTTCAACAATATGGGGAACTTTTATGCCTTGGGTGAAGTTGCCATAGTCATTAGCCAAAGGCCATCGTTGTGTATATTTCATTATTCCAAACCATGCCATTCATCCGTGGCGTCGAAGTCGATTTCCTTGCACTGGGTGAGGATGGCGGGGCAGTTGGAGACACGATAGTATGGATCGCCTTGCTGCTGCACCACTTCGACATTGCGCCAATGGGTATCCCAGCCGTCGCTGTAGAGTTGGAAGTACTTCACATAGCCTTTCAGCATCTGTGAGCGTTCGTCATTGGGACGGACAGGGTCTCTACGCAATTCGATGGTGAAGGGTTTGGTAGGATTGTAGCCGTTGGCGGGCGTTGCCCCTTTGAAGCACGCTGACACCAGATAGGGTCTGGCATAAGAGTCGTTCG
>JAEEGK010004572.1_pt1 | contig 33810 bp, 24 predicted proteins | sample 8958771 | NCBI WGS metagenome assembly JAEEGK01 (sample SAMN16246547, study PRJNA631951) | gut metagenome | biome: gut microbiome; feature: rumen; material: SC-attached | host: Bos | place: Iran: Karaj | collected 2018-10 | reverse complement strand
TTTTAGAAAATCCGCAAGCTCTGCCGCCGTAAAACTGTGGTCTTGCCTTGAAGTTATGAACTCTGAAATTGCTTCCGTAGCCTTTGTATGATACGTTTTTTGCAACATGGTTGCATATTATCCAAAGGTGCGCTTTGTGTCAATTGACCTGTCCGCAACTTTTTGGGGTAAAACTTCTTTCCATAAGGTTTCAACTAGTGTATAATCTTAAAAACAAAAACTTTGGAGGATTCATGCTCGCAGGTCGTCATCTGCTTGAACCGGCAGATTTAACGGTAGAAGAAATGGAAGAGATTTTTTCTCTTGCAGAAAAAATTATTGTAGATCCAAGTGCATTTTCAGAAGTCTGCCACGGAAAAATTTTAGCAACACTTTTTTTTGAGCCGAGTACACGTACTCGGCTTTCTTTTGAGTCGGCAATGCTGCGCTTGGGCGGCAAGACGCTTGGCTTTGCAGAAGCCTCAAGCAGTTCGGCAACAAAGGGCGAAAGTCTGGCCGACACAATCAGAGTCGTTTCTTCATATACAGACATTATTGCAATGCGGAATCCGAAAGAAGGCGCGGCCGTTCTTGCTTCAAAGTATTCTTCAGTTCCGATTATAAATGCCGGAGACGGCGGCCACCACCACCCGACCCAGACTTTGACAGACTTGCTTACAATCAGGGCTTACAAAGGCGGCTTTTCAGGCCTTACAATCGGCGTTTGCGGCGACTTGAAGTTCGGGCGCACAGTTCACAGTCTTGCAAAGGCAATGAGCCGCTACCCTGACAACAAATTCGTGCTGATAAGCCCGAAAGAGCTTCAGATTCCGGAATATATTACGGAGCAGGTTTTCAAGAAATCAGGCGTTGAGTTTGTTGAAGAGGAAAGGCTCGAAAACGTAATCGGCGACCTCGACGTGCTTTATATGACACGCGTTCAGAAAGAGCGTTTCTTTAACGAGCAGGACTACATACGCTTGAAAGACAGCTACATTCTGGACAAGCAGAAAATGAAAAACGCCAAGCCTTCGATGATTGTGCTTCATCCGCTGCCGCGTGTAAACGAGATTTCGCCGGAAGTAGACGATGACCCGCGCGCCGCTTACTTTAAGCAGGTCAAATACGGCATGTTCGTGCGCATGGCTTTGATGGCAAAGCTTACAGGTTCAATTTAAGGCAGGGAGGGAATTATGCTTAACGTAGATACAATCAAAAACGGGCTTGTAATAGACCACATAAGGGCGGGCGCAGGTTCGCGCATTTTCAACTGGCTTGGGCTTGATAAGGCAAATTATTGCGTCGCGCTCATCATGAACGTACCTTCAAAAGACATGGGGCGCAAAGACATTATCAAAATCGATAACATCATCAACATAGATTTTTCTGTTCTGGGCGTTATCGACCCGAACATCACAGTGAACATCATCAGAAACGAAAAGATTGAGCGCAAAATCAAGCTGACGCTGCCTGAAAGGGTTGAGAACGTCATAAAATGCAAGAACCCGCGCTGCATCACAAGCACCGAACAGTACATTCCGCATGTATTTTTGCTTTCTGACAGCAAAACTGCTGAATACCGCTGCGAATATTGCGATGCAATATTTCATGCCGGCGATGTCTTGTAAATCTTTATAGGAAGGAAAAATATGAAAACTTTGTTTTATAATGCCCGTCTTGTAGATGCGTACAGCGACAACGACGGCGCGATTCTTATTGAAGACGGTTTTATAACGAATGTTTTTATGGGCTTTTTGCTTCCATCTATTTTTAAGAAATTTCTTCATGAAAGTCCGGATTTAAAGCTTGTTGACTGCAAAGGGCTTGTGCTGATGCCGTCGTTCGTCGACATGCACGCACATTTCAGATATCCGGGGCAGCCGCATAAAGAAGAGCTTGCCACCGCGCTTAAGGCGGCTGTCGCAGGCGGTTTCGGTACGCTGCTGCTTATGCCTAATACTTCGCCGGTTGTTTCTTCGGCAGCAGAGGCACGGTTTGTGCAGCTTCAGGCTTCGCAGTTCGGGCTTGCTGATGTAATTCAGACTATAAGCATAACAAACCGCTTCGACGGGCTTAACTCTGAACATTTGAGCAACCTCGATTCAAGCGCGCACCCGGTTGTAAGCGAAGACGGCAAAGACGTTGGCGCTGCTTCTGTTATGCTTGAAGCGATGAAACGCTGCGCCAAGAACAATGTGCTTGTTTCCTGCCACTGCGAAGACGTTTCGTTTGCAGAAGCTGCGCGTGTGCCGCGCGGAGACGTTATTACGCTTTTGAAGCAAGACGAAGTTGCATTGGCAAACGGCCTTGATGAAGGCAGCCACGAAGAACGCTTCGCACAAATCAACAAATGCATGAAAGAAGCCGAACAGCTGCTTGCGGCGGCAGAAGACCTTGCGACAACCAGAAACCTTTATCTTGCTGAAGTTGCCGGCTGCAACATTCATATTGCGCATGTAAGCACCGCCGCTTCACTTGAAGCTGTTGAGCAGGCAAAGGCGCGGCGCGGTTCAGCCGTTTCTTGCGAAGTCACGCCGCATCATCTTGCGCTTTCCGGCTCGATGATAGAATTTGTCAACCCGCCGATAAGACCTGAATCTGACCGGCTTGCGCTGATTGACGGCATTAAGCGCGGCGTTGTTGACTGCATAGCCACAGACCACGCGCCTCACAGCAAAGACGAGAAAAAGCACGGTGCCTGCGGTTTTTCAGGCTTAGAAACAGCTTTTTCTGTCTGCTATTCGGAGCTTGTGCTTAAAAAGCAGATAACGCTCAGCAAGCTTTCTGCGCTGATGTCTGCAAACCCTGCAAGACGGCTTGGCACAAACTGCGGAATCTTGCGCCCTGGCCGACAGGCTGATTTTGTACTGGTTGACCTTGAAAAGAAATGGACTGTCGATTCAGAGAAATTCTATTCAAAAGGAAAACATTCGCCGTTTAACGGGCTTACGCTTTCGGGCAAAATCGTGCAGACGATTCACCGCGGAAAAGTTGTGTACAGTGCTGACGACTTGCAGCTTGACTACCCGCGCGACGACGAGCCTGAAGCTGGAAATGAATCTGAAACGGCAAAATCTGAAGAATGAAGCAGATTTTCAACCCGGAAGAGATAATCTTTGTGCCGACTCAAGCCTGCAACTTGCGTTGCGCACATTGCTTTGTGCCTAAAAACGCTGAAAAGCTGAACCTTGAAAAGTCGCTCGTCTTTTTGAATGACGCAATTGACGGCGGCGTTTCGCAGATTGGCTTTTCTGGCGGCGAACCTTTTCTTGCGCTTGATTTTGTATGCGCCATAGTGCAGAAGACAGTTGAAAAAGGCGCGTACTTTGACCGGCTTATGACAAACGCCGCCGCTTTTGAAGGCGAAGAAATGAAAGCCGCAATTGAAAAGCTTTTTGACGCTGGCTTTGACGGCACTTTCGGCATAAGCTTTGACGCTTTTCATGCTCAGAAAATTGAAACAATCGCAAGCTTTATCAACGCCGTCGAAGAAATTTACCAAGAGCGCAACCACGTTTCGCTTGTGTGCACTATTCACGCAAATTACGCAGATGCACAGGCCGACGCAAAGACAGCCGCCATGCTTAAAGAGCTTGCGGCCGCCCTTGATTTGACCGTAGAAGCTGATGAAAAGACAGGCTTTCCTTATGCGCTCGTCTACAAAGACAAGCTTGAAACATTCATGAATGACGGCCGCGAAGCTGACATAATTCCAGTTGAAACAATAGATTTTATAGCGGAAAACCCCGAAGACGAATCTTCATGGCAGTCTGAAACTTGGTTCAGCGAAGATTTTTGCGCAGGGCCGGGGCATGTTTATTATATTCATGCAAACGGTGATGTTGCGGCCTGCTGCGGCTATGCAAACGAGTGCCGGCCATTGATTTTGGGCAACATCAATTCAATGAGCTACGCAGAAATTTCAGCGGCGGCGGCAGATTCTTGCAGGCACGGCTTTTTGCGCACGGTCTACAAGACGGGGCTGCTCAAAGAGGCTGAAAAGCTTGAAAAAAGAGGGCACGCCTTTCCCGGCAAAGGCCGCACAAAAGACAACTGCCTTTTCTGCCGCTATTTATTGCAAAAAGTTAAAGCCTGAGAACAATCAGAAAAACGTAATGAATTTTGCTTGATTTTTCATGCAAGGCACCATGTATTTTTTATGGAGATTTGTTATGGCAATGTTACAAGTCCGGGATATGGATGACCGCTTATATGAAAAATTAAAATTCTCTGCAAAACTTGATAACCGCTCTATCAGTCAGCAAGTTATTACAATTCTACAAGATTATTTTACATCAGTTCCTGTAAAATCAAAAAATGCCACGGAGGAATTCTTAAAGCTCGCAGGTACATGGGAAGATTCTCGAAGTACAGAAGAAATTATTGATGATGTTTATGCTTCCCGGGTAAATTCAACAAGATTTGAGGCTTTAGATGGCATATTTGATTGATACAGACATAATAATATTTGCACTTTGCGGTGATAAAAACGTTCTGGCAAAATTTGAAGAAAACAAAAATCTGCCAATTTCCATATCAATGATAACATATGCAGAATTAATATTTGGTGCAAAGCGTTCTCAGAATGAACAGAAGAATATGATTAAGGTGAATCATATCAGGGATATTTATGCCATTGAGGACTTGAATGAAGGCGTAATGGAAGTTTTTGCAGATGTAAAAGCAAAAATGTTTGAAAAAGGCATAAGAATTGAAGACATGGATTTGCTAATTGCTGCAACTGCAATTTACAATGAATTGACTTTGGTGACCAATAATACAAAACATTTTGAGAATGTTCCAAATCTGAAATTAGAGAACTGGAAAAAATGAACGAACCCCGACGCAGACTCGCAGCGAAGCTCCTAGCGGCGTGCGGGGTATTAAACCCTCGGCACGAATAAAACTTGTGTGCTATTTAATCAAATTCTGCAAAACAAAGTCTTTCTGACGCCAGTTTTTGTTGACTTTAACCTGCAAATCAAGGTCAACGCGGTAATCAAAGATGCGACGCATCTGCTTAATCGATTCGACCCTTATGTGCTTAATCATTGACGCGCCTTTGCCGATGACCATGCCTTTCTGGCTTTCTTTTTCGACGACGAGAAACGCGCGCACCCAAAGCTCTTTGCCCGGCTTTTTCCATTCCATGTCTGAGATTTCAACATAAATTGAATGAGGAATTTCTGCGAACAGCGAGTTCATGGCTTTTTCGCGGATTATTTCAGCTATTCTGAAGTCAACTTCCTGGTCGGTGTAGAATTCTTCCGGGTAAAGCGGCTCAGCTTCGGGCGCAAGGCTGTAAAGCTGAAACAAAATGTCATTGATGTTCGTGTCTTTTTCAGCTGAAATCTCGACTATGCGCTCCGGCGGAAACTTCGGGAAAAAGCGTTCAAGAAATGCCCGCACCGCTTTCGGCCTTGATTCAGGCAAATCGATTTTGTTGATGCCGATTACAGTTTTGTCTTTAAAAGCTGAAACCAAATCTGCAATGAGCGATTCTTCTTCGCCCGGCGCGCGTGATGAATCTATAAGATAAAGGATTAAATCTGCGTCGCCGAGCTGTTCTTCTGCAATAGCTTTGAGCTTGAGGTTGAGCTTTTTATCTGAATTGTGGTAGCCCGGCGTGTCTATAAAGACTAGCTGGCCGTAAGACGTGTTGACAATGCCGCGCACCGCATTTCTGGTTGTCTGCGGCACAGGCGAAACGATAGAGACTTTTTCGCCCGAAGCTGTGTTCAAAAATGTTGATTTGCCGCTAGAAGGCCGCCCCACGATGGCGACCATAGCTGTTTTCTGTGGTTTTTCTTCCATATTGAAAGACTATAACATGTGGGCTTCTTTTTTTCTAGCCGAGGCTGAGTTATTTGCTTTGTCATGGGGCTGCCTAAAAAGAATTGTCATGCTGAACTTGGTTCAGCATCTGCATTTCATCAAAGATTAATCTGATTTTTTAGCCAATCTAATGAAACGCATAGTTTTCTTGCGAAAACTATCAGGATTTTTGCACAGAGATTCCGAAACAAGTTCGGAATGACGTAGCTATGCCGTGCTATCAGCCGAGCGAATAGAACACTGAAAAGAAGTGCAAAATCGAGCCTGCAACAACGAACAAATGCCACACGCAATGAGTCCATTTTATCTTTTTCAGCGCATAAAAAATCACACCGACCGTGTACGCAATTCCACCTGTTAGCAAGAATGTGATAGTTGCCGGCGGCACGTTCGCTTTGAGCGGCTTCCAGTAAAAGCAGATGAGCCAGCCCATTATCACATAAGAGATTGCCGAAAACAGCCGCATCTTGCTGCCGAAAATGGCGTAAGACGTAATGCCGACAATTGTTAAACCCCAGATTATACCGAAAAGCCACCAGCCGTTATGCTGACGCAGCACGCCCAAGCAGAACGGTGTGTAAGTGCCCGAAATAAGCAGATAAATCGAAGAATGGTCAAATACGCCGAAGATTTTCTTTACATGATACGGCGTAAGCGCATGATAAAGCGTGCTCATAAGATAAAGCACAATCAGCATTGCACCGAAAAGCGCAAAGCCTGTAATGTAAAAGCCCTTTTCTGCTTGCGGCGCATAAACTGCCGCCCTTACAATAAGCAGCACGATGGCCGCAATCGAAAGCCCTGCACCAATTCCATGGCTTACTGAATTGAAGATTTCTTCGCCGATTGTATAGCGTTTCGGAATCTGTGCCTCGGCTTCTCTCTGCTTTTGAATTTCTAGTTTTTTTGCATAGGCAGTTTCTTTAGAAGCGAGTGTTTCAAGCGTGCGGAGCTTTACGGCTTTGATTTCAGCCTTGGCGTTCTTCTTGATTGCCTTGATTTCAGCTTTTGAATTGTTTTTGATTTCTTTTATTAGATTCTTTGACATTTATAACCCCACTAACCAATATGTGTCATTGTCCGGCTCGCTAGAAGCTTCGCTGCGAATGCCCGGGCAATCTTGCTCAAAAGATTATCGGGTCAAGCCCGATAATGACACAAGTTCTGCCCGGCTATCACCAATTTGCACGGAGGACAAATTGGCAGTGTGCACTGATTATTCTGAAGTTGAAGAATCAACCCAAACATGCACACGGAAATTAGACGCAAAAAAAGAGAAAAGGTTGCAGACTGTGATAAGACTTCAATTATAAATATTCTTTGAATTCAGGATAAGCTTCAACAAAATCTGCGAGCGTCTGCTCATAGTCAAGATAATGACAGTTGAAAAGCCGCTGTCCGCCCTGCACTGAATACAAGTCGGCCGGTGTTACGCCCCTCGGTGAAAAGCGCGTAGCTTCAGCGTAATCTTTGTAACGCTGAATACCGTGAATCAAGATGTATGCGCAATAAGCCGAGCAGCAGTAAACATGCGATTTGAATTCGCCTTGCGGGTTTAACACAGGTTCAGAGTCTTTGACTGCTGAAGATTTTACTGTATGGCTTTTTGTCTTGTGTTTGTTTACAGCTCTTACGCCGGGAAGCCCGATTATGTCTGTTATGCCGAAATAAAAGCGCGAATCAGGCAAAGCTGAATATTCAATGAGTTTTTTGCAATTTTCGTAATCAATTGCAGAACATGGAATAGCAATTACAGTGCATGTTGAGCGGTATTTGTCGTTTGACGCAAGATAGCGGTTTGTTTCTATGTTCATAACAGACTCATATTTTGCGTTATTCTGGCCGCCTGTAGTCATGCCGACAAAGTTGTCTGCAAGCTTGTCTGAAATTGCTACGTGAGTGTATAAAAGACCATCAGGGGCAGGCCCAAAAATTCCGATGGCGACTTTTAAAAGATTGCCTATCTGACAGTCGTCGCTATAATAGACGTTATAAAGCCTTAAGAAAATGTATTTTTCGTTTTCGTATTCGCCATCAAATTTTAATGCTTTCGAAATAAGTGCGCCTGATTCTGTTTCAACATATTCATCTTTATTATGTATTTCTTTTGTGGCGCATGAGTAAAGCAGAAAAACCGATAACGCTAAAATGTAAAAACAAGTCTTTCTCATGGTAAAAATTTATATATATATTATTGGATATTCGTTATTATGTATAGCATATATAGAAAAATCTAAGCGAAATTTAAATTTTGAAAAAACTGTTATATAGCCATACACAATACATATTCAGCTGCAAGCAATGCGTCTTTTCAGCATTGCGGCAGCCACACGCGCATCTGGTTTAAGCCTCTGTTTGCCCAAGCATAATAAGGAATAAGCGTCATTTCAGCTTTTTCAAGCTGCGGTTCGTCTTCAAAATAAAGCGCGCCGCCTTTGTGCAAAGCTCTGACCGCAGCAACTTGCATTTTTCTAATGCCGCCAAGTTCTTCTGCAAAAGCCTGGGCGACAGGCTTGGCATTGCGCTGCACAAACAAATCAAGAAGCTTGCCGTTGTCTGCTTCTTCTGCGCAATAGATTAGCGGCCCGAAAGCAAAGCAGATCTTGCCCGAATTTGCAGGAACTGAAGCATTGCACCAAATTTTGCGCGGCTCAAGGTTCAGGTCAATCTCTATTGAAAGCTTTGCCGCTTGCCCGGCGGCCGCTGCGCCGTTAAGCTTTGACAAATCAAAATAGATAAAGCCGTCTTTAACTTGCGCAGTAAATTCAGCCTGCCACTTTGCGCCCTTTGCCCAATGCGGAAGCCTTACGGCAAGCGTCTCAATGCGCTTTTCTGAATCAGCCTTTTCAAGCTCAAAAGTTATTCTGCCGTCATAAGGATATTCAGTCTTTTCGGTGATTTTTATGCCGTAATCTGGCAGCTCAAGCTTGTTGTCGATGAAAAGCACGCAAAAAAGCGTTGAGCCGTCAAGCTGCCACGCATAATCAGCAATGTCGCTGATTGTACGCGCCACATTAGGCGGGCAGCATGCACAGCCGTACCAGCCCGGCCTTTCAGGCAAATCGTGGCGGTGGGTAACAGCCACACCCGAAATGCCCGGCACTGCTTCAAGCGGGTTCACATAAAAAAAGCGTCTGCCGTCAAGCTGCATACCGGCAAGCACAGTGTTGTAAAGCGACTGTTCCATTATGTCGCCGTATTCGCCGAGCTTTTCGTTGCGCAGCATCTGGCGTGCAAACATCATAAGGCTTATGGCGGCGCAAGTTTCAGAATAAGCCGTATCGTTGGGCAGGTCGTAGTCAACCGTGAAAGCTTCGCCCTGGTTTGTAGAGCCTATGCCGCCCGTAACGTACATGCGCTTTTGCGTGATGTTCTGCCACAGCCGTTTGCACGCGGCAAAGAGTTCAGCGTCTTTAGTTTCAAAAGCCAAATCAGCCATGGCCGTAAAGAGATAACCGGCTCTTACGGCGTGGCCTTCTGCCGTGGTTTGTTCCCTTACGGGCTTGTGGCACTGGTGATAGCTTGGGTTCACGCTTTCGCTGCCCCATACGTTCCAGCTGCGGCCCTTCATTTCTTTGGCGTAAAATTCAGGGTCAACGCCGCGCACATCTATAAAATGCTTGGCAAGCTCTGCATATTTGGCGTTGTCAGTTGAGCGTGCAAGCTTGAGCAGCGCAAGCTCAATTTCAGGGTGGCCGGGGTAGCCTTCATGCTTTTGCGTTATAAAATGCTCGTAGATGCAGTCTGCAAGCTTGCAGACAATCTTAAAAAGGTTTGTCTTGCCGGTTACTTCGTAATGCGCAACGCCGGCTTCTATAAAATGCCCGGCGCAATAAAGCTCGTGCGCATCGTGCAGGTTTTTCCATTTCTGGTCTGGGCGCTTGAGCGTAAAATAAGTGTCTAAGTAGCCGTCGCTTTCCTGCGCCTTTGATACAAGCTCAATCAGCTCGTCAATGCGGGCGGCAAGCTTTTCATCAGGGTATTTTGCAAGCGAAAAAGACGCCGCTTCAAGCCATTTGGCGACATCGCTGTCTTGAAAGACCATGCCGTAAAAATCTGCATAATCTTTTGCGCCGGCAAGCTTTTTGCCCGCGTTTATAAAATTGTCAACAGCGTGGCTCGGCTCAATGCCTTCAATCTGGTCTTTTATGGCCTTTTCTTGATAAGGAATGATATTCTCAACGGCAGTCTTCTGATATTTCTTCCAAAAACCGCCGGTAACTTCAACTGAATTGATAAACAAATTGCTCATGTCCGTCTGCCTTATATAAAATTGAGACCCCGAATCAAGTTCGGGGTGACGCTGCGCATAATCTTTGCAAATAGAGTCTATACCGAGCAAAACTCAAACGCAAGCCCAAAAGAATTCTTATGCCGTGAATGGCAACACATTAACAATGACGGCTAATTCACATACCTATACATACACAAAACAATAAACCGTAAATACTCTAGTTAGCCAAATATTATTTGATAATTGCCCGCTTTTCTCATTTTGAGCGAAATATCAAATGATATTTGTTTCCTTTTCCCATTTTGAACAAAATATCATTTGATAATTGACCTACACTTTTATATCCAACTAAAAATCATTTGATAATTGATGTTAATGGCTGCTGCACATGTGCATCCGTCATTGCGAGCGAAGCGAAGCAATCGCGGTTTGCATGTGGCTCAATCTACAGTTTTTAGACTTGGCTGGCAAATCTTGTAACTGGTGTACAAATGCGCAAGGGCGGCGCAATGTACACAAGCTACCGCGAAAAGAAGATTGCTTCGTCGCTGCGCTCCTCGCAATGACGGGTTTGCGATTGGGCTGGTTCTACGCCAAAGGCTTTATCTGCAAACCCTGCAAGTTTTGCTTCGCAAAACTTGAAAGCTGGGCAAACATGGGCTGCTGGTTTGGGGCGGATGCACATGGGCGAGAGGGCGCGGAGCAGTTCTTTTCGCAATAGCTTAGTCTACGAATAAAGATTATCCGGCGAAAAGCGCCGCTTTTTGCTTACACAAAAACCGGCAGACTTGGGAAAAAGCCAATTATGTAGATTAACCCAGGTTCTTAGGGCGGTAGCCCTAAGCCGTGCCGGAAAGGGATGGGGTTTAAGGGGAAGGGAAAACCGCGCCTCGGATGAAGGGGTTTCCCCTTCCCCTTAATGTTGTTATAATTTGCGCATGAAACACAACATGCAGATTTTGCGCGAATCTTGCGCAAAGAACGGCCCGCTTTGCGTTGGGCTTGACACCGACCCGTCTTATCTTCCGCCGGAAGTGCTTGCGCTTTACAAAAGCCCGGCAGAAGCAGTTCTTGCTTATAACCGCGGAATAATCGAAAACCTCGGCGATAAAGCCGGCTGCTGCAAAGTTCAGATTGCCTATTACGAAGCAATGGGCTTGAGCGGCTTAAAGACTTATGCCGAAACATTGAAGCTGCTCAAAAAGCACAACATTCCGTGCATTTCAGACATAAAGCGCGGCGACATTGCAGACACAGCAAAAGCCTATGCACGCGCACATTTTTCAGGCGAATTTGAAACAGACATAATTACGGTAAACCCATACATGGGCTTTGACACGCTCAAGCCGTTCACCGAATGGTGCAAGGCCGAAAACGGCGGCAAAGGCGCGTTCGTGCTTTTGTGCACGTCAAACCCAGGCATGACAGACATTGAACATCAGAAGCTCGCCGACGGTTCGATTCTGCTCGAAAGAGTCGGCAACGAAATTGCAAGAATCGGCGAAGAATTCAAGGCCGAATACCCGGAACAGACATGCGGCCCGATTGGTGCTGTTGTGGGCGCAACTCAAGAAGCAGATGCACGCTATTTGCGCGAAAAATATCCCGAAGTGTTCTTCCTTATTCCGGGCTACGGCGCACAGGGCGGGCAGGCGCGCATTGCGGCAACTCTGCTCGGCAAGGCTGGCGGAACAGTAAACTCAAGCCGCGGCATTTTGTGCGCCTGGAAGAAAGATGTAGCTCTTGAAGAGAAGCGCGCAAAGAACGCGCTTACGCTCGACGATGTAGTTCAGTCTGCATTGCGCGCCGCCGATGCTGCAAAGAAAGACCTTCTCGGCGCAAAAGCCGAGCTCGGGCTTTAATCCGCGTAATTATGAAAAACAAACTTATTTTAGCATTGCTTGCGGCCGCTTGTGCATTTCTGCTTGCGGGCTGCATTTCAATTTCAAAGAACGTTGTGCCGTTTGAGGCGGTTGAGCAAAAAGAGCGCGCTTCAAACGAGATTGTCGCCGTTCAGATTACAGACTGCCATTTCTCAAAAGAAAAGCCGCTTTTTGATGCGCTCGTCGAAAAAATCAACGACATTCGCCCTGACGTAATCTTTATGACAGGTGACCAGGCTGTTTCGGTTAAGAGCATAGAAATAATGGAGCATTATCTCAAAAAGATAGACGTGCCTTGCCCGAAATTCGCCATAAACGGCAACTGGGAGTATTCGCCTAAAACAGGCGTGCGCGAACATTTTGACGATTATTACGCTGCGCTTGAAGCTTCTGATTTTAAGGTGCTTTTGAACAGCGGCACTTCGCTCAATTTTGACGGCAAAAAGCTTGTAATTTATGGGCTTGATTCATTGCTCGGCGGCAAGCCTTCTTTTGAAGGCTTTGTGCCTGAAAAAGATGCCGCAAACGTTGTGCTCGGCCATTGCCCTGTGCTTTTCGACATGATGCCTCAAGCTGATTTGCCGCTGCTTATGTTGAGCGGCCACACGCACGGCGGCCAGGTTCTGCTTTTCGGCAAGGCTTTGTACTTCCCCGAAGGAACAGGCAAATATTATTCGGGCATTTACCGCAACGGCAAGAACACGCTTTATGTAAGCACCGGCGTGGGCAACAGCTCGCTTGAAATCAGAAATTTAACGCCGTGCCTTGAAGTTATCACCTTCAAATTTGACGGCGGGAACAATTTTATTGATGCAGACTTTCAGACAATTGAGGTTAAGCCCTGATGTTGAGCTATAGACACGCGTTTCATGCCGGAAATCATGCGGATGTCTTAAAGCATTTGACGCTCGCGCTGATTACAAAAGCTTATTGCCGCAAGGAAAAGCCTTTTACATATTTTGATGCGCAGGCTGCGGCGGCGCTTTATTCGCTTGACGACAGCCGTGCCTTGCAGACTGGCGAAGCCGAAAGCGGAATCTGTGCCTTGCTCAAGCAGATTCAATCTGGCGGTGCGGCGCAGGCTGTGCTTGATTCGGCAGACAAAGCTCTGCTTGAAAAAGATGAAGCCGCAGCAAAAGAAGCGGCTGAAACTTTTGCAGAATATCTTGAATTTTGCCGGAATCTGCAGGCTTCGGCTGGGCTTTACGCCGGTTCTCCGGCTGTTGTGTGCAATTTTGCGCGCCCACAAGACCAGCTTGTGCTCATGGAGCTTCATCCTTCAGAAATAGAAATCCTCAAGGCGAATGTGGAGCTTATAAAAAAGGGCGCGCTCGGCAAAGCAGATGTGTGCAGCTTTCACGTGCACCACCGCGACGGTTTTGCCGGCTTAAAGGCTATGCTGCCGCCCAAACAGCCGCTGCCCGCGCGCGGCTTTACGCTGCTAGATCCAAGCTATGAAATTGACAAAGACTATTCCGATGTTGAAGACGCCGTAAAGTGCGCCGCGCGCTCCTGGCACAATTCCGCAATTGCAGTCTGGTACCCGCTTGTTGAGCACCGCCGCGAAAAGACGCTGCACCTAAAAGAAGCTTGCCTTGCCACAGAGCAAGAAGTGCTTTGCGCAGAGCTTTGCATTGCAGAGCCCGAAAATGAGCACGGTCTTTACGGTTCGGGCATGATTGTCGTGAACCCGCCGTGGAAGCTTGACATTCAGCTTGAAACGCTGCTGCCCTTTCTTGCCAAAAAACTCGGCGGCGCAGATGCAAGCTTCAGCCTTAACGTAGAAGTATAAATTGTGCAAAATGCCGTTTATGCACATTCTGCAAAAAAGGCTCTCGTTGCGCGTCCGCGCCCCGCACCGAGAACGCATAAGGAAATTATATAAATGGTCAATTCTGCTTTCAGCAGAATTGACCTTCTGCGTTCAAGTGTGCGTTGCGCTGCCGCTTCACTACGCCTTTTTTGCGGTTATGCACATTCTTGAACCTTTGTACATCAGCCCGACAGCAAAATGTACACGACCTTATATGTAGATAATCAGGGGTTATTAGGGGCGCGAAGCAAGCCCCTAATCGGTGCTGAGGAAGAATGGGGTTTTAGGGGCAAGAAACCGCCGCTTCCGAAGTAGAGCGGTGTCGTGCCCCTAAGCCAAAAAAGTTTTTGCTTGCCCTGTGCAAAAGCGCGTGTTATAGTTTTTTATAAACGGAAAAGCAAAAGCTTTTATGGGAGAAACAATGAGCAATCAGTTTTTAACTTTCAAGATTGACGGAACGCAATATGCAGCAGAAGTTCACAATGTTCAGGAAGTGCTTGAATATATGCCTGTTACAAAAGTGCCGTGCGCAACTTCTTATATGGAAGGCTTGATTAATTCGCGCGGGCAAGGAATTTCTGTGGTGAATCTCCGCAAGAAATTCGGCATGGAAGACACAGAGCCGACCAAAGAAACGCGGATAATCGTAATGGAAGTTAAAAATGCTGAAGGCAAGACCGTGACTTTCGGTGCAATCGCTGATTCTGTGCAAGAGGTTGTCGACTTGTCTGACGAAGAGATTGAGCCGTCGCCGAAATTCGGCAACAGCATTGCAGCCCAATTCATACGCGGCATCGGCAAGCGCGACGACACCTTCATCATAATCTTGAACATGGATCAGATTTTCTCTACCGAAGAAATCATCAAGCTCGAAAGCGCGGCAACCGCGGTTAACGGTTAGCATCTGACAGCAGATTCTGCATCAGCTCTTCGCTTAAGCTGATGCTGTTGACCGCTTCGGTTATGTCTATTTCCTGGCCGTAGCGCAAAAAATAAAGCTTGAGCGCAATTTCTTTTTCGTCTTTCAAGCCTAGCATCTCTTTTACGGCAAATCTGTAGGCGCATTGCTGCTCGTAATATTTTTCGGGCGCAATCTCGATGTCTGTCTTGTAATCTACTATAACGAATTTGCTATTGCTGTCTTGAAAAACAAGGTCGATGAAGCCCCGGATTATGAACGAGTTGTGCAAAAGCTTGAAATAATATTCAGGCTTGCAGAACCGCTTTGCAAGCTTTGCGGCGGCGGCTTCTTTGCCAGTGCTTGAGCCGAGGAAAGTTTCAGCCATGTCGCGGCAGATGTTGCAAAGACAGCTGAAATTAGATTCGCTCAAGTTTTTCTTCAAAAGCTCTTTTGTCTCAAAATCGATTTCTGCGCGGCCTGTTTTGATTGCATTTTCAAGATAAGCGTGCGCCAATGTTCCGAAAGTGCCGTGCGTAAAATCTCTGGCAGAAGCTTGCTCTTCTTTGTCTTCTGAATTTGCCGCCGCGCCATCGCCTGCGCCGCTTTGACCGCCAGTGCTTGCGCCAGCTTGTGGTGCGATAATCTCATCGATTTTAGCGATTGAAGCATTAATCGGCTGATTGTGCGCCACGGTCACAAGCTCTTCGTTTGTATGAAGCTTTTCAAGGTCGCTCGGCGAAATGCGCTTTTGCGGCAAATCTTCGCACAGCACGATAACTGCACCAAGCGCACCGGCTGAACCGGCACCGGCTTTAGAAGCGCCGCAAAGTTTTTCAAGTTTTGAAAACGCGTTAAGCCGCAAATCTGCGGTTTTTTCGGTTTCTTCAACCATAACGTCAGACTCAACCTTTTCAAGCAGCTCAAAATCAAACGGCGCGTGCTCTTTGTAGCAGCGTTCCATTGGGGCAAGCTCGGTCTGGCTTGTCATTTCAGGCTCATAGAAATATTCAATTGCGTCTCTGAAGCAGCTTTTTGTCCGTTTGTTAGATGCGTCGAAAGCATCTACCGTATAGACGCTTTTTCTTGCCCGCGTAATTGCAACATAAACAAGGCGCTTGAACTCGGCCTTGTCTTTTTCTTCAGAATCAGCTTTCTGCTTTTTATAGAAATAATTCCGCTGCGACCCGATTTTCACTGAAACGCCGAAATCTTCGTCATAAAAGATAAGCGGCTCATTTTCGCTGCCGCCGTCTGAACAACAGCCCAAAACAAAGACATTCTCGAATTCAAGGCCTTTGCTCTTATGGATTGTCATAATCTGAACGGCATCATCTTTTTCAATTGGATAGCTTACGTCTTTTATGCCAAGCTCGTCCTCTTTTGCGCCGAACGCAAATTTTGAGTTCTGCTTGCTTTGAGCAAGCTGGTCAATAATCCAGCTTGTGCTCCGCCCGTCTTCTTGAAGCTTGCGCACAAGTTCAAAAAGCAAATCGTATTGTTCCGCAGAAAGGCTTGTCTTTTTGTCGACCAGCGTCTCGTATCTTGCGCCTGTTTCATACCAGAGTTTTGTAATTGTGTCCGTAAGCGGTTCTGTAAGCACTTGGTTTTTTGTCTTGAGATAAAACGCTTTTGCTTCAAGATATTTCTGATATTCGTCTTTTGAAAGAGCCTCAAGTTCAAGTTTGATTTTTTCTTCAAGCTGCTTGTCTTCTGAAAATGCGGTGTATTGATGCACCGTAGTCCTGCCGGTCAGCTCATTCACTGTTTCAACTGTTTCCGGCAGAATGCCCAATATCATTTCGACTGTCTGAATTTTTAGCCCTGCAAACGGCGAGCAAAGATAAGCCGCAAAAGAGGTTTTGTCTTGCGGCGCGCTGCAAAGCCTTAAAAAGTGAAAAATGTCGTTAATCGGGCCGTCGTCAAAGATTGATTTTTGCTGGTCAAAGTTGTAAGGCACGTCAAAAGCGTTAAGCCAGCGTACAAGCTTTGCATAGTTCGAGCGGCTGCGGCACAATATTGCGTAATCTGCATATTTCGGCGAATTTCCGGCAGATTTTTCGCTGTCAAAAAGTTCCCTTATCTTTTTTGCGGTGTAATATGCTGTCGTATCGTTTTGGTCGAGAAAGTCTTTTTCGGTTTTGCCTTCGGGCAGATTTTCTTTCAGGCAAGAGCTGTCAAAAATGCTTACATGCATCGGCACATTTTCTTTTGAGAGCGGCAGACTGACCTCGCTGTCTTTATACGTTGCGGCTTTTGTGTAATACGCTTCGAACTGTTTTGGCTTTTCGTCGTCGCTGAAAATCTTAAAGTTGGTGTCTTCGCCTTCGCCAATGCCGCCGAAAAGCCTGTTGAACATGGCGAGTACAGGCTCTGTTGAGCGGTAATTGTTTGTCATATAAAGTTTTGTCTCTGTTTCTGGTGGCACGGTTTTGGCAAGGTCTTCTGTAAGCGAATTGAACACAGAAACGTCTGCGCCCCGGAATTTGTAGATAGACTGCTTTTCGTCGCCCACAAAATAGAGCTTGCTGTCTACAAGGTTTGAGACAAGCTGATTGAGAAAATCTTTTTCGTTTTCAGACGGCTCTGTGAAAGCATCGTCTTTTTCGGCCAGCAGATAGAGCATGTCTCTGTTCTTGCCGTTGTTGTCTTGAAATTCGTCAATCATAATCTTTTTGAATGTTTTCTTTTCTTGATTGCGGATTTCTTTCTGCTCTTTCAAGATTTTCAGTGCAAGCGAATTTATGTCGTCAAAAGAAAGGCTGCCCGACCGGCGTTTCTGCTCGTTAATCTGAACCATGAACATATCGAGAAGCTCGAAAATGCGCTTTATGTGCTGATAATTCAGAATGAATGATGTGACTAAATCGAGCGTTTCTTTGGTTTTTTCTTTGAACTGCTTGTTTATTGCACGGAGTTCATCTGTACGGCCACTTGTATTCTGATTGAAAATAAAAAGCTGCGCCCATGCGGAAGCATCGGCTGCCATTTTGCACAAAGTTCCATAGTCAGTTTCAAACATAGAAGCGTCTTGAATCTGGTTAAGCTCCGGCACGTTGTTTAGGAAGGCTTCAAGCTTGTCAAAATACGGCTTCCCTATCTTTTCAGGGTTGTTCTGATATTCTGCCTGAACTGCATTTAAAATCGAAAATATACCTTCGCCTTCTTCAAGGTAATCCTCGTTTGCGTTTTCGCTTATAAGCCTGTTCCACACTTCAGTTATTTCGCGGCATTGAAGCTGCAGCTTTTTCTCAAAAAAGTTGTCTTCGCACGTAATGTCTGTGTATTCACTTATGGCGGTTTCAAAAAGGTCTTCTGCAAGCTTGTGCATGTTGCCCGGCGTTGCAACCGCAAGAAGCGCAGGCTCGTCTTTGTGGTTTACAAGAAACCTGAACGCATCTGCCTTTAGGTTCTCAACTTCGGCAACTGTGAAATTCGGGTTAATGCCGTATCTGTTTGCCGCCTGCCTTACTACAGTTGAGCTATAAGAGTCAAGCGTCTGAATGTGGGCTTTATCAAAATCTTTGAGTGCCTGCTTTGCGCGCGCCTTTTCTTCTGGCGGTGTCTGCGCGTTTGCAGCAAACTGGCCGAGCGTCTTATAGATGCGCTGATAGATTTCGCTTGCGGCTTTTTTGGTGAACGTAAGCGCGAGGATTTCTTCAACCTTGATGTTGCATGACATTACAAGCCACGCAAAGCGCGTTGCAAGCACCTGCGTCTTGCCCGAACCCGCACCGGCTGCAACAACTGTGTTAAGTCCGCGGCAACAGGCGGCGCGCTGAGATTTATCCAGCTTTTTATCTAGTATGTCGAGATAAGCAAAGTCTGCGCTCATGTTAAAGTTCCTCTTTGGCAACGGCGAATGTAGTGCGGCATATATCTTTGTAATCGCATGAAACGCAATCAAGATATGTCTTTACGGCGGTGCGCCTGCTTTTGTTTGCGGAAAGCGGCTCAAAGCTTGCGGAATTGACTGCGGCGGCAAAATCTTCAAGATATGCGTCAAGAAGCGCAACAACCTTGTCTTTGAAATCTTCAGCAGACAATACTTTTGCTTTTCCGGGCGCTTCAGAAACAACGTAGCGCTTATCGAATTTGCCGTCGCTATTCTTTTTCAGACTATAGAAAAGGCTTTCTTGCACGTCATAAGCATCGGGCTGTTCAGACAGCAGCTTATAATATGAAGAAATCTGAAAATCATTTAGAAGATTTTGGTCGTCAGGGTAACAGTCTTTGAGGTCGGGTATTTTTCCCGTCTTATAGTCGATAATCACGTCGCCTTGATCGTCGTTTCCGCTTAAGATGCAGTCTGTCTTGCCGTAAAGCTCAAAAGATTTGCTAAGCTTGGCAGAAAAGCTTTTTTCAACGCCGATGACCGAATAGCCGCCGAATCTGCCGCTATTCGTTGCTTCTGGCAGCTGGCAGATTTGCTTCATAAAGTCCATTATATAATCAGAGAGAATCTGTTTTTGCGTCAAAAGCATTGTTACGGCAAGGCGGCTGTTCTTAAAGTCGTCTGATTTTGTATATTTGTCTTTTTCTGTCAAAGCTTTTTCTGTTGCGCCGTTAACTTTGGCGCGGAGCTCTTCAAAGTCTTGGTCTGTCTTTAAAATTGGCAGAGGCTTGCCTGTCATGGCGTATTCTTCAAAAATAAGCTCAACAATTTTGTGGCAGATGTTGCCGAAGTCGTAATGCCCCATCAAATCTACCGTAGTTGATTCTTCTTTTAAGTGAAGCGCTTTTTTAAAGACCCATCTGCGCTTGCACGGAAAGAAATGCTTTAGGTCTGTCTGCGTAATTTTGCATCTGCCTGTTTGTGCGTTGCTGCCATAGACAAGCGCGTCTTTTGCTTTTGCGGCAATGAACGAATTAAGCTTCTGCATGTCGAGTTGTGTGCTGTTTTTCCGCGTTTGCCACGCTTTGAAAGAGTCTTGCTGAAGCTTTGTGATAGTGCTTGGTGTTGCCCGCTCTTCGCTTAAAAGATAATTCTTTTCGTTTAAGAAAAAATCTTCTTTATCAAGATAGGCCGTCGGGTCGCCGTCTTTCAGAATGTTGATTTCATCAAAATATGTGTGCGGAATCGCGAAGCCGTCAAAGCTGTTCGTGCTGCTTGAAAAAAACGCATGGTCTTTGCCGGTTTTGGCGTAAAGCCTTATATAAGCTTCTGTCGCGCCTTCGTTATCGCTTGCGCCAAGCTCTTTGCGCTTTTTTTCGCTTAAAAAGCCCAGCTCTTTGAACGGAACTTCTACGGCTTTTTGGTTTGCGTTAATTATAAAGTGATAATCGAAATATGCGTCAGCCGCCGCGCGGTAATCAAAGACTGAAACGCAGACGTTTTTGGGCTTTTGCGGTGTGTAGATGCCCGAATTAAGCTCGTCCAAAAAGAATTCGTATGGTTTTTCGATTTTGAGGTTGAGCTTTTCAGAATGTTCTTTTTCAATTGCGATGTATTTTGCAAGCTCTGCAATGCAGATGCCCACAATGTTGTCTTTGTCTTTTGCCCAGACGCTGCCGTCTTGCAGAAAGTCTGTTTCAAAAGAATGCCATGCTTCTTTTATTGCGCTGAAAGACTTTGCGCCGCAGATGGCCGAAAAGCATTTTTTTAAGCTTGTGTAGCGGTTATAGGCGGCTTGTGCCGTTTCAAATTCAGCTTTTGCTTCTTCGATTGCGTTGGCGGTGGTTTCAGCATCAGCGGCATCTGCTGTGAGTGTGGCTGGCGTTTCAACTGGTGCGGCGGCTGGCGTTACAGCTTGTGCGCCTTCAGCGCCGCCCTGCAATGCTTCAAGCGTTTCTGCAGCCGTGCCTGCTTTTTCGGCAAGCGTCTCTTCAAGCGGGTCTATGATTTTTCCGCCTTGCCTGTAAGAGCAGATGCTTCTTGTTTCGATTGCTGTCTGTATAATCGCTTCGTTTATTTCCGGGGCTGCCCACGGAACAAAACCGTCTTGAAGCACGGCTCTTACGCTTTCAAGGTTAAAGCCGTTGTCAACACAGTTTCTTATTTCTTCAAAGATTCTGCCTGCACAGTTTTGTGTGTAAGAAAGCCCCGAACGCATCTCAAACGGAATGCAGTAGTTCTTAAGTTCGCGCTCAATATAAGGCCGGTACGTTTCAAGTTCCGGCACAGTAAGCGCAATGTCTGACCAAGCCACGCCATGTTTTTCGTGCAGTTCCCTGATTCTTAAGACTGTGCGGCGAAGCTCCATTCTGGCGTTCGGGTAAAGCAGGCATTGCGGATGCTCATCGTTTTCTTGTTCGGGCGGCAAGCGCACAAGCAATGCATCAGCCTGGCTGATTTTGTCCTTATAGTCGTTGAAATCTTTCAGCTGTTCCGGGTGAAAGATGATGAAATGATAAGACTTGTCGATGTCGTTAAGCTTAACCCACGCCGGGTCAAACATTCCGGCTTTGTCCAGAAAAGCTGAATAACGCTTATAAAGCGCGGCATAGACTTTGTTCTCGCCGTCGTCCTCTTGCATGGCTTCTTCAATGCTGCCTGCGTGTGCTTCTGCAAATTTTGTGTTCCACAAATCAAGCGAAGGAAGCACCGCCGAAAGCCACGACGTAAAATGCAGCGAATTCTTTGCAAAATTGTCGCTTATAAGCGGGTGCAGAAAAGATTGTGCACCACCCTGAACAAGGCGGCTGTTTTCTTGCAGCAGCGAACGCACAAAAAGCTTCCGCAAAGATTCTGGAATGCACCGCTTTTCGCTGTCGTGAATCTGTGCAAATTCGCTTTTGAACGCATCCCAGACAATCCATTTTTCTAGCGCAACGGCCTTGCAGCCTGTCTTTTCGCTATGCTTTATAGCCCAATCTGACCAAGTTTCCATTGCGATTGTCGACGGAAACACGAACTTCACGTTTTCTTGGTTGATAAATTCACAGATTATTTCTTCTATCGGACGGAAATCTTCTCTTGCAGCCATACTGCTTTTAATTATAGCAGAAAAATGGGTAAATTGGCATGAATTTTCAGCCTGGTTGTACTGCTAAGTTTTATGCCTTTCCCTCATGCTTTTTTGCGCAAAAATATAGCGGAAACAGGTTTAGTGTGGTAAAATATAGCTCTATGAATTCGCTTAGCGTTCAACCCGGAAAACCGATGCCGTTTGGTGCAACACTTGAGCACGACGGTGTGAATTTCACTGTTTTTACAAGAAACGGAACACGGGTTTTTCTTGATATTTTTGAAAATGAAACTTCTGATGCGCCGTACTTTACTTACGAATTTAATCCGGCCGTAAACAAGACAGGCGACATCTGGCATGTCAAAGTCATGGGGCTTGGCGCGGGTGCGCTTTATTTGTTCCGCGTAGACGGGCCGTTTAAGCCGGAACAGGGACACCGCTTCAACAAAAAGCAGTATCTGCTTGACCCGTATGCAAAGGCATTGACGAATGTGTCTATCTTTAAGAATCTCTCACCTGACTATGCGCCGCCTGTAGATATCATGGACATTGAATTTGCCAAAACGATGTCAGCGGCTGGCTTTCCAAAGTGCATCGTTATTGATGATGATTTTGACTGGCAGGGAGACCGTCCGCTCAATTATCCGCTGAACCACTGCATTATATATGAAGCAAATTTGCGCGGCTTTACAAAAAGCCCGACGTCGAAAGTTTCTGCGCCGGGCACATACCGCGGTCTTATCGAAAAAATTCCATATTTGAAAGAACTTGGCATCACAAGCGTAGAGCTGCTGCCGATTCACGAATTTGATGCTTATGAAAACACGAACGTGAACCCCAAAGACGGACAGCGGCTCAAGAATTACTGGGGCTACAGCACGATAGCGTTTTTTGCACCAAAAGCTTCTTATGCTGCTTCAAAAGAAACAGGCGGTCAGGTTGCTGAATTCAAGACAATGGTGCGCGAAATGCACAAGGCCGGGCTAGAAGTAATTCTCGACATTGTGTTCAATCACACTGCCGAAGGTAACGAGCACGGCATAACGCTCAATTTCCGCGGCCTCGACAATTCGATTTACTACATTCTCTGCGAAAACCAGAAGCAGTATTATATGAACTATTCAGGGTGCGGCAACACTTTTAACTGCAACCACCCGGTTGTGCGCGAATACATTCTTGACTGCCTTAAATATTGGGTAATCAACATGCACGTTGACGGTTTCCGCTTTGATTTGGGCTCAATTCTTGGCCGCGACAGCAAGGGCACTTTGCTGCCGAACCCGCCAGTGCTTGAATGGATTGCCGAAGACGCGATTCTGCGCGACACAAAGATTATCGCCGAAGCTTGGGACGCGGGCGGAGCTTATCAGGTTGGCTGCTTTCCTGGCGGCAGATGGGCTGAATGGAACGACCGTTTCCGCGACGACATCAGACGTTTCTGGCGCGGCGACGATCATCTTGTTACGGAAGCCGCAACGCGCGTTTCCGGCAGCTCAGACCTTTACTCGAATGACGGCCGGAAGCCGTTCCATTCGATAAACTTCATCACAAGCCACGACGGCTTTACGATGAACGATTTGGTCTCTTATAACGGCAAGCACAACGAAGAAAACGGCGAAAACAACCACGACGGCAGCGACAACAATTCAAGCTACAACTACGGCTTTGAAGGCCCGGCCTCTAACGTTGCGATTGAGACTATACGCTCAAGGCAGATAAAGAACATAATGCTTACACTGCTGCTTTCGCAGGGCACGCCTATGATGCTGGCCGGCGATGAATTCAGACGCACGCAGCAAGGCAACAACAACGCTTATTGCCAGGATAACGAAATTTCTTGGATTGACTGGACTTTAAAGGACAAATATAAAGATGTTTTCGAATTTGTCCGCAAAGCGGTAGCGTTCCGCAAGAAACACCCTGCTTTGCGCCGGCCGGAGTTTTTCACCGGAAGAGATATTTCGCTTAATTCGATGAAGGATATCACCTGGTATGACGAGCTTGGCGAATCGCCCGACTGGACGAAGCTTGACCATTTTCTTGCGTTCAGGCTTGATGGCAGCCGTGCGGAGATTATCTCTAACACAGACGATAACGACTTTTTCCTGATGATGAATTCTTCAACAAAAGACGTGACCGTTACGCTGCCGCCGCCCGGCAAAGGCAAGAAATGGCTTAGGTGCGTTGATACTTCAGTTGAAGCGCCGAATGACTTTCTGCCGGAAAACAAGGAAGAGATGCTTGAAGAACAGAATGTCTATGTTCTTCCGGCAAGAAGCTTTGCAATTTTATTAAGCAGATAAAAGTTTGAAAATATTTTATATTCCATCTTGGAGGAAATATGGAATTTAATGCAGAAGAATTTAAAGAGAACCTGACCGCCCGTTTGAAGCGTCAGTACGGAAAGGACATTACGCAGGCGAACGCGCACGATTTGTTTGATGCAGTTTCAGCTTCGGCACAAGAGCTGATTATGGACAACTGGATGAAGACACGGCGCGAATATGAGAAAAAGCCGACACGTCAGGTTTATTATCTTTCAGCTGAATTTCTGATGGGACGCGCGCTCAGCAACAACTTGATTAACACGCTTATAAAAGATTCTGTTGTAGACGTGCTCAAATCTCTTAACATTGATTACAACTTGATTGAAGACCAGGAGCCGGATGCAGGTCTCGGCAACGGCGGTCTCGGACGTCTTGCAGCTTGTTTCCTTGATTCGCTTGCAACGCTTGATTATCCGGGGCACGGCTACGGCATCCGCTATGAATACGGAATGTTCGAGCAGCATATTGAGAACGGCTATCAGGTTGAATACCCTGACAACTGGCTTGTGCACCGCGACCCGTGGGAAGTTAAGCGCAGCGACCTTGCCGTTACAGTCAAATTCGGCGGCAATGTTGCTGTTGCAAAGTGGCCGAACGACACAGACCGCTTTTATGTAGAAAATGCCGAAGAGATTATCGCAACACCTTATGATATGCCGATTGTAGGCTACAACACGAACACAGTTAACACGCTGCGCTTGTGGCAGGCTTCTTCGCCAAACGGCTTTGACCTTCAGCTTTTTAACGACATGCAGTATAACCGCGCAGTTGAACGCCAGAATGATGCGGAAAACATTTCGCGCGTTTTGTACCCGAACGATTCAGGCCCATCGGGCAAAGCTTTGCGCTTAAAGCAGCAGTATTTCTTCTCTTCTGCAAGCTTGCAGGATTTGGTGCGCCACTTTGTCAGCGAATACGGCACAGATTTCCGCAAATTCCCGGAATATCACGTCATTCAGCTTAACGACACGCATCCGGTTGTTGCAATTCCTGAGCTTATGCGCATTCTTATGGACGAATACGGCCTCGGCTGGGACGAATCTTGGAGCATTGTTTCAAAGACTTTTGCATACACGAACCATACGATTCTTGCGGAAGCTCTCGAAAAGTGGCCTATCAACATTTTCCAGGGCTTGCTGCCGCGTATCTATCAGATTGTGGAAGAAATCAACCGCCGCCTCGTTATGGAACTCCGCGACAAATATCCGACAGATTATTCAAAGCAGAACAAGATGGCAATCATCAACAACGGCATGATTCACATGGCGTGGCTTGCAATTCATGGCTGCTTCAGCGTAAACGGCGTTGCCGCCCTTCATACAGAACTGCTTAAGACGCAGGAACTCAAGGACTGGTACGACCTTTATCCGCAGAAGTTCAACAACAAGACGAACGGCGTAACGCAGCGCCGCTGGCTTTTGTGCGCAAACCCTGACCTTGCCAAGTTTATCACTGCAAAGATTGGCGACGGCTGGCAGAAAGACCTTACAAAGCTCAAAGGGCTTGAAAAATTTGTAGACGACGAAGCTACGCTCAAAGAATTCCTTGCGATTAAACAGGCTAACAAAGTTAAGCTCGCTTCTTATCTTAAAGAAACGCAGAACGAATTCCTTGACCCTGAATCAATTTTTGATGTTCAGATTAAGCGTCTGCACGAATACAAGCGTCAGCTTTTGAACGTGCTGCACATCATGTATTTGTATAACCGCCTACTTGACGACCCGAACTACAACCCGCCTGCACGCACTTTCATCTTTGGCGCAAAGGCTGCTTCGGGTTACAGACGCGCAAAGACAATCATCAAGCTTATCAACACAGTTGCAGAGCGCATCAACAACGACCGCCGCGTGCGCGGCAAGCTGCGCGTTGTTTTTGTTGAGAACTACCGCGTAAGCGTTGCTGAAAAGCTTTTCCCGGCATCTGATGTTTCAGAACAGATTTCTACAGCCGGCAAAGAGGCTTCGGGCACAGGCAACATGAAGTTCATGATAAACGGCGCAGTTACAATCGGAACTCTTGACGGCGCGAACATCGAGATTGTGGAAGAAGCCGGTGCAGAAAATGCGTTTATTTTCGGTTTGACCGCAGATGAAATCATCAAGATTGAAAGCGAGCACAGCTACAACCCGCAGAAATATCTTGAGCGCAATCCGCAGCTTGCAAAGGTTATGAACCAGCTTATAGACGGAACTTATGACCCGACGCACCAGCTTTTCCGCGAGATTTATGATTCGCTTGTTTACGGCGTTGAAGGCCAGCGCCCTGACGTTTATTACGTCTTGGCAGACTTTGCCGCTTATGCCGAAGCACAGGAAAAAGTTGCCGCAACATACACAGACCGCATGAAGTGGGCAAAGATGGCGCTTCTGAACATTGCCCGTTCAGGCAAATTCTCTTCAGACAGAACAATCGAAGATTATGTGCGCGACATCTGGAAGCTCAAAAAGGTTGAAGTAAAGTAAGCAAAGCAGATTTTTTTCTTATATAGGGCTGTCTAAAAAGTACTGTACTTTCTTGGACAGCCTTTTTTTTAAATTGAATTAATTGAGTCTTGCAACGCCGTCGCCTGTTTCGCAGACAAAGAAGCCTGCTTTATAGCCGATGGCTTTTTCGTAGGCGGTCTGTACGTTTTCGATGAAAGAGCTGATTTTGTCTTTGTGGACAAGTGCGATGGCGCAGCCGCCGAAGCCGGCACCGGTCATGCGGGCACCAAGACAGCCTTCCTGTTTTTGGGCGGTTTCGGCTAAGGTGTCGAGTTCTATTCCGGTTACTTCGTAATCTTCTTTAAGAGATTTGTGGCTGGCGTTCAAGAGCTGGCCGAGTTTTGCAAGGTCGCCGGCCTTAAGCACTGTGGCGGCGTCCTTTACACGCTGATTTTCTGCAATGCAGTGGCGGGCACGCTTGTTTAAAACAGGGTCTGCTACCAGAGAAGAGTATTTCTTCCAGCCGGCCGGGCTAAGCTCGCACAGCGCTCCGATTTTTACACCGCCTTTCTGAAGCAGTGCCAGAGCTTCCTCGCACTGGCCGCGTCTTTCGTTGTATTTTGAATCTGCAAGCTTTCTTACCTTGTTTGTGTTCATTACAACAAAGCGGTAGTCGCCAAGATTCAGAGGAACATATTCATATTCAAGAGTGTTGCAGTCTAAAAGCTCTGCATGATTTTTCTTTCCGGTTGCAATAATGAACTGATCCATGATTCCGCATTTTACGTTCATAAAATTGTGCTCGCTCATCTGACCGAGCTTTGCAATTTCAACGCGGTCTAAATCGAAACCGAAAGTATCGGTTACAGCATAAGCAAAACCACATTCCAGTGCAGAAGAAGAAGAAATGCCGCCACCAGCCGGAATATTCGAAGCCATAAGAATTTCAAAACCGCAGTAAAACTTAAAACCGCGCTCTTTAAGCTGCTGTAGAATTCCGTTCAGATAATTTGCGTAATCATTTGCCTTGTCATAGACAAAATTCTGATTTACATCAAACTCGTAGCTGCCCGGAAAGCGTATGTCATTATATAAAATCTTTGAATCGCTGCGTTTTCTGATTGCAATATAAAGATAGCGGTTGATGCCCGCAGGGAAAACCTTGCCGCCATTGTAGTCAATGTGTTCACCGATTATGTTTATTCGTGCCGGAGAAGAATAAAGCCGGAGGGTATTCTTGCCGCCACCGTACATTTTTATAAAAGCAGCTTTCAGCTCTTCTGGTGTGTATTCTTTTGCAGTTATACCGTTTGTCATATTTTGATTGTAGCTTCTTCTCTCTTATTTGTGAATGAGCTGTACATTCCTCTTATTGTTTTTTGCAAAATTCAGACTTTTTTTTACTTGAAAAAAACGGCGTATTACAGCTAAATTATTACTATGAACGAGAGCTTTTTTATTCTTGGGCAGCAGGTTGCCATTTTATTTATAATGATTTTTGTCGGCTTTATTTGTGCAAAGCGCGGCTTGTTTTCTGAAGAAGGCATAAAAAGCGTCACGAATTTCGTGCTTTATATAATAATTCCGTGCGTCATCATAAATTCGTTTCACCGCGAATTTGACCATGAGATGATGCAGGGGCTGATAAAAGCTTTTTTTGCCGCGCTTTTTGTTCATCTGCTGAATATTGTTGTTGCCAATCTTTTGATTCACGATAAAGACGAAGCCCGTGAGCGCGTGCTGAAATTCGCCACAATTTTTTCAAACTGCGGATATATGGCACTGCCGCTGCAGGAAGCGCTGCTCGGCAAAGACGGCATCTTTCTGGGCGCGGTCTTCATTGCAGTTTTCAACATCATTAACTGGACATACGGCCTTTTTTTGATGGGCGGCAAAGGCACAAAGATTTCTATAAAGACCGCGCTGCTCAACCCGGGCGTTATCGGCGTGTTTTTTGGCTTTATCTTCTTTTTAACGCCGCTCAAGCTGCCGCAAATTCTGCTTACGCCGCTGCAGTGCTTTGCGTCTATGAACACGCCGCTGCCGACAATCATAATCGGGTTTTATCTTGCAAAAGTGCCGGGCTTTGCAGTGCTTAAAGATGCAAAACTCTGCCTTGCGCTTGTATTGCGGCTTGTGGTGCTGCCGGTTGCCGCCGCGCTGATACTTTATGCATGCGGCTTACGCGGCGACTTGCTTGCTTCGATGGTGATTGCCGCTTCTGCGCCGTGCGCCGCCAACACCGCAATGTTTGCCGGCAAATTTGACCGCGACACGAGCCTTTCTGTTACGCTTGTGTCTGTTTCAACTTTGTTTTCGATTTTGACGATGCCCGTCATCGTTCAATTCTGCATGTGAGGAAAATCTTATGAAGCTTTATGTGCTGCGGCACGGCGAAACGAGCATGAATTCGCTTAATCAGGTTTGCGGCTTGAGCAATGTGGCGCTGTCTGAAAAAGGCAAGTCGCAGGCTTTTGAAGCCGCCGAAAAACTGAAGCAAAAACTTGACGGCACAAAAATCGATGCAATCTACGTTTCACCGCTTCTGCGCGCGCAAGAAACAGCGCAAGCCGTGCAGACAATTCTCTCGAAAAACGGCTTGTGCCCCGCTAATTTTGTAACCGACGAGCGCCTTATCGAACAGAACTACGGTAATTTTGAAGGCAAGAGCCGCCTTGATAAAGCTTTTGAAGAGAGCAAGCGCCAGTTTGCAGATAAATCACACAACCAGGAATCTCTGCTTGCCATTGCTTACCGTGTTTACGATTTTCTTGAAGAGCTTAAGCGCGGCAAAGATGGCAGCAAGACTGTGCTTGTTGTTACGCACGGCGCAGTCTGCCGCATGATTCACAGCTATTTCAACAGCATGACGAACGAAGAATTCGGTGCATGGCGCGCCGTAAACTGCCAGACCGATGAATATGAGCTGTAACAGCTTGGCTTATCTGACTTTATAAAAGTAATGCACATTGTCTGTAAACAACTTAAGCCGCATGTATTCGCGGTTATAGCATTTTGTTTTTTCATAGCTCAAAACAGGATAAGACAGAATCATATTTGTTAAGTCTTTTTCTTCCTTGTTTCCGCCAACAAAATGGTTTATAAGACCGTCATTATCAGCTAAAAAATATTCGCCGCCTTGCTGATAACAGATTTTTTTAACATGAAAAACAAGGGAATGATTTTGTATTTCGTAAGTTCCACTTAAATATTGAAATCGTTCAGTGTTATCCATTTCGTTTTTAGTAATCTTAAATTTATTATTTTCTTCAAAACGAATTGAATATACATAACTAGCATAAATATCGAAACTATCTATTTGCCAAATGCCTAAAAGATTATTTTCTAAGGTATTAAACGGCAATTCTTCAGAATCAGGTGCCAAATAGAAATTTATCTGCTCTAACAACTTTTTTTCATTATCTGACAGATTATAGTTTTCCGTTGGTTCATACCATGGATAGATTATTTTATATTCGTCGTCAACATCTTTATCACCGAAACTGATTCCATTTTTCAAGTACAAGATTTTTTTCAGCAAAGATAGATACTCTATGTCGTCTAATTGATTGCCATACAATGGATAGCCTGTATATTCAATGGAATTTGCAATATTTTCATATTCTGTAAATTTCTTTTTATTAAGTTCGTGCAACAAAATATTTTTTCTGTAAGCGAACATATCTATTTTTTCATAGATTTTCCAATATTGTTCTTCGTCAATGTCTTTGTCTGCTGCAACAGTTCCTTTTAGTTCGCTTTCAAGTTCGGCAATTTTGTTCTTATATTGTTCATTTTGTTCTTTAAGGGCAGCATTTTCTTTTGTAATATCGTTCAGTTTTTCATCAATTGCTGGTGCTTTTGAATTGCAGCTTAAAATCAACAACAAGCATAAACTTCCAGATAACAAAAACTTTTTCATATAAGCTCCTCAAATTAGAAAAACACGCTTCTAAAATGATAGCAGTGCAATTGACGCTTGTAAACCGCTGGTTTTGACCGGCATAAAAAAAGCAGCCTTGCTTTTCAGCTTGGCTGCTTTCGTCAGTTTAATTGAAATATTTTTCGCCTGTGCCGTAGTTGTCAACTACAAAGTCTATGTCTTTGTCGCCCCTTCCGCTCAAGTTTACAAGAATAGACTTCTTTGGGTGCTCTTTCGCGTAGCGCATACCGAATGCAACTGCATGGCTAGATTCCAAAGCCGGAATGATGCCTTCGTAGCGTGAAAGCTTATAGAAAGCTTCAAGACATTCTTCGTCGTTGGCGGTTGTGTAAGTTACGCGGCCAGTGTCTTTCAGCATACAATGTTCAGGGCCGCTTCCAGGGTAATCAAGTCCCGAAGCAATCGAATAGACCGGCGCGGGGTCGCCGTTTTCGTCTGTCAAAAGATAAGTCTTCATGCCGTGCAAGATGCCCTCTTTGCCGTAGCTCAAGCTGCAGGCGTGGTCGCCAAGCTGAAGAGAGCGGCCGCTCGGTTCAACACCATAAAGCGCAACGTCTTCATCTGTAATAAAGCCTGAAAAAATGCCCATCGCATTTGAGCCGCCGCCGACACAAGCTGTAACAGCGTCAGGCAGCTCGCCAGTCATTTCAAAGAACTGTTCCCGCGCTTCAACGCCAATTACATGCTGAAAATCGCGGACCATCATCGGGAACGGGTGTGGTCCCATAACAGAGCCGATGCAGTAAAGCGAATTTACAGGGTCTTTAAGATAAGCTTCAAATGCGCTGTCTACGGCTTCTTTGAGCGTGCGCTGGCCATGCGTAACAGAAACTACGTTTGCACCCAAAAGCTTCATGCGCACAACATTCGGGTGCTGCTTCGCAATGTCAACTTCGCCCATGTGAATATCGCATTGAAGCCCGAAATATGCGGCGGCTGTTGCAAGCGCAACGCCATGCTGCCCGGCGCCTGTTTCGGCGATAATCTTCTTTTTGCCCATGTACTTGGCAAGCAAGGCTTCTCCCATGCAGTGGTTGAGCTTGTGCGCGCCGGAATGGTTCAAGTCTTCTCTTTTAAGATAGATGCGGCCGCCGCAATGCTCGCTCAAGCGTTTGCAGTAATAAACCGGCGTAGGCCGCCCTTGAAAATGCTTGCGGATTGAGCGCAGTTCATTTATAAAGTCATGCGACTTGCTTATCGTAAAATATGCATCTGTTACGCGGTCCATTTCTCTCTGAAGTTCGTCAGAAATATAGCTGCCGCCCCATTTGCCGAAATATCCGTTTTCATCAGGAAATTGTTTCAAATAATCTTTCATGTAATCAGGCTCCCTTAACTTTTTTCTGATTGGATAATAAAACTTATTATAAAAATTACACTTTTTTCAGTTTGTGTCAACAAACAAAACAGCCGTTCCTCAAGCTTGTTTTTCTTGACGAGTTACATAATCGGCTTTATCATAAATTTGCAAAATTTAAAAAATTCGAACCTATTATTTATATTAATGCTCAATTGTCAGCAATTTGTCGCTTCTTTGGTCTGGCGGCAAGAGGAGTTTTCATGTTTATAAACAATATTCGGATGAAGCCAAAATTAATTGGCGGATTTTTGCTGGTTGCACTCCTTTTTGGTCTTATCCTGGGTTACTCAGTTTCGGTGATGGGAACAATAACCAAAAGCTTTGTGAATAATACCGGTAATTTTGAAAGGCTCATAGTTGTGCCAAAAGAATTGCAGATTCAGGTTAAACAGCTGCTTATTATATTGAACACAGCCAAAATCGATCAGAATGCAGATTATTCAGAAATTAATAAGATAAAGAACAGTGCTTCTGTTGTACGTGACAATATTGACCGGCAGTTTATTATTTTGAACGATGCAAAACTGCCTTACAAGGTTGAAGGCGTTGTTCAGGAACGCAAAAAAGAAATAGAACTTCTTAATACAAACTTGGACAAGCTTTTGTCGCTGTCAACAAACGGCGCACAGGCTAAAGAAGTTTCAAGTTTATATGCTTCTGTTATGTCAGCCGGAAATCAGATTGACAATGATCTGGCTGTGCTTCACGATGAAATAACTGCGTATGCAAACGAACAGATTGCCGAAACAAATTCAAGCTCAAACAGGCTTATTATAACTACAATTATTCTTGGAGTTTTGTCGCTGCTTTTTTCTGTCATTGTCGGCATGATTGTTGCGCTGACGATTGCGACGCCGCTCAACGCATTTCTTAGGGCACTTCAAAAAATTTCCGACGGAAACCTTGTCCAGGACAGTGCTATGCTGGAAGCAGAGCGCAAAATCTCTGACCGCAAAGACGAAATCGGCTTGATGGGCAATGCGCTTGGTGTTCTTGCTTCTTCTGTAAGCGAAGTTGCGGCTTCTATTATTGAGGCAAGCAATCAGGTTGCAAGCGGAAGCCGCGAAATCAGCACGACAAGCCAGAATGTTTCTTCGGGTGCGTCTACCCAGGCTGCATCTACAGAGGAAATTTCTTCAACAATGGAGCAGATGGCTTCTAACATAAGACAGAATGCAGACAACGCAATGGCTACAGCAAGCATAGCTGAAAAAACCGTTGAATCCAGTATAAAAGGCGGTGAGGCTGTTGCAAAAACAGTTGAAGCCATGAAGAGCATTGCCGCAAAAATTGCAATTATCGAAGATATTGCGTCGCAGACAAATCTGCTTGCGCTTAACGCAGCCATTGAAGCGGCACGTGCCGGCGAGGCGGGCCGCGGTTTTGCCGTTGTTGCAAGCGAGGTCAGAAAACTCGCCGAGCGCAGCCAGATTGCCGCAACAGAAATCAGCGAACTTTCGCAGTCAAGCGTTACAATTGCAGAAGAAAGCGGTGCTCTTATTTCGTCTGTCATTCCGGATATTCAGAAAACTGCCGAGCTTGTGCAGGAAATTACATCGGCGAGCCGAGAGCAGGACGTTGGTGCACAGCAGATAAACAAGGCAATTCTCCAGATGGATTCTGTAACCCAGCAGAATGCTTCTGTTTCAGAAGAGCTTGCGTCTATGGCAGCAGAGCTTTCTTCACAGGCGCAGGTGCTTCAGAACAGCGTGCAGTTCTTTAAGATTGACGGCAACAATGCAAAGAGGGGTTCGGCGCAACCAAAATTCCTTATGCCGCCAGAATCTGTGCTTGAAGAGGCTTTGAAAGAGCCTGAACCAGTTGAAAGCGTAAATGTCAGCTTCAAAAAGCAGTTTACGCCGCCGCCTGCTCAGCCTGAAAAAAACTTTGACGACGATTTGTTCGAGCCGGCGGCAGGTGCTGCTGATTTTGCATCTTCGGCAGCTTCTACGTCTTTCAGTAACGACGAATACAGGCCGCAAATCAGCTCAAGCATTTCTGACGCCGATTTTGAAGAATTCTAAAGTCGCCAAAAAACATAAAAAAAGCAGCCGCAATTTGCAGCTGCTTTTTTTGTCTGTCGCGTTTTACACTTCGGCGAGGAAGTACTTCTTCTTGCCGCGGCGGAAGATTATGACCTTGCCTTCAAGAGCCATGTCCTTTGTGATGATTTTTGTCTCATCGTTGACTGGCTCGCCATTAATCTG
>JAEEGK010004571.1_pt1 | contig 33812 bp, 15 predicted proteins | sample 8958771 | NCBI WGS metagenome assembly JAEEGK01 (sample SAMN16246547, study PRJNA631951) | gut metagenome | biome: gut microbiome; feature: rumen; material: SC-attached | host: Bos | place: Iran: Karaj | collected 2018-10 | reverse complement strand
CCCCCTGGCCCCCACCCCCCATCCCCACCCCCCACTCCCCAACCCCCAATCCCCAATCCCCAATCCCCAAGCCCCAATCCCCACTCCCCAATCCCCAATCCCCAATCCCCAATCCCCAATTTTTAAAAAAAGTGAATTTTCTAATTATTTATTTTTTTAAATAAGTCTTTAAATTTAAAATTTTAATTCTAAAAATGTTTTCATTTTTATATTAATCTCTTTAATAAATATTTAATTTTTTGATTTTATTTTTTAATTCTATATTTAAATATTAAATTAAATATAATAATTTCATGGTTTTATATTTTTTCCTAAAACTAAAGTATTTAATAATATATTAAATATATCAAATAAAAATGTTCATGATGTTTTTTTTAAGTAATTAATTATTTAAATTATCATTCCTTAATAAACTTAAAAATTTTGAAAGTTAACCAAATGTCTCTTACACTTGAGTTTTTGTTTTGATTTTTTTAAGAATCAAATGAATAAGAATTAATTTGCATTATTATTTGTTTAGAATCTTTAATTTATAGCTTTCTATTTAATATATATTTTTTATTTATAGAAGAATAAAGAAATATTTTCTTATTACTATATCCATTAATAAAAGTTTTAGTTGTTCTTTAATTTTTTATGAATTAAATTATTTTTATCCAAAACAAATATTTTTTGATTATTATGAATTGATAAAGAAATAAGTTTAAACTATGTATGACTTTCTTTAAATCTATTTTTTATTCATCTTTATTTTTGATTAATATTCAAAATAACTTTTATTAAAAGAAAAATTTATTAAAAAAAATTTAAATATAAAAAATAAAAATGATTTTATTTTCTCTCAATTCCAGCTTCCACTTTATTTACATATTCAACAATTGTAGGATATAATTTTTTAATATTTGTATCTTTTTGAATTGCATAAATAAAATAATTTTTTGCATTTTCTAAATTCATTATTTTAATTATTTCTCTATCATCATTTGATAAAATAATATTAAACAAAGACATTACAGACATAACTTCAGAACCTTTAATTTTATTTTTAATGATGGCTAATTCATTATTTACCATATGAGATATTTTTACATTTCGAATTACTTCATCATAAATAAAACTATCTATCTCAGTTCTATTTTCTAAATTATGAAATTTTCTAATTATAATATTTAAAAGAGAAATTGCCTCTGCTCTTAAAGGAAATTGTTCTTTATATGGTAAAAATTCAATGGATAATTTCTTAAAATCTGTTTTAAATTTTCTCATATCATAAATTAAATTATTAAACATAAAGTTAATAAATTCATTTTGTAAAAATTGCATTTTTATATCATCAAATTTTGAATCTAAATTAATTAAATTTTGAAAGAGTTCATTTCTTAATTTAGATTCTGCTAAATAGTTATCTAATATTGTAATATCAATATAATCCATATTTAAAAAATCACATAAAGTTTCATATTCAGTTTTAAATAATTCAGATACTAAAGTACCAAATTTTATTTTTAAAAAAATATTATTATAATAATCATCATTACTTCGAAAAATGATTAATATAAGATTTATCATTTTAATTGTAATAAAATTATATATTTTTTGTAAAGTAAATGATTTATTTCCAAAAGGATTAATTTTAATATCTTTTTTATTTTTAATATTATTTGTTTTTAATTTACTTGTATTCATGTTTAAACTAATTAATTTATTACTAATATCTTTCATTGATGAACAATTATCTTTAATTTTATTTAATAAAGAAATAATCATTGACATTGAAGCATTTTCATCATCTTTTGGAAATAGAAATTCAACATGATCTTTTTTAATTAACCATTCAAATAATTTAACAATATTAAAAACTAAACAACTTTTATTAATTTGTTTAACTCCTTGATTCCATTCAATATTAAATATATATGAAATTATTGAAATTATATTCATTATTTTATCTTTTTTTTCAGCTTCTTTTTCTCTATCTAAATAAAATACATATGATTTAAAAGTATTAATTAAAAATATTATTTTTTCTTCAAGACCATTAAAATTAAGAATATCTTTTAATTTATTAAATTCAGTTTCAATTTCTTCTATTTCTAATTTTGGTAAAAAATTCATATTATTTTTTTCCATATAATCAGTAACTGAAGGAGATGAAATAATTTGTTGTCTAATATAAGGATTTTGTAATTCAATTAATATTTTAATTATTTGATTTGCAGAATTTTTAAAAGCAGTATTTGCTTTAATTAAGTTTTCTTCTTCTTCTCCTTTATTTTTTAAATTTGGAGGTAAATTAATAGAAGTTTTAATAATATTCATTAAAATTTCATAAAAATTACACATTGTAATATTAAAGTTAGAAATAATTCTTCTATGATTACTCATTAATAAATTAAAAAGGATATCTAAACAACTTTGTCTTGTTTGTATTTTTTCATTTCCCTTTTGTAAAGTTCTCATTAAAGGCTTTAAACATAAAGGAGATGAAAAAATTAATCCAAATTCTTTCATAAATATAATATAACTTCCTTTTTCTTTTTGTAAACTGTGACCTAAAAATTTATTGGTGAAATTTAATATATATGAATGTGGTTTATTAAGTAAATTATTCATAAATGAAATAAGAGAGAAATTTGAATCCCAATTGGATAAATTTTTACCAGTATTTTCATTTAATTCTAAAATATCTGCTTTACTTTTATTTGCTGGATTAAATATCCTATTATAATTATTTCCAAACATCCAAGCAATTTCATTCATATCTATTAATGTCATTGATATTTCTTTTAATATATCTAAAACTTCTTTTTTAATTACTTCATCGGAAATATTTGTGAATAAAAATTCTTGAATTATAAAATGAACTTTAAAATCTAAACAAGCTCTTATTTTATATTCATTTTTTCTTTTGAAAATTGCATTAATATATGAAAGAGCTGTTCTTTTATTTATTAAATTTTTATTAGGATCTTTTGAATTTTCTGAATAAATTTTATAAACACAATTACTTAGAGAAAGTAATTGTGCAATATAAGTTGTATTGAGAAAATTATAATTTAATTTCATTTTTTGATTTCCAAAAGCCTTTAAATTATTTTCAATTTTATTATTCATTAATAATGGATTTTCCTCTATTTGACATTTTATTTTTTCTGCATATGAATTCATCATTTGGAAATAATTTTTAATTACAATATGTTTAAAATTACCTGAACAATTATCACCAAAAGCTTCTCTAAATAAATCTATTGTAAAATTATATAGTTCAGGAGTCCAATATGATTTTATTTCATGTAATTCTCTATTTGAATTAATAACACTAAATACTTTATCAAGTTCATCTTCATCAAAATTTTTTCCAAGTAAAATACTTTCATCTCTTAAAAAAGTCCTTAATAAAGTATATTGATTTAATTTATCCTTTGAATATCTATTATCACATATATCACTTAATAATTGATTTTCTTCTCCAATAAATAATTTTAACACACATATCAAAATATTTTCTACATATAAAGTTAACATATGTTCATAAGATGTCATTGTTTGAATACAATTATATAATAAATCACATAATGGTGATAACAGTATTCCACAATAATTTTTCATTTCTAAATTATAATTTGCTTTTTTTTGATTTATTCTACTTTGTTTATCAGGAGATGAATTATCTCTTTTTAATTTTTGTAATTGATTTCTAAAAACTTTTTTAAATAATACTAAATTTGAACTGAAATGTCTTAATACTAAAAATATTAAAACATCAAATATTTTATTTTCAATTATTGCTTTTATAATCATTGAATTTTTAAAGAAATATTCAGGATTTTTAACAAATATATTTTGTTCTTCATCTTTTTGTTCTTCAAATTTTTCAGAAAAATTACTTATATTGTCTTCATTTCTAGAAATATTTTTTGAAAAAGTTTTACTAAATAAATATGTATTTAATTCTCTAATAACATTAAAAATAAAATTCTCATAATTGTTAATTTCATAAGGATTTGAATTTTGGTTTTTTAAAACTTCAGCACAAATTCCTCTTAATGGAGCTAACATTTTTTGTTTAATGATAATATCAGGTGAATAATAATTTAAGATATTACTTAAAAATTTATTTCTTAAAATTTTTTCATATTGATCAAAAACAAAACAATTTTTTAAAGTATTTAAATTAGGTCTTCTATTTGGATCAACTGACATGCACGCATTAATCATATCTAAAATATTAATATTATTTTTATTTCCATCAGAATTAACATCTTTTTGATTTTTCATTAAAGCAGAAAAAGATTTTTTTTTCATAACTTTTATAAAATAATATTTATCTTCAATAATATCTTGAGCATTTAAAAATGGATTATAAAAGAAATGTTCACTCATAATATCATCAGGTAGAAGTTTCATAAGATTATCAAAATTTAAATTTGTTTTATAAATACACCAATTTTTAAGTTGAGCAAAAAATGAAATTGGAAGAAATCCATATAATAAATTAAACATACAAACTCCAAAAATCCAAGAATCAATTTTTATATTTTGATCTTTAGGTTGATTTAAAATAAATTCTGGAGAAAGATAAGGATCATCATAAGTTTCTTTTAATTTTTCATCTGATAATTCTTCTAAATCTGAAATTGATAATTGATCTAAAATTAATAATATTTTATTTATATCTGCACCACTTTCAATTTCTTCTTTTTCATTTAGAAATGAATAACTTAATAAATTTCTCATTTTTATTCTTTTTCCATCATGAGATAAATAAAAATCTTTTAATGTAAAATATCTTAAAAATATATTCATATTATTTAATTGGGTTATTATTTTTAATATTTTCTTTGCCCAAGATTTTAAAATTAAAAATGCCATATCTGTATTTGATAATTCTGGTATTTGGAATAAACCACCATTTGATTTTAATAAACTGTCAAGACAAATATATTCTGTATTATCTATTTTTTCATTAATAATATAAATCTCTTCTTCTAATTTTTTCTCAATTATTACTTCTTTAATATACATTCCAAAATTTCTTATAAAAGGAAAATTTTTGTTTTTTTCTTTATAAATTTTTTGAAGATAATGATTTATTCTTAAAGAATTTTCAATATGAGTTAATAAGTTTTGTCCATCAAATGATATTTCTTTCATTAAATGAGTTTTTCTAAATTTTGTTACATTAACAATTATATTAAAGTCTTGATGGAAAAAATCGAAATTTTCAATTAAATCACATTGATATATTTTTCTATTTATCATTTCTCTTGTATCAATTATATTTAATCTTATAATTGGTATTTCAATTTCTGAAAAATCAATATTCTGTTTTTCTTCAATATAATTTTTTCCTTTTATTCTTTCTTGGATCATTTTTATTTTTTTATTAAATTTATCAATTAGAATTTCATTACTTTGTCGCATGAAATAATTAATATAATCTGTGACTTTTCCTTTATCATTATTTAATTGTGTTAAAATATTTTTTGTGATTAATGATTTGTTTAATATAATTAATCCACTAAAAATTCCTTCTCTCATTTTTTTCAAATAATCAAAAGAATATATTTTAATTTCATTTCCAATTTTATCATACATTGATAAAGGATTCATACATTGATAAATTTTATCGTTTAATCCTTTAGTATCACATAAACTAAAATTAGTACAATTAATTTTATGATTTAAATTTTGAATTCTTTTAACTATTAAAATTATAAATAATATAATTCTTGAAATTGCAATATATGGTTTTGGAGGTTCATTTGGAAAAATAATATATTCTGAAATCTTGTAAATTAAACTTTTTGTTAAAATATTATTATTTAATTCAATTGGAAATATATGTTTAATTGCTAATTCAAATTCTTCTGGAGTTAAAAAATTATCTTTATCTTTGTCAAATTGCTTAAAATATAAATATAATTGTGATAGATCTTTCATACTTGAGTTATTTTGAGTAAAATATGCTAAATATGTAAAGGTTAAATCAAAAATTGGAAGAGAGTTTTTAATTGAATTTTCTTCGAAATATTTTTCTTGATTTATAATATTCATTTTCCTTTTATTAAAATAAGCACTTTCTTGTTTTTGTTCGGTATTGTCAAATTTATTAAAATCAAATACTGCACTCTCATTTATTATTTTCATTAAATTATCAAATTTTGATACTAATTCATCTCTATATAAAACTCCAACATTATATAAATCTAAATAAGTACAAAATACTTTATATTCTAATTGAGAAAAATCAAAATTTTTTTTGTCAAATCTTTCAATGACAGCCTTTGTTGAAATTGGATTCATTATAATTCCTTTTGTATTAAATTCTTTGTATAAAAAAAATCTATCAGAAAAATCTTCCAATTGAACTTCCATTAAAAATATGCAATATTTAATAAATTTTTTCATCATTGTAAGCCAAATTAATAAATAATGTTCTTTATCATATTTTATATTAAAGTCTACCTCTATATCACTACTTTCTCTACTATTATTTATTAATTTTTCTAAATCTTTTGTATAAATAAACATATTTTTATTGTCTTGATCTATATAACAAAAACCTTTTTTGATTTCTTCTTCATCAAGTGAAACATTTAATTTTTTTAAAAATATTTTAAATTGTTCATAAAAAATAATTTCTGTGGGAAAACTTTTCTTAATATCACTAATGGAAACATTTTGACTTATTGTTCTAAAAATGTACTTTATTTCTTCATATTCAATTATTTCTTCTTTTTCAATATCACCATAAAATAATTTAATTTTTTCTAATAAATCATTAATATTCTCAATTTTTGTTTCTTCTTTAGCACTTACAAATTCTTCAATATCAAAATTAAAGTTTTCATCATTTAATCTTGCTTCTCTTTCATTTTTAATTTTAGTGATAATTGTTTCTAAATCTCTTTTTTCAAAAAATTTAACAAATTCTTCTAATGTAATACAATCAGAATGATTAGAATCAATGTGCTCAAATAATTCTTTTAATTCTCCTTCAGTTAAATAATTCTTATCATTTCTTAACATTTCTAATTTTTTACATTGTTCAAAAAATTGTTTAGAATCAATAATATCTTCTTCATTAATATCTATTTTTTTAAAAATCATATTTAAAGTATATCCTTTAAGAATTAAAAATCTAGCAATTTTTTTTACAGCACTATCTATTGGTTGAGAATAAGTTTCTAATGAAGGTAAAGGTTTATATTTATTATGTCTTTTTGGTACTTTAGAACTATCATATCCACTACTATCTTCTATAAATTCAATTTTCTCAGGAAATATTTCTGTTTTTAAATAATCAGCTTCTTTATCATATATTAAGTTATCGTATTTTAATTGTGGAATCATTTCACTTATTATTTCGTGATTAAATACTAAATTTATATCTTTCATTATTTTAATTAATTCATTTATTGTATATACATTGTAATCTTTTGGATTAAATATGAATTCTTTGTCATATAATATTGTTTCTTTTGAATTTGTTGATATTCTTTTTAATAATTCTTTATGTAATTGATGTATCATTGAATAATAATTTCTAATATTTTCTAAATATTGAGTTTTATATAAAAGTATTGATTTAATCATTTTTACATTTGCATATTTTTCTAATAATTTATAGTCGTCTTTTGGAATTGGATTATCCACTTCTTTGGCTTTTTGAGTAACGTATAATTGGTTAATACATATTGAATTTATTTCATTTTTTAAATTCAATAAAATTATCCAGTCAGTTTTTGAATTTAATTTTGAACCCTCTTTTCCTAAAATCATATTTCCAATAGAAAATGTAAATAATTGTTTTAAAGGATTATCATATTCAATTATATTTAATATTTTATAAGGTGGAAATCCAGTTTTTTCACTGGGATATTCGCATATTGATTTTAATATTCTTCCAAAAACGTTTTCTGATTGAGATTCTATTACATAACTTAATTCAAATTGTTGAGTTTTTGGATTTATTATTTGAATGTTTTTATTTGTTGTTAAAACAAAAAGTTCATTTCTTTCTAAATAATAGAAATTTGTGAATATATTTGGTTCAATTTCACTTGTTGATAAATCGTTTTTACTTTCTTCATTACTTGAAATATTACTATATAATAAATCTGGAATTAAATTTTTTTTTTGAATATTATAAATAAAATATTTATTTATTTTAGGAATATTAAAAATATCTTTGAATACATCAATTATAACTAAATCAGAACCAGTTCTTGTATTTCTTTGACTAATAAGTAAATTTTTATCAGGAATATAATTAATAAATCTAGGGGAAATATTATAATAAGAATTTAAATTTATATGTCCTATTTTTAATAAATTTTTAGGAAGAAATGAAAAACCAGTTTCTATTTGAAAAATCGATATATTTTTATCAAAAGGTCCAATTGCAAACATAACATTTAAATTTTTTAAGTAAATAAAATCTGATAATTCACTTTGAAAGCAAGAATTAATTATATATTGAATTAAAAAGTCAAAATTAAATGATGATAAAGGAATCTGTTTTATTATTTTATCAGATTTATTTTCTATATTATCTTCTATTATTGTATCTTTAAATTCAAAATCAAAAGAATTTTTCCTTTTTGTCTTTAAAATATCACTTTCAATAATTTTATATTTTACTTTTTCACCTTTTTTCATAGGTAAATTATTTTTAAAATACCCACATTGAAATCTATTTTTAGGAATTAAATATTGACTACTTGAAAAAACAATATTTGTCATCTGTTGTTCTTCTAATAATAATAAATAATTAAACATATAATTGTTATTATCATCAAAAATATAATAATCATATAATAATTCATCAACATCAGAATCAGTTAAACCAATAATACAATTTTTCAAAATACTTGTTATTTTTTCTTTACTAATTAAACCAGTATTATTAAGATCTTCCTGTCTTAAAAGCTTTTCTAGATTAATATCTGCATTAAAGCATAATAAAAATAAATTTTGATATATTTTAAATCTTCCTGTACTCATTGATAAATTATTTTTACTTGATGCAATAGAACAACTATAAATTTTGGAAAAAATTTCAGTGATTTTATTTAATAAATTAAAGGCATTTAAAGAAATTAAAGGATCTTGGAGAGAATTTGTAAAAATTGGAGAAATAATATTTCCATAAATTTCATTATATTTTTCATTTTGATAAATATCTTTGTTTATTTCTATAAATTGTAAATGTTTTTCATCATAGTTCCTTCTTTTTATATCTTCATCATTTGAAGCTAATAAAATTGCTAATCTTTTAAAATTGTCAAAATTATGATTTTCCTTTTTAATATCTTGTATTAATTTAACTAAATATTGGTACTGAGAAATTGACCATGATTTTTCAAAAAATAATTTAATAAATTCTTTCACGATTCTCATATATTCTCTATCTATATTTGAAAAATCTTCTGGATTAACAGTATAATTAGAAACAATTAAATTAGATATAAATTCAAAAACTATAAATCTACCTGAAATTTGAGTGAAATTAATTATTATTAAATTATTTGAAGTTTCTAAAGTTTTTGGGAAAGATAATATTCTAATTCCCTTAGAATAATTTGGAATATAATTTTGAACATTTGGTATATTTAAATAAGGTTTAAAATTAAAATAAGCCCCTTTAGCATTTTCTAAAGAAATCATTGAATTTTCATTTCTTTCATCTTCTATATTTAATAAAAATAAATCAATTGTACAAAAATTAAAATCATCATACAACAATAATAACTTACTTTCAGGAATAATGTCATTTTCATAAAATTCACATGATATAATAATATGGTCTTTTTCAAAAAATTTATTTAAATTTATTTCTTTTTTAATTGTATTATCAAAAGAAGATGAAATTAAAATTCCATTTGAATTAATTACTATAATTCTATTTAAACATTTTGAAATAAATTTCCAATTTAATTCATTATATTCTTTTATAATCCCTTGAAATAAATTATCATTATCAATGAAATTTAATTCTCTTTGAACTTCTCTATTTTCATAATTTTTTTGATTGAATTTATGAATAATATGAAATTCACCCATTTCACATGATTTCATTATTGTTTCTGTTATTATATCTTTTTCAATAATATTTTCTTGTTTTTCTTTTTCCTTTAACATTTTTTTTTTTTCAAAATATGCTTTTCTTGTATTATTTGAGTCTGCTAATGTTTCTCCTGTAGAATTATATCTATCATTTGAACTAAGTTTCATTTTTATATTTAATTGTTTAAAACTTAAATAAATTTATAAAAATATATGTGAATTTTAATTATAAATACAAATAATCAAAGTTCTTATTATATAAAAACATCAAATAAAAAACACTTTTTTACGATAATTTAGAATATGAAACTGAATATTTAATGTTGGTTAAAATGAAATAACTGAAAAATAAAGAATAACTCCTAATAGGATTAAAATCAAAATGAAATTATTATAATAATTGAAAGTGAAGATTTAAAAATGGAATTAAATTATTGAAATTATGTGAATTATGTTTCTAAAAATGAAATTTCACAAATAAATATTTTAGTTTTAGCAAATTATTGTTGATTCATTATAATTTAATTTTTACATTATTTTAGTATTCTTCTTCCAAAAATTAATTAATAAATAAAATTTAAACAATTTTCAAAAAAATCAATTTTTTATTTAAAAATTAAATAATAAAAAATAAATAATTTATCATAAATCTCCAATGAATTATTAAAATTCTATATTAAATTAAATGAAAGACAATAAAGATTCAAGTCAACAAGAAAAATCAGAGATAGACACAAGTTCAAAGCCTAAGCAAGTTCCAAAAAAAGAAATTGTAAAATATAAAATATAAAAATTTAGAGTGAAGAAGATTTAGAATATAAAAAAGATATTGATATGGCAGTTGAAAGATTATTTGATTCAGACCCTCAAATAAGAATTAACAGTTATAACTTTTTAAAAGATCAAATAACAACAAGTACAAGTTCAATGACATCAATTCCTCGTCCATTAAAATTTTTAAGAACTCATTATCAAGAAATAAAAGAAAAATATGAAAAATGGGAAGAAAAAACAAATGAAGATAAAAACTTCAAATTAATGTTATGTGATTTATTATCAGTTTTAGTTATGGTTATTATGAATGTTGAAGAAAATTCACTTTATTATGTTTTAAAAGGAAGTAAAACTAATATAACTGAATGGGGACAAGAATATATTAGAAGCTTATGTGGGGATATTGCTAATGAATATAATAGAAGATTAGATAAGAATGAAAATATTGATGAATTATATGAATTAGCACAAAATATTATTCCTTATTTAATTCAACAACATTGTGAAAATGATGTTATTGATTTATTAATTGAAACAGAACAATTAGATAAAATGAAAGAATTTGTAAATGAAAATAATTATAAAAAAATATGTTTATATTTATTAAGTATTGTAAATTATTCTGCTGATACTGAAGAATATAGACAAACTTTAGAATTAGTATATAATATATATTATGAAAAATATCATCAATATGTGAATGCAATGAGAGTTGCAATTAAAATGGGAAATTCAATGTTTATAAATCAAACATTTAATCAATGTAAAGATAAAAATATAAAAATGCAATTAGCATTTCTTTTAGCTCGTGAAAATATATTTATAGAAAGTGACGACTTAGATGAAGAATTACGTGAAATAATGTCAAATTTAAAATTATCAGATTATTATAAAAGATTAGGAAAAGAATTAGAAGTTTTAGAACCAAAACATCCAGAAGACATTTTTAAAAGTCATTTAGAAAATAAAAAAGAAAGTGGAACTCCATTAGAATCATATAAAATAAATTTATCTCATTCAATAGCGTCTTCATTTATAAATGCAGGTTTTGGAACAGAAGTATTATTGACAAAAGAAAATTCAGATTGGCTAAGAAAAAATAAAGATGAAGGAATAACAGCATTACTTGGAGGATACGGTTTAGTAAATTTATGGGATAGTTTAGAAGGTCCTGGTAAATTATATGAAATTGCAGGAAATAATGAAACTGATGTTTATAAAAGAGCAGGAAGAAATTTAGGTTTAGGAATATGTTTAACTGGAATCCATGATGATAATGATACAGCAATAGCAATTTTATTAGAAGAATTAGAAGATAAAAATTTAAATATTAAAGTTGCTTCTTTATTAGGTTTAGGTATTGCATGTGCTGGAAGTCAAAAAGAAGAATTAATGGATCCTATACTTAAAATATTACAAAATTTTGAATATGGTTTTGAAGTTAGTGCTTTTTGCTCTTTGTGTTATGGATTAATTTATATTGGTTCTGCCAGTGATGAAGTTTTTAATGAATTATTTGCTATATTATTAGCAAGAAATGAGGAAGGAAAAGCTAAATTAATGGAAAATCAATTTTTCGTTCTTTATGCTTTAGGATTAGGATTAATTTGTTTAGGAAAACAAAAAGACACTGATTTTATGATTGAAACAATCACTTCTATTGAAGAATTTCCAAAAGAAATGAGAATATATTTAAAAACTATATTAACTTCATTTGCTTATGCTGGAAGTGGTAATGTTACTAAAGTACAAGAATTAATGCATTTAATAGCAAAACAAAAAGAAGAAATTGCTCCAAAAGTACAAAGTATAGCAGTTTTAGGTTGTGCTTTAATAGCAATAGGTGAAGAAGTAGGAACTGAAATGTTAACAAGATCATTTAATCACTTTCTTCAATTTGGTGAACCAAGTGTGAAAAAAACAGTATCTTTAGCAATGGCATTATTAAATTTATCAAATCCAAAAGTAACAATAGTAGATAGTATAACAAAATTTTGTTATGATAATGATAAAGAAACAGCAATGAATGCAATATTTAGTTTAGGTTTAGTTTCAGCAGGTACAAATCATAGTAGAGTAGCAGGTTTATTAAGAAATTTAGCAGGATTTTATTCTGAAGATACAAATACATTAGTTATAGTAAGAATAGCACAAGGATTACTTCATATGGGAAAAGGAATGTTAACATTAAATCCATTATATAGTCATAATTTATTATTAAATCATGTTGGAATGGCAGGAGTTTTAATTTCAGTTTTTTCATTTACTGAAATAAATAAATTATTAGATAAGCATCAATTTATTTTATATACTTTGGGATTGGCTATGAGACCTAGAATGGTTATGACTGTTAATGAAAAGTTAGAACCTATTCCTGTTCAATTAATGGTAGGACAAGCTGTTGATATTGTTGGTCAAACTGGAAATCCTAGAACTATTACTGGATTCCAAATTCATAATTCTCCTTCACTTATTGGAACTGGAGAAAGATGCGAATTAAATGGTGATGATTATATTAGTTATTCTGATGTTATGGAAAATATTGTGATTGTTAAGGAAAATCCAGAGAAGAAAGGAAGATAAGTTTTCCTTGGCTTTTTTAATTAATAAATTCTTATATAAACAAATTAAATGACTTGTTACGTTTTTTTTTTTGGTTTTTATTTAAATAAAATTCAAATAAAATAAAATAATAAAAAAAAGAATATTTTAAAACATTGTTATTTTATTTGTTTAATATATTCTATTATAATATTTTAATGTTTTTTTAATAAAACTTTAACATCTTCTTTTTAAGAATATATCTATGAGATTCACATTTTTAATTATTTATATAAAGATGCCAATCACATATTTCTGCAGCTGACCTATACAATTTGTTTTTCTTTTACTCCTTTATCATTATATCTATACATTATATTTATAGATTTGGAAATATAATGATGTGTCACAATATTAAATTTTTTGATTGTAATTAAATGAAAATCTCAATGAAAGAATGGTAATTGGTAATTTTTATATTTTCTATCTTATTAAATTAATGTTATCTGTTTTAAATTAAAAAATAATCTTAATAAATACAAAAAAATTCCTTAAAACCTTACCTATTCTGAAATTTAAAATCTTTAACTAAAATAAAAAATTTAAAAAAAATAAAATTTAAAATTAGAAAAAAAAAATAAAAAAATTTATTTAATATTAGGATTATTATTCATTAATCCATTATTATTAATTAAATTATTATTACTATTTCCAATTCCAAACTGACCATTCATCATATCAATATTTCCTTGTCCTTGAATACCTTGAAAAGAATATAAATTAGCTATATTCATCATATTAGGAAAACTCATTTGTGGGAAAATAGGAATATTAGACATTTGTCCATTAATATTCATTTGTGGAATAACAGGTTGAATATTTTGTGCTTTAGTAGGACTTCTAGGTCTCAAATTTTCAATTTCAGGAGTACAACCAACATATCTCCCTCCTTCATATCCTTGAACATCAGGATAATATAAATCACCTTTAAAGAAATTATTATATTTTTCTAAATTAAAATTAGTATTACTTAAATTATTTCCTAAAGTTAACCAACCAGGTCTTTTATTTCTATCTTCACCAAATAATTCAATTCTTTTTCTTCCCATACAAAACCTCTCAATTATTCTATATAATTCCTCAGGTTTCTCAGTAGATCCTTGAGGTGGTTCTTCACTAACAATAACATCTGTATCAATATTAGCATGAATAAAATGGCCATCAACACCTCTTTTAACAGCTCCTTTAATTCCAACTAAACAATGTTCTTTAGTATGTTGAAGTAAACTATTATCACAATCTTCATAAGATTTCTTAGAAAAATTCCTTTTATTAGTTTTTATCCAAACAATATCTTCACATCTTCTAAAAGTCCAATTTTTTAATAATTGCCTTCCTTTATCTAAACCTTCTCCAGCACCTACCCAAAGGAAAAGGAAGCAACAAGTATCTGCTAATAAGTCAACTCGTAAATTTTGTATTTCTTCGAAAGTCCATGGTTTAAAAGGAGAAAGATCAACACCTAAATTTTGAGCTCTTCTATAATATTCAGGTAATGGAGGATCTATTAAGATTACATCAAATTTACCTAAAACTGATAAATCAAATTTTTTTAAATCACATTGAATCCACATTGAAGGTGTTGCTCTCTTTTGTAATACTTCATTTTTTAATTTTATTAATTCATTTAGTTTTGGATAATCTAAAAAACGCTTTTCTTCTTCATAGTCACGAATAAAGTTTTGAGGACGTTCTCCTGTTTCAACAAAGTGGAGACAATAATCATTTTTTGGACATCCTTTGTATGCTCCTCCATCTGCTTTTATTGTGTTGATCAATACTTCATGCTTTGGAACAGAGGATTTTTGTGTTTCTGTATCTTCTTCTTGTTTTTCTTGTGTTTCTGATTTTTTCATTTTTTTTAATTTTTTTTGTTTTTTTTTTAATTTTTTTCATTTAATATTTTTAATTTAATTTTTGGAGTCTTGAAGGTTTATTTTTTATTATATATTTAATTTTATTGGTTTTTTTTATTAATATTATATGAGTGATACTGAAAAGAATAATTTAAGTAATTTAGAAAAGAAAATTAATCAGGAAGAAGAAAATAAAATAGAAACACCAGACTTTGATTTAAATCAATTAAATTCAAATGATATAGTTAATAAAAATAACAAAGAAATTAAATCAAATAAGGATTCAAAAGAAAAAGAATCACAAAATGAAATAAATGAAAATGAAGGAAGTAATGAAGAAAATGAAATTATAGAGTCTGATATAGAAGAAAAAAACAACATTGTGGAAAATAAAGAAGAAAAAAAAGAAACAAATTCAAATAAAAATAAAAATAAAAAGATTCCAACAGAAGATTTATTATATGAGGAAGAACCCCAAATAGAACATTTAACAATAAATGAGCAAGAACAAGTTTTAATGAACAAAGAATCAAATGTAATTCCAACAAATGAAAAAAATAATTATCAAAATAATAAAACAAATCAACATAAAAATAATGAAGAAAATATTCAATCATCAAACAATAAAAACAAAAATAATTTTAAAGAACTTTCAGCTTTAGAAACATCAGAAATTGCTTCAAATTTAGATAGATTATATACACAAGTTTTTAATGTTTCAAAAAATACAATTACTAATAATAATATATCTGATACAGAACAATTAAAATTAGATTTTGTAAAAGAAAGTTCAAAACTTCAACCAAATAAAAATGATAATTTTATGATGAGAATGACTTTTGATATTATGAAAAGACAAACTCAAGAAAGAAGATTAGAAAATATAATTGAAAAAACAAAAAATAAAATGGATGAAAATCAAAGAATTAAAGGATTTAATAGATTAATTGAAGATGCAAATCGAAGATTAGAAGCTCAAGAACAATTAAATACTTTAAAAAAAAAATTAGAAGAAAAAGAAGATGATAAACCTTTAAAAAAATATAAACAAGAACAATGGGCAAATATTTATAATGATAGGTTTAAACAACATCAAATCAAACATGATGAAAAAATTAAGTCTGAAATTGATAAAAAAAATGAAGAAAAAAAAATTGAAGAAGAAAATGAAATTAAAATGTGTAAAGTGATAAAAAAACCAATGAAAAATATAATTGAATATGCGAATAAAATGTATGAAGAAGCAAAAAAAAGAAATAAAATAAAAGAAAATAAAATCAATTATGATAAATATGTGAAAGATATAAATAATAATAAAAACAATAACAAAAATATAAATACAAATAATAATAAAATTCAAAAACAAACAATTATTTCGTTAACTAAAAATAATAAAATAAAAAATCCAAATTTAAATAATCCAACAAAAACTCAAAATAAAGTATTAAATCAAACTCATCCTAAAAAAAAACATAAAAATGAATTACAAATATCTTTAGAAAATTTAATGAATAAAGTTAATAATGAAAAAGGAGATTCTTATAATAAACAAGAAAATATTATTGAAAAAAATGAAATAACAAAAGAACCTTATAATCAAGTTAATAAATCAGCAAGAGTAAGAATTGGAAAAATAGAAAATCCAAACAGAAACAGTCAAAAAAATATGGCTAATAAAATTGTTGATGAATTTTTCTTAAAAAATTTATATCATTGATAATTAAATTTAATTTATTTAATATTATTATTTTTATTATTCATTAATATTAAAAATCATGGAAAATAAAAAAGAATATTCTAAAGAAGAATTGTCTGCTTTTTTAGAAAAAGTTAATAAAAAATTTTCTGATAATAAAACTGAAAATATAGGACAATCAAATAAAGAAATTGTTAAAAATTGGTTAAATGAAATAAATTCTAAAGAAAAAATTGAAGTTACATATAATAAAAATTTAATTAATGAGAATATAAAAGAAAAAGAAGAAACAATAAATAAATTATTTGCTGAACAAAAAATAATTGAAAATAAAGAAGAATTAACTAAAGAAAATTTCTTTGAAAAATTCCATCAAAAAATATTAATATTACAAAATGAAGAATCAACAATTCCTCAAAAAGAAGAAGTTTTTTCAATATTAGATAATTTTTATTTAAGTCATCAAAATATATTAAATGACATAATAGATATTACAGAATTAGAAAAGGAAATAGTATTATTATTAACAAAAAAAGATGATAAAGAAGAAAATAATATTTTGAGTGCAAATAATCCAGAAAATAATGAAATACCAATTAGACAATCAATATATATTAATTCAGTTTCAGCTTCATTAACAATTTCTTCAATTTTAATGAAACGTTTAATTACTTTTTCAACAGTTTTTCCTGAAATTAATAAACAAATTCCGATGTTAAATGATTTAATAAATGAATTTACAAAATTATTTCCAACCTTATTTATTTGTAATGATTTTAGAATCAGAACATGTATTACAAATTCAATAGGTACTTTTACATCATATATGCTTTATTCTAAATTAGAAGATAATTTAAATAATATTATTGAAACTTGTTATAAAGAAATAATCATTGGAACACAGGAAAGTATTGAAAACTTTAAAAATAAATTTACAGGAGAAAATCAAGTTCAAATCCCAAAAATTGATGATAATGCATCAAAACCACAACATCTTACTTTAGATACTAGTAAAAATATTTTAATTGAAATTATTAAAAGAATGCCAATTGAAAAAGGAATGTTTGATAAATGCCAAAATACTTTAATTGAGTATTCTAAAAAATTATTAGATATATTAAATGATGATAATAATGATAAAGTAATAATTCTTTTATTTTTAATTTATGAAATATTTACTTATTATTTAAAAATGCCGTTTTATGTAGATTATATTAAAGAAAATATAAATTCTTTTTCAGAAATAATGTTAAAAAAAACAGCACTTCATTTATCTTTTACAAGTCCAAGATTAAGATTTTGGATTTTAAATTTTTTAATTAAATTTAATGAATTTCATTCATTAAGAAATGAACAAATCTTCATGGATAAAACACTTCCATTAATATGTTTAAATAGATATTTACAAGTTGATGGAGTTAAAAAAAATTCAATGCAATTATGGAAAACAATAGTAGAAATGGAAGGAATAAATATAATTAAAATAAGATATGAAAATTTTTTAAAAGTTTATTTAAATGATTTAAAATCAATTGGTCAAGTTGAAAAAGAAGCTGCATGTAGATGTATTCAAGAATTAATTATTAAAGTATATGATGATACTATTCATAAAGATATTGTTAAAAATAATTTTAATGAAATGATTAATGGAGTATTATTTTGTTGCCATGATACTTGTTGGAATGTTAGAGAAAGTGCTTTAATTGCTTTAAGTTATGTTTTTTTTAATATTTATGAATTTATTTCTAATAATAAAGAATTAATTGATGATGTATGTCAATTAATTAAATTACATTGTTTTGATAATATTTTAGAAGTAAGAGATGCTTCTGCTTTTGCTTTAAAAATTTATTTGGAAAAAGGAGGGATATTAAACCCTGAATATGAAAAATTTTATATTAATTGTATAAAGTATATTAATGATAATTCTAAAATAGAAGAAACATTAAATGAGGTTAGAAAAGAAATTTTCCCTTATATTACTCAAAAACAAGATTTTGGTTTTATAAGAGAAGTTGATATGAGTGATTTTAAAGATGGAATTACTCATATAATAAAAGAATTATCAAATGTAAAAGAATGTTTTGTTAATAAAGCACTTAAACCAGAAGATTTATTAATGTGTGAAATTGATTATTTATGTAAAAATTATAATCTTGGTTTAAGTAATATAAATAAAAAAAGTATTTGGGAATGTTTGACTGTTCTCTTTTTAAAAATTAATAAATATGATGCTGAATTATATATTGATTATATTGTTGATTATTTAATTAAAGATTTGGATTTAAATATTAATAGTTTATGTGGTTGGCAAGCTGAAAGATTTGTCATTGGGATTATTGAAGGAGGGATTAATAAAAGAATGATCAAAAGTAAAGTTAAAAATAAAATTAAAGGGAAACCTAATCTTATTCAACTTTTTGATAAATTATTAAAATAAAAAATAATTAATTAAGATTTTAATTAATCAAAAGAAATTTTTCCTATTTTTAAGTAATTAATGTTCATATTCTTTTCTAATTTATTTTTGTAAGGGTTTAATATTATTAAAGGTTTCTTATTTTTAAGGCTCATTTTAATGATAAATATAATATTTTGAGTTTTATTTATAAAACATTTTGATATTTCCAATTTTTTAATTATATTAAAATCTTCTAAATTTTCAATTCTAAAAAATTTTTTCTTGTCAAAAATAAAAAATAAAATAATTAAATCTAGATGAATACAAAATAAATTTTCTTCATATGAATTTTGTATTAGAAAATAATAAGAACTTTGTTGATATTTTTTGAACAAAAACAAAGTTGAAATGTAAAAAAATAAATGCATAATTAAAATTCCTTTTAAACAAGAAAAAAAAACTAACTTTTTCATGATAAGAAAAAAATAATTTCTATTCTGAACAACTGCAACAATTAGATAATTTTCTAAATATTTTTTACATATATTAATATTTATAATACAGTAAAGTAAAATAAATATATTTAATAATAATTTTTTAATTTCTCTTAAACTTAAAGAAAAAATTTGAAAGGTAAAAACTTCAAAAATTGGATCTGTACTAATAAATATATAAGTAATAATTAATAAAAAATACATTTTTTGTGAATTTACTATATTTAAAGAATAATAAAGTATTCCAAATCCTCTAGATAACAAAATAATGAAATAATAATACATTATTTGAAAAAAACTATTTAATATATTCCCTAAAACTTCATATATATTATCAATTCTAAAAAGATTTTCATAAAAATCTATATTATATTTTAAAGTTTCATTGACATTTTTTATATGCATTAAATTATATGAAATTCCAAAAATTGAAAGAAAAATAAAAAATTTATAAAAATGATTCTTTTTACCTAAAAATATCATTATTAATGCCAATATTATTGTTATAAAAGGAATATATTTTGATATCATTATATAATTATAAGGAATTAAATTATATGTATTATCATAAATAATATTAATTGTAACATTAAGGTTTTCATTTTTAATTCTAAATTTCATTATTTGAAAAAGTTGATCTTTTAATATAAAAATGGGGTTTCTTATATTTTGTGGTACTTTTCCTTCTAATTTTTTAGAAGATGGATAAATAATAGAAAATTTAGGTTTATTCTTAGAAATTGATAAATTATAATAATAATCAAATACTAGCAATTCATCATCAATAAATAATAAACTAGTAGAATTAATATTATATTCTCCTACACAGTATTGAATGAGTTTTTTAAATAAAAAATTATAAAAATATTGCATATAACATATATAATTTGAAGTTACTTTATATTTGAGTAAAAATGATTGATAATCTTTAATTCCAAAAAAGATAATTTTTTCATTAAGTACCTTATTTCCTATTTGAATTGAAATAGAGGAAATTATATTTTCATTTGAATGGTCTTTCTCTAATATTACTTTTTTAAAAATAATTAAAAATAAAACCAATTTAAATGTAAAAATTCTAATCATTTTTACTTAATTTTTTTCAAAAAAAAAATTTTAATACTTTAAATTTATTTTTTATTTAAAGAAATGAACTAATATACTCTATTTTTCCTAAAAAAATATTCTTTTATCAAAAATTTAAAATAGAACAATAATTTTTCTCTTTATATACAAAAATATTTTGCTAAATATAATTTAGTGCTTTGAATAGGCTTAAAACATATATAAGAGGAATATCTATATTAGAAATTTCTAATTATTGTCCATCAATTTTAGTCAAAAAAATATATCATTCAGAGTCAATTTATTAATGACATAAAACCAATTAAAACTAAATAAATCATAATAAACAAAGATTTTTATATAAATTTTTTTTTAATATCCATCATCGTATTTAACTAAAAAATTATAAATAATCAACTGGGCATTAAATAAAATGAAATTATGTAATTATAAGAATTAAAAATTCCGATAAAATAATAATATTTATTTAAACACTCATTTTTATTTACAAAATCATTTTCATTCAAATCAACATTTCTTTCAATAACAAATGAACTTTGATTTTTTGTCAAGAATTAATTTCTGTAACATAATTAATAAGAGGTGAATTGTAAACATAGAATTTTTTTATATTAATTTCTGTTCAAATTTAAAATAATTCATAAAAAGAAATTTTAATCAAGGAATTAATTCATTTATTGTATAATAATAATGAATAAAAGTTTTATTATTAATTTCAGAGTAAAATATTTAGTAAAAAATGAAAAAAAACAAAACCAAAAATTATGAAATATTAATGTAAGATAAAATTCCAAATTAATGTCATTGTAAGATAAATAGAAAGAATATAAAAATTAAAAAGAATAATGAAAAAAGAAGAAAAAATTTAACATTCAAAAAAAATAAAGTTTAAAATCTAGAAATGTAAATAAAAGAATATATTATACTAAATAATTTGTTTTAATTAAAGTCAAATTTTTAAATTTTGTTTAAAAATTAATTGTTAATAAAAGGGTAAATAATGTAAATTTTGAATTATCAATATTTTAGTTACTAAATATGATAAAAATTACTTGAATATAACATAATGTAATTAATCTAACATTCACAGAAAAAATTATTTTATTTTATATTTTTATGTTTGTTATAAAAAAGAATATATATATTTAAAATTATAAATTAAATATAATTTATTAAAAATAAACTTCAACAATAATCTCTTTTTTTATTTTTTTATTATTTTTTAAATGAAAAATATAAGTATTTAAAAAAATGAAACATTTTTTGTTAACTTTTTTCTTGTCTTATTCATATCAATTTATTATGATCCCATTTAAAAGTCTTTTGTCTAATTTAGAAAACAATTTATCACCAGGAGAATTAATGGATAAATTAAAAAATAATGAATTATATACAGAAGTAAACATAGGAACACCTTATCAAAAATTAGAATTTTGTATAAATTTTAATTCATATCAATCATATACAATAAAAAAAGATAAAGTTTTTCAAAAATTTACTGAATATAATTCAACTTTATCATCCTCATTTAAATTTTTGAATGATAAACCAATATATTTCCAAGATAGTGATTTTAAATATGCTTATTTTGTTACAGATAAATTTTCAATTGGAGATGATTTAAAAGATTATTATTTAAATTTTATGAAAATTGAAAATCAAAACACTCAAACAAAATTAGATTTTCCTGGTTCTTTAGGATTTGGTGTTGTTCCTTATGAAGGACCGAAAGAAGCAGGAATTGTATATTTATTAAAAAATCAAACTTTTATCAAAAATTACTTTATTACTGTTGCTTTTGACAAAAATAGTTATGATGGAAAAATATTTATTGGAAAAAATATTTATGATAAATACAAAAAAGAATATTTTCAATCAAATAATGTCCTTACCAGTTATGAATATAAGTATTATTGGGGATGGAATTATATAGATGTTAATTATGGTTATTATAGATTTAATTTTGTTCATCTTTATTTTAAACCTGAATTAGGTCTTATTATTGCACCCATTTATTTAGAAGAATATATGAATAAGACTTTTTTTAATCAAAAAACTAAAGAAAATAAATGTCATCGAAGTTTAACTTCTTTTTATTATTATTATTGTGATGAAGATGTTGATTTTAATTTTAATAGTTTTAATTTTATATATAATTTGAAAAATATTTCCTTTCAAATAAATCCAAGTGATTTAACTTATAATTATAATGGAAACAAATATTTTTTAATGGGTTTTGATTCTTCTCTGGATAAAAATTCTATTTATCTTGGTTATCCTTTTATGAAAAAATATGATTTAATTCTTAATCAAGATAGTAGAATTGTAGGATTCTATAATTTTAAAATTGATTTTGATAAAAAAGAAGAAGAAGAAAAAGAAAGAAAAAAAGAAGAAGAAAAAAAGAAAAAAGATGAAAAAGATGAAGACACAGAAGAAGAAGAAATTATTCCTGATTTTGATAAACCAAATAGTAATAAAAAATATATTGTATATATTTTATTTATTATTGTAATTATTATTGGATATTTGTTATTTTTGCAATATAGAAAAACTCAAAGAAAGAAAAAAACTATTTCAATGGATTTTGAATATTCTGAAATTTCATAAAAAATTAAATGAAAAAGTATTCAAACTTTTTATAAAATATTTAAAAAAACAATTTTATTATTTAATTTTAAGAAGTCTCAAAAAATAAATATTATTAAGTAATTAACAATAATTTAAAATTGTTCATTATCAAAATTATTTTTTCAGAATATAAACATTAATTTTATATTAATTTATTAATATGATTTTATATCTATATGAATAAATTTTTCATAATATAAAAAAAAAAATGATAAAAGAAGAAGTCTTAGGAATATCTTTTTTAGATGGAATTGTTTTTATAACATCAGCAATATTTGAAGATCAATATTCAAATATTTGGTTTTTTAATACAAGTGAAAGAAAACTCGATAATAAAGCTTTAACATACTTTAACAATTCTCTTGAACAAAAAATTGAATTAATGGCAAATACACAGTTAATAAAACTTTTTTCAATTTCGGCGGTTGCACTTGGTTATTTAATTATATTATTATATAATTTGGACAGTTATAAATATAATTATTATGCAATAGAATTAAATTATAAAAAATTTTTCTCATGTTTTCATTTATTAATATTTATTGTGATTACTGATGTTGTTCCTTATCTTTTTATTTATCCTTATATTTCAAAATATACATCTGTATATTGTATGCCTGTTCTTTGGAATAATGGACAATATTTAATCCTGTTAAATATTCTTTTTATAATTATCTCCAAAAATTATAATTATAAATCTTTTATTAATTCAATATTATTTTCTATTCTAAGTTTGTATATATTTATTTATTCATTTGGTAAATGGTTTTGTGCAAGAAAAAATGGTTATACAAATTATTTTAATGATAATATAAGTAAAATTATTTTCTTTTTTGCTTCAATATTCCAATTCATAAAAGACTATTCAAGTCAAAAAATTTTAAAAAAGGCTAATATTAACCCATTAGTATTACTTTTTGTAGTATGGTTTTTAGAGGAAATAGTTTATATAATTTTAAGAATTATTTGGCCAACAGAAAATTTTATATTTTTAGGAGGAATAAAAGCTCAAAATATATATGCAATTTTATTATCAATTGCTCAAGATGTATTAAATGCTTTTTTCTTATTTTTTTTTTCTCTTCCTTATAGAGGGTTTTCAAGAGCATTTTCGCATATAATATGTATATTTTTTTTATATTTATAAATATAATATATTTTCCTGTAGGATATGTTTTATTTTCAATTTTAGCTTCAATAGTAGAAGTTTTTGGTTATTTTCTTTGTATAACTTTATCTCCTGATGAAGAATTTGATGAATTTTATAAGGAAAGACCAAAAAAAATTGAAAAAAAAAAAAAAGAAATTTCTATTAATTCATATCCTAATCTTCCTAGTCATTCAGGTAGTTATAATATTAATGATGATGATTTATTTAAAACTCAAACTCCTGATAAAATTGATACTCCTAATACTCCTTACAATACTCCTAATCATTATAATTTTGAAGAAAAAATTGCCCAGTTAGAAGAAGAAAAAGCCATGATTGAAAGTGATAAAAGAAGTTTAGAAAATGAATTAAATTCTTTAAAAAATAAAAATTCTAGTCTTACAAATGAAAATAATCAATTGAAAAGTAAAAATGAAGTCTTAAAAGAAGAAAATGAAAATTTAATTTCTAAGATAGCAGATAAAGAAATAGAGCTTGAAAATTTAAAGAATAGTTAATTAAACTTAAAAATTTTTAATTCTTTTAAGTATTTTATTATTTTTAAATGGAATAATTGGATTTAAGTTAAAATATATAGAAATCACCGGATTTTTAACATTTACTTTTTATGATCTAAAAAATTTAAAATCTTAAAATTTCAATCCAACATTATGATATTTTTTTAATTATAATATAATTTTATTTGAATAAATATGTCTAATTTCGATAGTACAAATTTTTGGGAAAAACAAGGTGTTATCATTCCAATTAATGGAATTTTTTATGCGATATCATTAGTATTTGAAGATCAATATGCTAATATAATTGATAAATCAACTACTATGTCTTCTTTAGATGTAGAATTTTACAATGATCTTCCGAAAAGAATTGAATTAATGGCAAATACACAATTAATTAAAACAGGCTTAATATTTTCGATTATATTTATTTATTTAGTTATTTTATATTTTGCATATATGTATTCATGTTTATTTGATGTTATAATTACATTTGATTTTAAAAAATTTTTCTCACGTTTTCATTTAGTGATGTTAATTGTGATTATTGATGTTGTTCCTTATCTTTTTATTTATCCTTATATTTCAAAATATACATCTGTATATTGTATGCCTGTTCTTTGGAATAGTGGACAATATTTATTACTTATGGCTATTTTTTATTTTTGTTATATTGGGAATATAAAATCGGTGATTAATTCATTTATATTTAGTGCATTATCTTTTTCTTTTTCCGTTTTTTCATTTTATAATTATTTTTTTTCAAGAACAACTCAATATACGAATTATTTCAACAATAATTATAGTATTCTTATATTTTATTTTGCTCCTATGTTACCTTTTATTAAAGATTTATGTTATAAAAATATTTTTTCAAAAACAGAAACAAATATAATAGTAGTATATTCCTTTGTAACTATATTGGAAGAAATAATATATTTAATATTAAGATGGATTTATCCAACGGGTAATTTTATATTTTTAGGAGGCTATAATAAACAAAACACATATCTTATACTTATAGAGATAGTCCATGAAGCAACTAATTTAGGATTACTATATTTTCCTGATATAACAATTGCTGAGAAAGCATTTGGAAATACAATATCTCATGTTGGATTTTATGTATTATATGCTGTTGCTTTTTTCCTTGCTTATCCACCTTATGGTTATGTTTTATTAATGACTTTAAATGTTGTTATTGATATTGGTGGATATATTATATTTATTACTCTTATAGGGGACATTAGTGTACTTAACGAAATTTATTTCATAGAAAAGAAAACTGAAAAGGAAATTCTACCAGAAAAAAAAAATGAAAAAAAGACTATAGAGACTCCAACTGATACTCTTACTCCTAATTACTCATCAGATCTTTTGATTAATAATTATGACATAGATGAATCGAGCACAAACTATAATCTTGAAGAAAAAGTTGCTCAATTACAAGAAGAAAAAGCTATGGCTGAAAGTGATAAAAGAAGTTTACAAAGTCAAATTAATTCTTTGAAAAATACTAATAATAGTTTAACAAGTGAAGTTAATAAATTAAAAGCTAGATTTGAAGAATTGGAGAGGTTAAATGAATCTTATATTACTGACTTAGCAAATAAAGAAATTGAAGTGGAAAAATATAAAAAATAGTGGAATAAATTATAAAAAAAAAATTTAAGTTTTAATTAATTTTTAGAATAAATCTTGTTTTTCTAAAAAAATTTAATTTTTTTATTATTTTATAAGAAATTCAAATAAAATAATATTTAATAAGAATAAATATATATTTGAATGTTTAGCTGACTCAGGTAATTAAGTTAAATTTAAAAAAAATGTTTAATATATTCTTTTTATAATTATGAAAATAGTTAAATGAAAAACTTTCTATTTAAAACAAAAGATTTTTATTTTTAATTATTAAGTTATTTTTCAATTTATTATTCTATTCCTATTTAATAATTTTTTTAAAAAAATAATTGAATTAAATAGAATAGGTTGATAAGGAATCACTTCATTTTCTGGAGAAGTATTAATTGTTAGTATATTTAAAGATTTTATTATTAAATTAATAAATCATTAAATATTGTCTGATTTCATAATCATTTAAAAATTACATAAAAATAAATTGAAAAATAACTTATTCCTTAAATAAAACTTTCAGATTTTTAAAAAAATCATTTATGAAGTTATGATTAATTTATATCCTTTTGTTGTTCATTTGAATGAAAATTTGTTAATAAATATTGTTTCTAAAATAAAATAAAATTCAAACATTAGAATAATGGAATTACTAAAGATAATATTAAAAAGAATACATCTTTAATTTGATATTATAAATAAAGGAATATTAATCAATATTTTAATAATATTAATATTACTTTATTCTGATGAAATTAAATTCAAAATATGAAGAAAATTCAATTAAAAATTAAAAGTTTGAAAGATAATTTTGAAATATTTAAATATATTTTTTTTCATTCTGAAAAATTATTATTCATTCAAATTATTATAAATAATATATTTTTCATTGTTTTTTTTAAAATACAATTAAATAAATAAAATTTATAAATTATTGTTACGTAATTCATTAAATATATTTACAATCCATTATAATCAATGATTTTTATTTATAATCAAAAATATTCATTTCATATTATCATTAATTCTAAATTTAAATTGTGCAATATTATTATTAATTTTAGGAAAAATAAGAGGAACAATTTTTGCTTCTTCTTTTTTATTATCTTCTTTTTTTTTAATTGATTTTAAATTAGGGACTTTCAAAGGTATATTTCTATTATTATATTTATAAATATTTTGATTTTCCTCAGTTTTAACTGGATAAAAAGGGATATCTAATAATTTATTTTTTTTAAGAATTACACTTGGTAAATTTAACTGATTATTATTTTTTATTTTCTGAGAAGGATTAATTGGAAAATTAATTCTTTTCGGTAATTTATATCTTGATAATTTTATTGAACCTAATCTAGTATTATATTTATTTGAATTTAATAATGGTTGTTTTGTAGGTAATTTTACACTACCTAATTTTTTTGAATTTCTCACACTTGGAATTTCTTCTTTAATGTTTTTTTTTTTGTTTGGACTTTCAATAATTTCAAAAGAACAATTAACTTTTAATCCATTTAATTTTATTTTTTCTAATTTTAATCTTTTCATTTTACTAGTTTCATTAGTTTGTTTAAAATAATCATCCTGAATATAAACAATATTATTTTTATTATATTTCTTAGCTAAAGTATTTAGAAAAATAATACTTAATATTAATTCTTTGGCTTTTAAATTAATATCCATTTTCCTTAATCTTTCATTAAAAGTTTCAGGAATTATATCATTAACTCTTCTAGTAATCCAAGGATGTTTTAAAGCTTTTTCAGCAGTATATCTCCAAGAAGGATTAAATTCTAATAATTTATTTAATAGAGTTTTTGCCATATGAGAACATTTATCAGGAAATTTAATTTTTTTTCTATTTTGAATATCTGATATATATGAATCTCTATTTTCTCCATTTTTATAAAATGGATGTTTTTTAAATAATAACATAAACATTATAATTCCAATACTCCATATATCAACAGTTTTAGAATAAGTTTTTTTTTCTATTTGTTCAGGAGACATATATATAAAAGTTCCACAATATTCATTTTTTTCTAATTTATAAAAATTTTGAACACTTAAACCAAAGTCAATTAATTTTAAAGAATTTAAATCATCTTTTTCAGAAAACATTACATTTTCAGGTTTAATATCTCTATGACATATTTCATTACTATGTAAATAACTTACAGCAGAAAGTAATTGATTTATAATAACTGAAGCAGTTTCCTCATTTATAACTTTATTATTTTGCATCCAATTTTTTAAAGTTCCATAACGGAGTAATTCCATCATTATATATAATTTTGAATTTGTTTCTAAAAAACCAAAAAATTCAACTATATTTTTATGTTTTAACTTTTTTAATATTGTTACTTCTTCTTTCATTTTATTAATATATGATATTGTTTTTCCAGATTTATTTATTATTTTAATAGCACATTCTCTATTTGATGAAGTTTCTACAGCATGCATAACAGTTCCAAAAGCTCCACTATCAATCCTATCTAAAAAAATATATTCACTTTCAATTTCATTAGGAATATCTTCAGGAATTAATTCATTAATACATATCTCCATTAAAAATTATTATTCCTAAAAATAAATAAAACAAAATAAAAATTTAATAACAAAAAAAGAAAAATTCATATTCAACTTTAATAATAGTTTATGATTAAAGAAGGAATAGAAAAGAAATTAGTTAAATTTAAACAAAAAATTCATTCTATAAAATCATATAGTTTGGATAACTTCCATTTATAAGAGCATTTAAAACAGCTTTTTAAGTTTCTAAACAATAATATAGAAAAATTAATCTAATATTATTATTCATGTTTTTTCAAGATAATATTATAATCCTTTGATAGTATAACTTTGATGAATCGATAAAATGTATTTAATTAGATATTGGATAAAATAAAAATGATTAATAGAGAAATATATATAAAAAATAGAGAAAAAAGATTATAATTGTTTTATAATAATTATTATTCTTGTTATACTCATATACTTATTATTAGGAAATAAAAAGGTAATATAATTATAATATGCTTTTAGTTTACAGGAAGGTTTCAATAAAAGTAGATAAATTTCATATCAAAGATTTTTCAATTCTGATGATTCTTAAGATTTTTTTTTTGACAAAATATATTAGAATATATGATTATTATGAAATAATAATATTAAAATAAAAATCAAAAAATACTAAATTTCAAAATAACTAATTTAATATAGATTTAAAAATTATTTTTTTTTTATTTTCTTATGAGGCTTATTATATGAAGAGTTTGAAGATTTACTATAAGAATCAGAATGAGAATCAGAATAAGAATTAGAATCATATGAATCATCTTCTTCAAATTCTTCAGGTTGATTTCCTATATTCTTTGAAATAGATTCTGTTTCTTCTTCTAAATATTGAGTAGATTCAACATCAAAATCTTCTTTATTCTTTCCATCAACTGCAAATAAATCTGGAAACATTTTAAATAAATCTTTTTTATAATTTTGTTTTTTTTCAATAAAAGGATTTCCCATAATTGATATTTTCTGAAGGGGCAATTTTTTGATTTTTTTTAATTCATCCATTGATTTGATATTATTGTTGTTTAATTTTATTTTGTATAATTTTGGATACAAAGGTACTAATTTTTCAAAATCTGTTCCAGTTAAATTATTATTTGATAATTCTAACTAAAATGATAATATTATATATAATCTTACTATTTGTAGTTTTGGTAATTTTGGAAAATTTTTAACAGATTTAATCCCTATTCCATTCATAGTCAAATGAATTAAATTAGAATATAAATTTAAATCTTTCATTTGTTCAATTGATAAATGATTTTCTTCTTTAAATATACCATCTAATATTAATTCTTCAATCTTAATAAAAATAAATTATACTTTATTAGGTTGATGTTTTCCAAGTTTTGTTTGCAATAATTCCTTAAATGACATTAAATTTTATATTTTAAAAAATATGATTTTTATCAAAATATTTATTTTTAATTGTGAAAGAAAATTTGAAAATAAAATTATTATTTAAGGTTTTTTTACTTTTATATGTCTGATAAATTTAAAAATTGAGACAAAAAATAATTATATCAAACATCAATTAAACTTATACAAAAAAGTTTTATTTAATCAACTTTGATTGATCGAAATTAATGAATTAACTTTATTTAGATTGTTTTATATTTATCAAAATTATTTTTATAGAATATTTTAATATAATGAATTTAATAAAAAGAAAAAAAAGAATTTAATAAAAATCTAATGATAAAATAAGTTATTTAAAAAAGAAATCTTAATTTTAAAGGTACAATCGAAAAAAAGTTTATTGTTTAAAAGTATATTTATCAAATAAAATATTATAAACATTATTATAAATTAATTATTTAATATTTTGAATAATAACATTATTTATCTTATTCACAATAAAAAAGTTTTTTATATAAATTTATGAATATAGATTATATAAGTCTTTTTATAACATTGATTACGGAAATTTATATTTCATTTTGAAAAATTTTGAATTTATCAAATAATAAAGGAAGATATGATAAAATGTCATTTTTGTAATTTCTCTGATGAGATTAAAATAAAAACAATTTCTTTTAAAATAAAACAACACTCATAATTTATAATTATATTATTGGAATTTTATTCAATGCATGATTTTAAATAATTAACAAATATTAAAAAACATAAAATTAATAATATAATATTGACAGAATAAATAACATATAAATTAAATTATTTTAATGATGTTCAAAAATCATGGAACATTTGTAAAATTACTATATAATAATTATCTAAGAACTATTATTCCTTATATAAATACTTATTATCAATTTTATCATTATTATTCCACTATTTAATTATTTTTGATAATTTATAAAAAAAAAATATATAAAAATTTTGAAATTTTACAAACACCTTTTAAAGATAAGATTTATTCTTTTATATTTAGAATAAATTTCCAAAATTAGCTTAAAAAAAAAGTAAAATTATTTCAAATAATTAAATATAACATTCTAAAAAATTTTATAATTTAATTTATAAATAAAGGTTTTAAAATAAGAGTAAAGAAAATTTTATGTTATCCTTTTCTTAAATTTGCAATTTCAGACTCCAAATTGGCAAGTTCATCAATTAATCTTTTATTCTCTTCTTCCATTTTTTTATTTTTAAATTTCAATTTATTATTTTCATTCGTTAATTCAGAATTCTTATTTTTTATGGATTGAATTTCATTATTTAAAGTACTTTTAGAATCTTCAATATTTTTTTTCTCTCTTTCTAATTGAATGATTCTTTTTCCAAGCATTTCTTCAGACATTGAATAATCAGTTTTTGCTAAATCAATATTTTCTGCAATATTTTCATTTGCTATTTGAAAAAGTTCAAATTTATCATAAGTTGATTCAAATGGATCTTCATTTTCAATTATAAGATCAATCAAATAACAGTTACCTAAATCTATCAAATTTATTATAGAACAAAAGATAACATAACCATATGGATTATAAGCAAGAGATAAGCCAAAAAAAAATAATATCCAAAAAGCTATCTTTGAAAATGCTTTTGAATATTGTAATGTATGAAGTGGTACAATAAGAAAAGCAATAATTTTATATATATCTTCAATAGTTGATAAAATTGTTAATAAAATAGTTTGTTTATTAATTTCTTCAAAAATAAAGCTAATCCCTGTGTGATTTTTTCTTAACAACAAATATATCGCTTCTTCTAAACTCCACACTATTAAAAGATATACTCCAGGATTCATACTAGAACTTTTTATGAATTTTTGGATTGAATAATCCTTTAGAAATTTTAACATTGGAGCGAAAAAATAAGGAATAATATTTAGATAATTATCAAAATAATTTATACGTCCAAAACCTCTTGTGTAAAAATAAAATGTAAAACTAAGAGCTGATAATATAAAACTTATTGAACTTAATAAAATAATAAGAGAAAAGCTTTTACAGGTCATAACATTTTTTCTTTTAATTAATAAAAAGAGTGCCATAATTATTAAATATTGACTGATATTCCAATGTACAGGCATACATAATACTGAAGTATATTCAGAAATATAAGGATAAATAAAAAGATATGGAACAATATCTGAAATAATATGTATTAAAATCAAATGAAAATTTAAATAACAATATTTAAGATTCAATAATATCAAAAATTGATCTGCTGAATTATACATTAAGGCAAAATATAAAATTAATAAATAAAGAGCTGCAATTGCATAAATTGTAAAACATTTTAATAATTGAGTAGTTACCATTATTTCAATTCGATAAGGTAAAGAATCTGGATAATCTTTTATTATATTATTGGTTGTTGATGCATTTATATTTATATTTGTATATTGATCTTCAAAAATTGCATTTAAAAGAAAAAGTATTCCTTCAGGAGCAAAAAATATTTCTTCATATACCATATTTTAAGATTAAAATTAAATTATGTTTAATTAAATTAAAAATCTTATAGTTTTTAAATTATTATATTCTAAAATTTTTTTAATGAATTAATATTTGAAGAATACTTTTTGAAAAAGAAAATATTCATAAATTAAATAATAAATTTAAAAATTATTTATATTAAAATACCGTAATCTCCTCGGCTATCCGGATCTTGGCTGTCCGATTTTGTTTTAAAAAAAATAAATTATCAAAAGATTTTAATAAAATTAAATTTAAAATTAATATTGATTTTAATATTAAATTTGATATAATATTTATTAATTAATAGTGGATGTTATTTTTATAGAAGATCCTGGCTATCCGGATTTAGTCAGAAATTTCAAAAAAATGAAAATGTATTATCCGGATACCCAGGGCGATTACTGTATTTTGATTAATATTAAAATATTTTTTTTTTCAAATTATTCC
>JAEEGK010004569.1_pt1 | contig 33824 bp, 26 predicted proteins | sample 8958771 | NCBI WGS metagenome assembly JAEEGK01 (sample SAMN16246547, study PRJNA631951) | gut metagenome | biome: gut microbiome; feature: rumen; material: SC-attached | host: Bos | place: Iran: Karaj | collected 2018-10 | reverse complement strand
GACCGTCAGGCAATAGTTGGAAGCCTTGCCCCAGTCCCGGGAAAGGGCCCGGAAGCAGCTTGTACGTTCCCGATCCTCCCGGTTGAAGTCCCGCCGGGCCCGGTAAGGGGTTTGCAGATGCTTCTTTGCATAATTGTTCAGCCGGTCCTCCCGGTCCCCATGGATGAAAATGCCCACATGGTTCTCCCGATCCGCCAGGGCCGCATTGGAGTGGTGGTCCAGGAGTACGCAGGGGCCTTCGTCCGCCAGCGTGCGGCAGGCGGCCACCTGCGCGGCGAGGAAGTATTTCTCCGCCGGGATATGCAGGGCATCCTCGCTCTCCGCGGAGAGGTCATAGGCCTGGCGCACCCGCTTTGCTTCGTAGCGGCGAAGCAGCTTCCGGGAAATGCCGCTCAGCTTGGATGCGATACCGGTGATCTCATCGGAATGGCATTTCAGCTTCAGCATGTCCGCCAGGGCTTCCGCCACCTCCTCTCCGCCGGCGCAAAGCTCGCTTTCCACCGTGATGGACATTTTGTTCTTATCCAGCTTCAATTCATTCCCTCCTTCAGCACAAAAAAAGCCGGTACATCGGGGATTGGAAGGGACTCCCTTCTCTCCGATATACCGGCTCATGCCGCGGTCGATGCGTCTGTTGTCAGACGCCCCGGGCACAACGGTTGGTTGTTTATTGTTTTTTTGTTTATTGCTGCTCAGCGATGTATTCCTGGTACTTGCTGAATATCATCCGGATCGCGGTCTCCAGAGCGCGTTTCGCGTTGCCGTGGTAATAGGTCTCGAAATCTTCCATCAGTTCATCGGGCCCGTCGTTCAGGTTGTAGCCGACCAGCAGCCCGGCGATGAACTTTCTGGCGATGTTCGTCACCATGGACGCCTCTGCTTCAAGGATGATGCCGCTTCGCCTGTCGAACAGCACCGCAACTGCCAGCATTTCATAAACCATTTCAGCGGTTATGTTTGTCGGAAGTTTGGCGTAGCCCGACAGCAGGACCGTATTTCGTTCGCGCATCGTCTCCCCCTCCTCTCTTTGAATGGCGAAAAAAAAGGTAAAAGCCATTCCGGGCGATGCCCGTTCAAACTTTTACCGGCTTCCGGACGGATCCGCAATTCGCTTTTGGCGATTGCTCCGTGGGGAACGATCTCAATTTCGGCCTTTATTTTACGCCAGCTTTTGGAAAAGTCAACCGTCATTTTTCATAATCCGTCTACTTGTTTTTCGCAATATTTCATCGTTTTCCACATTCCCCTTGTGCAAATCGCCGGTTTTCCCCCTTCCGCCGGAAAACCCGGACGCAGCAGCAGCTGAAAAAGGAGACGCGCTTTTCACGGCGCGCCTCCCTGCGGAATACGGGCGGGGGGAAGGCTCTCACTCCGCTTTGCGGCGGTATTTCTTGGCTTCCTTCAGCAGGGTCGTCGCCTCGGCGGTGAGCTTTTCGGGGTAGTAGATCAGATTTACCGGCAGCTGCCGCTGGAGGGAGACATAGCCGTAGATGGGATTGGTGACGGGGCTGTCCCAATCGCTGAAGAACATGACCCCCTTGCCGTTGGCGGTGTCGAACAGGGCGACGGAAGCCTGGTTGGTGCTGCGGAAGCGTGGCCGGAAGCCGAATTCCGCGCAGCACTCCCGGATGACGCCGCTGAACCGCTTGCTGAGCTTGCTCACATCATCGTCGTACACCAGGAAGGGCAGGTCCTTGAGCTGCTCCGGGTTTTGCACATCGGGAAACAGCTCCGGAGAATAGAGCATGCCGCAGCCTGTATCCGTCACGGGACAGGTGGTGGGTCCCATGGGGGACGCGGCATAGAATTCGTGGGTGATGATCACATCGAAGCTGCCGCTGCTGAGACGGCTCAGGAGCTCCGACAGGCGGTAGGATTCCAGCGTGAACTGCACCTCCGGATGCTCCGCCAGCAGACTGCGCAGGAGCCGGAGCGGATAGTGGGGGTTCCAGGTCTCGGGACAGCCGATCTTCAGCACCCGCCCCGCATTGGAGCTGACCCGGCGGATCTCCTCCAGCGTCCGCTGGAATTCCCGTTCGGACAGTTCCAGATAATCGTTCAGCAGCCAGCCCGCCTCCGTCACCGTCAGCGTGCTGCCGGAGCGCTCGAACAGGCGGCAGCCCAGTTCCTCCTCCAGCTTGGAGATATTCTTGCTGATGGCGGGCTGGGAGGTATAGAGCAGGTTGGAGGCTTTGGTGAAGCTCAGCGTCCGCAGGACGGCGGAAAAGCAGTTGAGCTGGGTTTTCGTCATGGTCCGTCTCCCCATTCATAAGCATTGAGTTATATATAAATTACTATAATTCCATTGGATTTTCAAGAGTAAATATGATTGAATTGTTATAGGAAAATCACTTTTCCGTTCTGTCTGATTCTGTGAAAAATATATAAAAATAAGGAGAATTTGCCATGATTCGTAAAGCGACCGTCGAAGGCGGCGTCGTCCGGGGCATCCCCGCGGCCGACCCGCGGATCACTTCCTTCAAGGGCATCCCCTTCGCCGCCCCGCCCGTGGGCGTCAATCGCTGGCGTGCGCCGCAGCCCGTCATTCCCTGGGAGGGGGAGCTTCCCTGCCTCACCTTCAGGCCCATTTCCATGCAGCACATCCCCGGTCTGGACAAGGACAACATCTATTCCCGGGAGTGGAACGTGGACCCGGAAATCCCCATGGACGAGGACTGCCTCTATCTGAACGTGTGGACCCCCGCAAAGACGGCTGACGAAAAGCTGCCCGTCTTCGTATGGTATTTCGGCGGCGGCCTGCGGGAGGGCAACCCCGCCGAGATGGAATTCGACGGCGAGCGCATCGCCCGCCGGGGCATCGTGGTGGTCACGGTGAACTACCGGCTGAATGTGTTTGGCTTCCTGGCCCATCCCCAGCTCACGAAGGAGCAGCCCGACGCCCCCTCCAACTTCGGCCACCTGGACCAGCAGGCGGGCACCCGCTGGGTCAAGCGCAACATCGCGGCCTTCGGCGGGGACCCGGACAACATCACCATCGGCGGCCAGTCCGCCGGCGGCGGCAGCGTCTGCGCCCAGCTCACGAGCCCCCAGAACGAAGGCCTGTTCCAGCGGGCCATCATCCAGAGCGGCATTATGGCCGGGGTCTACGGCTCCTTCTTCCCCGGCAAGCGCAGCTTTGCCGACGCGGAGGAGCAGGGCGTGAAATTCTTTGACTTCCTGGGGGTCAAGACCCTGGAGGAAGCCCGCGCCATCGACGCCGTGACCCTGCGGGACAAGTGCGAGGAATTCAAGGGCTGGTTCGGCACCACCTCCGACGGCGTGTTCCAGACCGGAGAAGCCACCGACAACATGATGCAGGGCAAGCGCTACGGCGTGCCCCTGATGATCACCCGCACCATGGATGAATTTGCCAGCGGCCTCATGGCCAACACCAAGGAGGAATTTGAGGAAAAGGCGAAGGCCATCTTCGGGGCCGACGCCGGGACTTTCCTGCGCATCTGCGCCGGCGAGGTGGGCGAAAAGGTGAAGCGCAGCTTCGTCAACGGCCTGGAGATCGCCGTGAACGCGCTGGTCCGCCAGCAGAAGGAGCTGGGGATGGATAGCCCCGTCTACTATGCGGTGTTCGACGCGGAGATCCCCGGCTGGGACAACCCCGGCACCTTCCACAGCGTGGATCTCTGGTTCTACTTCGAGACCCTGGCCAAGTGCTGGCGGCCCTTCGTGGGCAAGCACTATGACCTGAGCCGGAAAATGTGCAACTATTGGGCCAACTTCATCCGCTCCGGCGACCCCAACGGCCCCGACGCCGACGGCAGCCCCATGCCCCGCTGGGAACCCCTGACGGCGGACGCGCCGTATGCCATGATCTGGGGCGACACGGTGGAAATCTGCCGGGAGAAGCCCGAGGAGCTGGTGGAGCTGTGCATCGAAACCTATCGGAAGGGCCTGAAGGCCCGGGAGGGCTGAGATGCCGAAGAAAGCCCGCCTCACCGTCCATCCCGCCTTCCGCATCGGCGCCATTTCCCCCCGGCTCTACGGCGCGTTCCTGGAGCCCATCGGCAACATGGTCAATGGCACCATGTATAACCCCAAGCACCCCACGGCGGACGACAAGGGCTTCCGGGGCGACTTCCTCCGGGCGCTGCGGGAAACGCCCCTGCCCGCGGTGCGCCTCCCCGGCGGCAACTTCGTCTCCGGCTGGGACTGGAAGGATTCCATCGGCCCGCTGGAGCAGCGCAAGACCCACCTGGACCTGGCCTGGCACCAGTATATCCCCAACGACGTGGGCCACGACGAATACCTCACCTGGGCCGAGCGGGCGGGGGTGGAGCCTCTTTATACCATCAACCTGGGCACCGGCAATCTGAACGACGCGGTCTATATCACAGAATACACCAACCACGAGGGCGGCACCTGGTGGTCCGACCTACGGCGGAAATACGGCCACGAGCAGCCCTACGGGGTGAAGCTCTGGTACCTGGGCAATGAGATGGACGGCCCCTGGCAGGTGGCATCCTGGGAGCGGGACCCCCGGGGCTACGGCATTCTGGCCAACGAGACCAGCAAGGCCATGAAATGGGTGGACGGCTCCATCGAGACCGCCGTCTGCGTCTCCTCCTCTCCCTTCCTGGCCCACTATCCCCAGTGGGACCTGGAGGTGCTGCAGGAATGCTATGAGTCCGTGGACTATGTCTCCCTCCACCACTATCATTCCGCCCCGCCGGACGACTGGGCGGCCCTGCTGGGCGGCAGCGTCTACTTCGAGGACTATATCAACACGGAGATCGCCCTCTGCGACTTCATGCAGACGAAATGCCGTTCTGACAAGAAGATGATGCTCTCCTTCGACGAATACGGGGTCATGCCCCGCCCCCACGGAACGGTAGAGCCGGGGAACGGCATCCACAATCTCTACCGGGCCCACTATCAGTTCCGGCCCGATCAGCGCTATATCCGCCACGACCCGGACAGGGTGTCCTCCTTCGGCCCCGGCATGGGCATGGGGGACATGGTGAACGCCCTCAGCAACACAAGCGTGCTGCTGGCCTTCCTGCGCCACGCGGACCGGGTGAAGGTGGGCTGCATGACCGGCGGCCTGGGGGCGGTGGTGGCCTCCGACCACGACCATGTGTGGCACAGCGCTTCCTACTATCCCTTCACCCAGCTGATGAACTGGGGCAAGGGCACCAGCATGCGCGTCAGCGTGGACTGCGGCACCTTCGATATCCCCGGCTACGTGGTGGACGACAACTCCACTTACGCCCGGCGGGAGGGTCTCCCCTTCATCGACGCGGCGGCCGCCCTCAGCGAGGATGAGACCGAGCTGAACATCTTCGTCATCAACCGAAGCTGGGAGGGCTCCAACGACCTGGAGCTGGACGTTTCCGGTTTCGAGGGCTGGCAGCTGACGGAGCATCTGGAGATGTTCTCCAAGGACCTGAAGGCCGCCAACAGCTTTGAAAACCCCGACGCGGTGAAGCCGGCGCAGAATGCTGCCGCCAGGCTGGAAGCGGGCAAGGTACAGACGACGCTCCAGCCCCTGAGCTGGAACGTGATCCGGCTGAAAAAAGCGTGATACGCAAGCAAAAGCTCCCTGCGGTCATTTGCCGCAGGGAGCTTTTTGTTGAAACTATAGCCTCGCAGAGTTCGCGCCCGCAGGCGCGAAAGAAGCTGGAATTCTTTTTTCGCCGCAGCATGTATGTGGCGAAAAAAACCTTTCGCGGAGCGGCTTTGTCAGAGCAAACTCCATATCGTTCGCTTCGGCCCACAGGGCCAAAGCTCATTCATTTCGTTGCTCTTCCTCTTCAAAATTGAAGCATCGCTTCAATTTTGAGAAGGACGTTTTGCCGGAATCATCAAACAGTGCCGCGTGCGGCGCTGTGCCGTATTCCGGCAAATAAGGACGCAGTGCGGAGAGCGCAGCATCATCCTTTCTCAAATCGCAACCCAGCGAAGTGATTGTGATTTGAATGCTATTCTTCCCCGGTCCAGATGCTTCCGGCGGGGATGCGCTCCGCCTTGCCCATGGAGGGCTGGAACCAGACGTCCATGGCGGAGGGATTGCGGATCATGGTCCCGTCGGCGCTGTACTCCAGGGATCGGAAGGCCTTGACATATTTCAGGATATCCCCGTTGGTGCAGACCCAGATCTTTTCCCGGTGGACGTCCATGTATGCGCAGAGCTCCTCGATGACGTTCCAGTTCTTCGCTCCGTCGAATTCATAGGCGTGGCCCCACACATAGAACAGGGACGGCCCCATGGAAAAGCCCTCGGCGAACTGCCCGGCCAGCTCCATGAGCCTGGCGTCGCCGTGGTGGCAGGTGGGGTCCCAGCGCAGGAAATCCCGGGGCAGGGTAAAGGAATGGGTGGAAACCGTGGTGCGCGCCCCCTCGTAGCCCGCCATGCGGAGCGCTTCCACTACCGCATCGTTGAAGGTGCCGAAGGGATAGGCAAACATGCGCATGGGCTCACCGGCGTGCTTCTCCAGCCGCCGCTTATCCTCGATGATCTCATAGACCATCCGGGAATTGCCCATGGTGTCCAGGGCGGAGTGGTAGAAGGCGTGGCCCCCCAGCTCATGGCCCGCGTAGGTTTCATCCCAATCCTTTTCCTCCATGCGGATGACGCCCTCGCTGAACTTGTGACCGCACAGTCCGGCATTGAGATTGAAGGTGCATTTCAGGCCGTGGCTGCGAAAGAGCTCCGCCAGTCGCTTGTCCTGGGTGACCCCGTCGTCATAGCTGAGGGTGAAGGCCTTGCTCAGGCCGCCGGGAAAAAGCATCGTGTCAAAACGCATGGACATTTCGTTCTCTCCTTTCTTACCAGCTGCTGACCGTCTCGAACAGTTCGCCCGTGGGCACCAGCAGCGTGTAGGACCAGCCTGTGTAGGAATCCCCTTCCTCCCTGCCGTAGTAGAAGGTCATGAGCAGGGCTTCCGTCTCATAATAGACAGTGCCGGGCTCGATATCCGCCGGAATGGGCAGATGGGCCACCGTCCCGTCGCCGCCAACGAAATAGGCCTCCGTATCCCCCGCGTAGGTCAGGCCTATGAGGAAGACGTAGTAGGGAACGTTGCTCCCCTCCAGCCAGCAGTAGGAGTTGGCCTCCTCTTTCCCGTCGGCATAGCGCCCAAGGACGTTGGCGAGGGCGGCGTCATAATCCTCTGCCGAGAGGGCTTCGTCCGGCTCCAGCAGGGAGACGGCGACCGGGCTGGGCTCCCAATCCCCCGTAAAGGTGTCGGGATCCGCCACGTAGGTCACCTTGCCGTCCACGATATCGCAGTATTCATTGGAGCGGAAGCGCCAGTCCCCCGGCGTCTGCTCCAGCACCACCCGGAATTCCCCGGTGTACCATCCGTTTCCGCCGCCGGCGGACCCTTCATAATAGAGGGTCACGAAATCTCCCTGCTTCCAGCCCCAATCCATGATGGGGTCCCCCATGCGGTTGGTGTCCCCGTGGAAGTGGTAATAAGCGTCCGTCTCCGCCACATAGTTCATCCGGTAGAGGCCATAGCCGCTCATCTCCGCCAGGGTGAGGCCCAGGTAGTCCTTCAGCACATCGTCCATGTCCTCCGTCGGGAGCTTGTCCGCGTCCGTCCAGGTGCTCCAGGAGCCGTATTCCATCATGTATGCCCGGATATCCTCGAGATCGCAGGTCTCCTGGCTGCCGAGGCCGTTATAGAAGGTCTCCGCCAGGTCCGCGTCCTGGGGGACGGCATAGGTGGAATAGAGGAACTGGGAACGCATGAAATCCGCATAAAACCAGTAGCCCCATTCCGCCAGCTCGACGTTGGTGAGCCAGGTCGCCCCTTCCGGCAGATGCAGCCAGTCCGGCGTCTCATACTCCGCCGGGGCGGGGTCCTGAGACGGCGTATCTGCGGGTTTGGGCGCGTCCGCAGGTGCGGGGGTCTCCGTAGGAGCGGGCGCTTCCGTGGGCGCGGGCGCTTCCGTGGGCGCAGGTGCTTCCGTCGGCGTGGGTGCTTCCGTGGGGGCAGGCGCCTCTGTCGGCGTGGGAGCCTCCGTGGGGGCGGGGGCCTCTGTCGGCGCGGGGACCTCCGTGGGGGCGGGGGTGATCTTCGCGGTGCAGCCGGCGCTCAGCAGCATCAGTCCGATCAGCACAGCAGCCAAAGCTTTCTTCATATGGATTACCTCTCTTTCTCCGTTCCCGCCGCAGCAGGCCCGGATAATACGTTGGATATCGAAGGGGCACGCTGTAAAGATAGCACAGGGGCCGCCTCTGTTCAAGCGTCCGTTGGCTATTGCAGTTCCTTCAGATACGCCCGGATGGTCTCCTCGGCAGCCTTTACCTCCGCCTCAAAGGCGAGGGCGGGCACCCGCAGGGCCCCGTGGCCCAGGATGATGACCTGCTCCAGCCCGTCGGAGGTGGCGACCCGGACCCGGTGGTGCTTCCGCAGGTCATAGGTGGCCTTCTCGATATACATGTCCGCCGTCTCCGCCTCTTTGGTATAGACCACGTCCAGGCCCCCCAGATGCTCGATGGAGCCGGGATTGCCCTTCACCTTGTAGGCGTCGAAGACCACGATCACCGGGGACTGCCGGAAGCCCTGGAAATTGCGCAGCCGCTCGATCAGACGGTGGCGGGCCGCATCCAGGTTTTCCTCCGCCAGCTTCCGCAGGCTGTCCCAGGCGTGGATGATGTTGTAGCCGTCCACCAGCAGATATTCCGGTCCCTCGTCGGCGGCGGTGAGCTTCCAGGGTTTCTCCGCTCGCGGCGTACTGCGCGCCGCCATGGCCCGGACCTTCTCCCGGCGGATGGGGCCGTAGGTCCGCTCGAAGATGGCGGCCAGCTGGTCGTCCAGGGCCACCTGGGCGACATACCGCGCCGCCTGCTCCCGGAGGGAAGGTTCCTCCCTGGGGGGCCGCAGGACGGAGGGCAGGTGCATGCGTTCAAAGACCCGGTCCCAGGGGACCACCACCCCCGCGCCGTGCTCGCAGAACACGCTGTGGGGCGGGTTATCCAGGTCGGCGGCGGGGTCGTAGCCCACTTCCGCCACGATGCGCGCCTGATCCCGGCAGGGGGCATAGCCGCTCGGGGTAAGGCTGATGCTGCCCATGCCGTGGGTGACGGCGGCCAGGGTCTCCGGATAGTCCCGCAGGGCGGCCACGGGGGCTTTTCCCGCGAGGACGGCGATCCTGCCGTCCGCTGCGGGTGCTTCCGTTTCCGCCCCCAGGCGGGTGAGGTCGCTGAGGACCCTTCCCACATTCTCCTGCGGAAGCTCAATGCGGTATTGATACCAGGGCTCCAGGAGGACGCTTTTTGCCTGCATCAGCCCCTGGCGGATGGCCCGGTAGGTCGCCTGGCGGAAATCGCCCCCCTCGGTGTGCTTCAGGTGGGCCCGCCCGGCGGCCAGGGTGATCTCGATATCCGTGATCGGCGCGCCGGTGAGCACCCCGAGATGCTGCTTTTCCAGCACGTGGCCGAGGATGAGCCGCTGCCAGTTGCGGTCCAGCACATCCTCGGAAAGGCCGGTCTTCACGGTGACGCCGCTGCCCCGCTCTCCCGGCGACAGCAGCAGATGCACTTCCGCATAATGCCGCAGGGGCTCGTAGTGCCCTACGCCCTCCACCGTGTCGGCGATGGTCTCGCGATAGAGCACCTTCGGCGGGCCGAAGGCCGCATCCAGCCCGAAGCGCTCCAGCATCAGCGCGTGGAGCACCTCCAGCTGCACCGGACCCATGACCTGGACGCAGAGCTGACCGGTCCGCTCCTCCCAGCTGACGCGGAGCTGGGGTTCCTCCTCCTCCAGCTGCCGCAGCTGCGTGAGGGCCCGGTGGGGATCATAAGACGCGGGCAGCAGCACCTGGCAGGTGATCACCGGCGCGAGCCGGGGCGCTTCCCCCGTTCCCTCGGCGCCCAGGCCCTGGCCGGGGCCCGTCTGCGTAAGACCCGCCACAGCCACAACATCGCCGGGGTATGCCGCCTCCCCCTGCTCGAACTTGCCGCCGCTATAGAAGCGGAGCTGGCTCACCTTCTCCGTCCAGCCGGGGCCGGAGAGACTGTCCCGCACACGCAGGACGCCGCCGGTCACCTTCATATAGCTGAGGCGTACGCCCTCCTCCCTGGCGATCTTGAAAACCTTCGCCCCGAATTGCTTTCCCGCCGGGGCGTCGGGAGCCAGGCGGCGCAGGTCCTCCAGGAATTCGGCCGCGCCATTCAGATGCAGCGCCGCCCCGAAACGGCAGGGAAAGAGCTTGCAGGCCCGGACGGCGGCGCGGAGGCTTTTTTCCTTCAGGCCGCGGTCTGCCAGGTATTCCTCCAGCAGCGCTTCATCCGTGAGGGACATGCCCTCCCAATCCGGGTCCTCCAGGTCGAAGACGCCCTCCCCCAGCTGTTCCCGGAGGGCCGTCAGCAGGGCTTCCTTCCCCCCATAGGGCAGGTCCGTCTTGTTCACAAAGAGGAAGGTGGGGATATTCCGCTGGCGCAGCAGCTTCCAGAGGGTGCGGGTGTGGCTCTGCACCCCCGCGGAGGCGCTGACGACCAGCACGGCGCAGTCCAGCACATCCAGGGTGCGCTCCGCCTCCGGGGAGAAATCCACGTGGCCGGGGGTGTCCAGCAGCGTGGCCTGCCAGCCGGGCAGGCGCAGCCGGGCCTGTTTGGCGAAGATGGTGATGCCCCGCTGCCGCTCCAGGGCGAAGGTATCCAGATGGGCGTCCCCGTGGTCCACCCGGCCCAGATTCCGGATAGCCCCGGATTCATAGAGCAGGGCTTCCGACAGGGTCGTCTTCCCGGCGTCCACGTGAGCCAGGATGCCGATCACCGTCTGCCGCAGCGGCGTTTTTTCTTTTTCCGCGCCCACGCGTTCACCTCCCGTCGGGCTGGTTCGTTAGACGTTCCATTTTGATTCAGTATAACACAAAACCGTATCACCGTCGATAGAGATACAAGCATTATAATGCGAGTCGAATGGCTTGTCTGAATTTTCGATGTATGTTATTATTTTCATGGTATATAACGACTTCGTTTTGGAGATGGAGCATCCTTAAAGAAATAGTCAGGTTGCTCCTAAAGATGAAACATTCTTAATGCGGCTGCCTTTATCTCAGTTCAGCAAAGCACGTTATTTTGAATACTCACTTTCATGTCTGATCATAAAATACAATATCATATGTAAGGAGCACAGAATGAACAAGGATCATTTGCTGCAAATCTTTACGAACTATATTAATGACTTTGAGACTATCAACAACAACGATCATCAAGAGTACTACAAGTGGCAGATCATTAAGCGGTTCCATAATGAAATGGATAAAGCTCTTGACGCACCGGACAACGAGTTTCCCTCAAAGCTATTAGCCCTCAAGAAGCTCACAGAAAATTTGATCGATAGCTATACGCAACCGTTTTACGGACTGGTAAGATTTGCCGAAAAGGAGCCTGATACTGTACGAAAAATGTTCCGCATGCTTTTCAGCGCTGACAACGGTGATCTTGAAAATAGGCGCCAACGCATTTCCGCATTTTTGAATCAAAGTCATTCGCTTCGGGATCGTCACTTTCCAAACAGCTACTTATATAAGGATGATATGCACTCTGTAACCGGATATCTGTTCTTGTACGATCCAGATCACAACTATATTTTCAAGGCGACGCATGCTCAGGCATTCGCAGATTGTGTAGAATTCTATGATGACTGGGGCTCTGGTGATTCGGTGAAACTGGATGTTTATTACCGGATGTGTGATCAACTTGTGGAAGCAATCAAATCGAACAAAGAACTGATGGCAACTGATGCCAGCCGCTTTTCTTCCGGCTGGTGTGTCGACCCTCAGACGCTGTATGCCGATCCAGAAAAGCATATTCTGGCGTTTGATTTGATATACTGTTGCTCGACTTATGGACTATTTGATGGCATCTCATTTGAAAGGCCAAAAACAAAAGAACGTCAGTTAATGCAAGAACGGAAAGAAAAGGCTCTGCTGCTGTCAGCAGAATACGAAAAAGCGAAAGAAAACCACAGACGGCTTGAGGACGCTCAAGGTTATGTAAATTCGGTCTATTGCGAAGGCCGCAAGGTTTATCATAAACTATACGGGACCGGGATTGTCATAGAGAATAATGGTACTATCATCACGGTCGATTTCCCGGAACACGGTGAAAAGCGTCTCGGAACTTTCGTGTCTACCGCAAACGGAATCATATCTTTGGATGAGGCCGGATATAATAAAAGGATTTCCGAGTATAAAGAGGTACTGAGCAGGGGAGATTCTATAATTTACACACTCAATAACGCAGAAAAATCGTTGGCTCCGTATATTGAGTTTTTGGAGTAATAGAAGATAGAAATATACAGTCCCTTTTTCCGGGTGACTTTCCCGAATGTTTTATTATACTATCATTTAAACATGTGTGCACTTGATGACTGCTGTTTTTACTCCCTGATAGTCTGTGATGATTGGGCCAAGCTTTTTTATGGAGTTTAGTGAAATGCTTTTTTGTTTTCCACAAACAGTATCAAGGATTCTGGTGGGCAGAATATAAAACTCCCATCCGTCAAGTATCAGAGGGTTAGCCTTCTCTTTATCTAAAACTGTGTAAAGCCCAAATACGTAAACATCCGATTGACGCCTGGACACTTCTTCATAACCTGACAACTCTTTCCAAGCAACCGTAGGGCTTATCATGAACTGAATGCGTGATGGCTTTTTCTGAGTCCAAGCTTGCAAATAAGCACCGCTTTTTACCTCAATATGGATCTCATCATGTACGGTTTCTCCATTCCGCCATTGATAAGGCATGGACAAATCCCAAGGCGTCCAATCTTTCCGACAGCCCCTCAGATCCAAATCAAGCGCAGTTGCAACGATATATTCACAATATGCTCCTCTAAGCGTGTTGTTTAAAAGGTCTGAAAAACCCCATCCCCAGAAGTCATTGAGTTGATAGCCGGTACTTTTCCCATGAAACTCAATGGCTTCAAATCCTGTTCTACGATTCTCCATTCTTTCACTCCTTTTCAAATATGACTTACACGCTTATGTATCTCAAGACGATTACTGAAGAAAGAGTTTACGTTTTGCGGGAGCGGGCAGTGTGCCCGCTCCCGCAAATACTATCCTCTATCCTCTTATCCGCAGCTCCCAGAAGGCGACGGCGGCGGCCGCCGCCACATTGAGGGAATCCACGCCCCGGCTCATGGGGATTTTCACGTTGTAATCACACGCTTCCACCGTTTCCGGCGTCAGCCCGTCCCCCTCCGTGCCCAGGAACAGCGCCAGCTTCTCCGCTTCCTTCAGTCGCGGGTCGTCCAGCGGCAGCGTATGCCCGCTGAGGGCCAGGGCGGCGGTGCGGAAGCCCATTTCCTTCAGCGTCCCGACGGCCTTGCCGGGCCAGTCCTCCGGACGCTCTCCCCATCGGCTCCAGGGCAGCAGGAACACGTTGCCCATGCTCACCCGCACGGCCCGCCTGAGCAGCGGGTCGGCGCAGCTGGGGCTGAGCAGCACGGCGTCTACGCCCAGGGCGGCGGCGGAGCGGAAGATCGCTCCCAGGTTCGTGCTGTCCACGATGTTTTCCAGCACCGCCACCCGGCGGGCGTCCCGGCAGATCTCCCCCACGCTCCGTGGCGCGGGGCGCCGCATGGCGCAGAGGATGCCCCGGGTCAGCGCATAGCCCGTCAGGTCTTTCAGCACCGCCCGGTCCGCGGTATAAACGGGGATATCCCCGCAGCGCTCCATCAGCTCCGCGCCCTGGCCGGCGAGGTGCCGCCGTTCCATGAGCATGGCTTCCGGCACACAGCCCGCATCCAGCGCCAGGCGGATGACCTTGGGGCTTTCCGCGATAAAGAGGCCCTTTTCCGGCTCCAGGCGGCTGCGCAGCTGAGCCTCCGTCAGATGGGCGAAGGCCGCCAGCTCCGGGGCCGCCAGGTCGCGGATTTCAATGACGCGGGCCACGGCTCAGGCGTCCAGCCGCAGCAGGTCCTCCGGCGTCTCCCGCCGAACGGCCACATAGCTTTCCCCGTCGCGCAGCATCACCACGGGAGGACGGCCGAAGCGGTTGTAGTTGGAGGCCATGGAGTAGTTGTAAGCGCCGGTGGTGCACACGGCGATCACATCGCCCCGGCCCACGCCGTCCGGCAGGAGGATGTTTTCCTGAATGAGGTCCCCGCTCTCGCAGCAGCGGCCCGCCAGGGTGCATCGGAAATCCGCCGTCTCCCCCATCCTTCCGGCGGCCAGGACGGTGTAGCGGCTGCCGTAGAGGGCGTAGCGGGGATCGTCGGTCATGCCGCCGTCGATGGTAACATAGCTTTTGTAGCCGGTGATGCGCTTCACCGCCAGGACCCGGTAGAGGGTCATGCCGGCGTCGGCCACGATGCTCCTCCCCGGCTCCATCATGATGCAGGGCTCCGCGATGCCCAGGCGCACGCAGGTCTCCTTCACCGCGGCGGCAACGGAGGCGATCTTCGCCGGGATGTCGATGGCGGGGTCCGACGCCACGTAGGGGACGCCGTAGCCACCGCCCAGGTCCAGCACGCCGGCCAGATAGCCGGTCTTCTTCGCCATATCGGCAATGAATTCCAGCATCACCACGGCGGCCCGCTCGAACACGTCTTCCCCGAAGACCTGGGAGCCCACGTGGCAGTGGTAGCCCAAGAGCTCGATGTGCTTCTGCTGCAGGGCCAGCCGGACAAACTGCTCCGCCTGCCCCGTCTCGATGGCGACGCCGAATTTGGAATCCACCATGCCGGTATTCACGGCGGCATAGGTGTGGGGATCAATGCCTGGGGTGAGGCGCAGGAGGGCTTTTTTGGTGATCCCCCGCTTCTCCGCCTCCGCCTCCAGGGCCAGCAGCTCCTCGGTGTTGTCGATGACGAAGCAGCCCACGCCCCGGTCGAGGGCGTAGCGGATATCTCCGTCCGATTTGCCGTTGCTGGGGAACATGACCCTGGTCATGTCCACACCCGCGGCGACGGCGGTGGCGATCTCCCCGGTGGAGCAGACGTCGATGCCCATGCCTTCCTCTGCCACAACGCGGCAGATGGCCTTGAAGGCCGCCGCCTTGGCGGCGTAGTGGGGCAGGCTGCCGGGGCGGAAGGACGCTTTGAACGCGTCCAGATACAGGCGGCAGTTATGGCGGATGCGGTCCTCGTCCATGAGGTACAGGGGGGTGCCGTATTCCTCCGCCAGACGCAGGGTATCCTGCCCCGCGAAGGTGAGGCGGCCTTCGGCGTTGACGCCGATATTCGGGCAAACAAAGGTCATAAAAGCTTCTCCAGTTTACAGCATGTGCGCCCGCAGCTCCTCCGCCGTGAGGGGCGAAAGGTCCGCCGGAGCCAGGTCGAACACCGTCTTGCAGCCATAGTCGCCGCGGGAAGCGTGCTTCCCCACGGCCCGCGCCAGGGCCACCAGCACCAGGGCGGTGAATTCCGGGTTGGAATCCAGGTTCAGCCGGTATTCGATGGTGTGGGTGTGCTCGTTATGGAGACCGGAAACGCCGGTGCGGATCACGAAGCCGCCGTGGGGAAGCTCCGAATGATCCCTGGCCATCTCCTCCGCGGTGATGAAGGTGACGGTGGTGTCATACTCGTCAAAATAGTTGGGCATGGTCTTGATGGCCTGCTCGATGGCGGCCTTGTCGGCCCCCTCCTCCGCCACCACGTAGCATTCCCGCGTGTGCTTCTGCCGGGTGGTCAGCTCCGGGCACTTTCCGGCGCGCACCGCCTCCAGGGCTTCCGGCACGGGCACGGTATACTGCCTGGCATCGGCCACGCCGGGGATGCGGCGGACGGCGTCAGAGTGGCCCTGACTCACGCCCCGGCCCCAGAAGGTGTAGTCGCTGCCCTGGGGCAGGATGGCATTGGCATACAGCCGGTTCAGGGAGAACATGCCCGGGTCCCAGCCGCCGGAAATGAGGGCTGTATGCCCTCCCGCCCTGGCAGTCGCGTCCACCGCAGCAAAATGCTCCGGGATGCGGGCATGGGTGTCGAAGGAATCCACCACGTTGAAGTCCTTCGCCAGCATGGGGGTCAGCACCGGAAGGTCCGTGGCGCTGCCGCCGCAGATGACCAGCACGTCGATGTCTGCCTTATGCTGGAGGATATCTGCCGCGGCATAGACCGGGACGCCGGTCTTCGTCTTCACCGCAGCCGGGTCCCGACGGGTGAAGACGCCCGTGAGGGTCATATCCGGGTTCTGCCGGACGGCGGCTTCCACGCCCCGCCCGATGTTTCCGTAGCCGTAAATTGCAAGTTTCATTGTCCGTTCTCCCCTTATTGCAGCATGCTTTTCATATCGTAGAGGCCGGGTCCCTGCTTCATGAGGAATTCCGCCGCCGCCAGGGCCCCTTCGGCAAAGAGGGCGCGGCTGTGGGTCTCATGCTTCAGTGTGATTGTCTGGTTGGGGGTGCCGATCATGATCTCGTGCTCCCCGGCATAGTTGCCCATGCGGATGGCGTGGATGCCGATCTCCGTCTTGGTGCGCTTGCCGAAGCCGTCCCGCCCGCGGACGATCTCCGCGCCGGGGCGCACCTCCCGGATGGCCTCCGCCAGGGCCAGGGCCGTGCCGCTGGGGGCGTCCGCCTTCCGGTCGTGGTGCTTCTCGATGATCTCAATCTCCGCGTCCGGCATGGCGGCGGCTGCCTTCTTCGCCATCTCCGTCAGCAGGGCGATGCCCAGGGAATAGTTGGCAGCGAAGAACAGGGGGACCTTTTTCGAGGCTTCCAGGATGGCCGCCTTTTCCTCCTCCGTCTGCCCCGTCGTCGCCAGCACCAGGCGAAGACCGTTCTTCGTCACGAAATCCAGCAGGGCCATGGTGGTGTCATGGTGGGAAAAATCCACCACCACATCCACGTCCGTCCTCGCTTCGTCAAAGCTTGCCGCGCAGGGCACGGGGGCGTCCTTGGCCCCCAGCATGTCCACGCCTGCCACCAGCTCCGCGCCGCGGCAGCCATCCAGGGCCAGCTTGGCGACCTCCTTGCCCATGAAGCCGCCCAGTCCGCTGATCAGTATCCGCATCTGTGCTTCCCCCCTCAGATCAGGCGCTGAAGCTTCATCAGGGACAGCAGCTTTTCCTCGTGCTCCGGCTCCATCACCGTCAGGGGCAGGCGCACATAGTTCTTGCAGAAGCCCATGGCGGCCATGGCGGCCTTCACGGGGATGGGATTCACCTCGCAGAACAGGGCCTTGATGAGGGGCAGGTATTCGCACTGCAGCTTGGCCGCGGCCTCGCCCTCCCCCTGGAGATAGAGGTGGCACATGCGGCTCGTCTCCGCCGGCATCAGGTTGCTGAGGACGGAGATGACGCCCTTGCCGCCCATGGACATGATGGGCACCACCTGATCGTCGTTGCCGGAATAGATGTCCAGCTTGTCCCCCACCAGAGAGGCGGTCTCCACGATCTTGGAAATATCGCTGCCCGCTTCCTTGATGCCCGCGATCATGGGATGGTCCGCCAGGGCAGCATAAGTGGAGGGTTCGATGTTCACGCCGGTGCGGGAGGGGACGTTGTAGAGGATCAGGGGCTTGGTGGAAGCGTCCGCGATCTCGCTGAACATGCGGATCAGGCCCTTCTGGGTGGCCTTGTTGTAGTAGGGGGTCACCACCAGCATGGCGTCGGCCCCCACCTCGCAGGCATATTCCGTCAGGTCCACGGCATAGGCCGTGTCGTTGGAGCCGGTGCCGGCGATCATGGGCACACGGCCGGCGATCCGCTGGGCGGAGAAGCGCAGCACCTGGCGGTGCTCCTCGTCGCTGAGGGTGGAGCCCTCGCCGGTTGTCCCGGCGATCACCAGGGCGTCGATCCCCTTCTCGATCTGCCAGTCGATCAGCCGCCCGAAAGCGGGATAGTCCACGCCCTCCTCATTCATGGGGGTGATGAGCGCCGTGGCGGCGCCCATGAATACGGGATAACTCGTCATGATCCATTCTCCTTTATCTGTCCGTTCTTTATCTGTCCGTTCTTTATCTGTCCGTTCATTCTTCTGTTATCTTCTGCCGGTCTCCGGCGGAATCGCCCGCAACAAAAAAAGCAGCCTGCACTGCGCAGCTGCCGAAATCACGAAACGCCCCCAAAGTCCCGCCTTCGGCGGCAGACCGGGGAAGCTCCGCAATCAATCCATAGCGCTCCGCAAATGCGACAGTCAGACGGATGTTCTCCGGCTGCCCAGGCGGGGCTCGCAGGGCCTCGCCTTCGGCAGCGGCCCCTTTCGCCCCGGCAACGGCTTTGCTGCCTTCTTCACCGGGATTACTGATGGACGCTGCGCCTCTATCATTCGATTGCGATATACAATTTAGTGAAATATAACACAGTTTTCGGGGTTTGTAAAGTCTTATTTCAGGATTCGGACGATTGCGAAAAAAAGTCTTGACATTTGCGATTTGGTGAGTTACAGTATCGCCAAATAAATCAAAGGCGACGACGAAGACGGTCGGGCGCGATCCTTTCAGAGAGCCGGCGGGCGGTGCGAGCCGGCAGGAGGGCACCCACAGGACCCATCCCTTCCGAGCCGGAGTACCGAAAGGTCATCCCAGTAGGCTGCTCCCGTATGGCTGCGTTAAAGCACAGAGCTTGTTGGAGCTCGCAGAGGGGCGCGAAAGCGCAATTTGAGTGGTACCGCGGGATTTCTTCCCGTCTCAAAGCAATTTGAGACGGGATTTTCATTTTTCTGAGGGAGGTTACAGCCATGGAAGTCAAAACCGCGAATCCCAAGCTGGTGGAGGTCGGCGCCCGTATCCGCGAGATGCGGGAGATCAGCGGCTACAGCGTCAGCGATATGGCCGCCCTGACGGAGGTCAGCGTCGAAGCGTATCAGGCCTATGAGGACGGCCTTGCGGATTTCCCCTTCACGTTTATCCACAAGTGCGCCCTGGCTTTCAATATCGAGATCACCGATATCCTGGAGGGCCACAGCGCCAAGCTCAGCGCCTATACCGTCACCCGCCGGGGACAGGGCCAGATCACCGCCGACGAGAAGGGCATCCGCATCCAGAACCTGGCCCCTCAGTTCAAAAAGAAGCTGGCGGAGCCCTACTGGGTGCGCTACAGCTATGACGAGGAGCTGCAGCATCAGCCCATCCACCTGATCCGCCACAGCGGCCAGGAATTCGACGTGATCGTTTCCGGCAGCCTGAAGGTGCAGGTGGGCGAGCACATTGAGGTGCTCAACGAGGGAGACAGCATTTTCTACAATTCCTCCGCCCCCCACGGCATGATCGCCGCCGGCGGCAAGGACTGCGTCTTTGTGGCCATCATCATGAACGGTGAGGATGAGCTCAGCGAACCCGCCGCCGCTCCCCTGCCCGCGGTGCGCGCCGAGGAGGAGCTGGTCTCCCGCCCCTTCATCGACACGGTGGAGGACGCCGACGGCCGCCTGAAGGAGATCCGCTTCTTCAACGAAGACAACTTCAATTTCGCCTACGACGTGGTGGACGCTCTGGGCAGGCAAAAGCCGGACAAGCTGGCCATGCTCTGGCTGGACCACAACAAGAATGAAAAGCGTTTCACCTTCAAGGACATGATGAAGGAATCCGCCCGGACGGCCAACTATTTCAAGGCCCTGGGCATCAAGCGGGGGGACCGGGTGATCGTGCTGCTGAAGCGGCACTACCAGTTCTGGTTCACCATCCTGGCCCTGCACAAGCTGGGCGCCATCATCATCCCCGCCACCAACCTGCTGCAGAAGCACGACTTCGACTACCGCTTCGAGGCCGCGGGCATCACCGCCATCGTCTGCACCGGGGACGGGGACACCGCCAGAGAAGCCGAGAAGAGCATGCTTACCCATCCCGAAGTGGGCCTGCGTATCCTGGTGGGCGAGCCCCGGGAAGGCTGGCATGACTTCAATAGCGAATATAAGATGTATTCCTCCAGTTTCCCCCGTCCCGAGGGCGACGACTGCCCCTGCGGCGACGATCCCATGCTGATGTTCTTCACCTCCGGCACCACCGGCTATCCCAAGATCGCCTGCCACAGCTACAAATACGCCCTGGGCCACTACATCACCGCCAAATACTGGCACTGCGTGGAGCCCGACGGGCTGCACTTCACCATCTCCGAAACGGGCTGGGGCAAGGCCCTCTGGGGCAAGCTCTACGGCCAGTGGCTCTGTGAAGGGGCGACCTTCGTCTACGATTTCGACAAGTTCGACGCCGACGATCTGCTGCCCCTCTTTGCCAAATACAACATCACCACCTTCTGCGCGCCGCCCACCATGTACCGCATGCTCATCAAGCAGGACATCTCCAAGTATGATCTGAGCTCCATCCACCATGCCACCACCGCCGGCGAAGCCATGAACCCCGAGGTCTTCAAGCAGTTCGAGAAATCCACGGGCCTGCAGATCATGGAGGGCTTTGGCCAGACGGAGACCACCCTGGTGATCGCCAACCTCATCGGCGAGCCCCACAAGCTGGGCAGTATGGGCCGCCCCACCCCGCAGTGGGATGTGACGCTGCTCACCCGGGAGGGCAAGCCCGCCGAGCTGGGCGAGACCGGCGAAATCTGCATCCGCACCGATGAAAAGGTGCCCTGCGGCCTGTTCAAGGGCTATTTCCGGGACGAGGAACACACGGCGGAGCAGTGGCACGACGGCTACTACCACACCGGGGATCTGGCCTGGAAGGACGAGGACGGCTTCTACTGGTACGTGGGCCGGGCTGACGACGTGATCAAGTCCTCCGGCTACCGCATCGGGCCCTTCGAGATCGAAAACGTCATCATGGAGCTGCCCTACGTGCTGGAATGCGGCGTATCCGCCGCCCCCGATCCCATCCGCGGCCAGGTGGTGAAGGCCAGCATCGTCCTTACCAAGGGCACCGAGGGAACCGACGAGCTGAAGAAGGAGATCCAGAACTACGTCAAATCTCACACAGCGCCTTATAAATACCCCCGCATCGTGGAATTCCGGGAATCCCTTCCCAAGACCATCAGCGGCAAGATCCAGCGCAACAAGCTGTAAAGGATGTTGCAAAGGCGCCTTTCATCACTGCGTTAAATTGTCGCTTTGCACCTATTGACTTGTTGTTTCGATTGTGCTAATCTAACTGCAAATTTAATTCAAAGGCGATGACGAAGAGGGTGCCGGTGGATCCGGATACAGAGAAGCGGCGGTTGGTGCGAGCCGTGATTCGGGACCCGTTCACTGCTCGCTTCCGAGCCGGAGAGAAGAAAGCCGAAGGCCAAGGCCGCAGGCAAGTAGAACTCTCCCGTTCGCGCCGCGTCAAGGCGCAGGACTTGTTGGAGTCCGCTGAGGGGCGTCCCGTCGTGGGCGCAATTTGAGTGGTACCGCGGGTTATGTTCGGCCCGTCTCAAAGATTACACAATCTCTGGGGCGGGCTTTTGCCATCCAAAAGGCGGCCCCGGGCAGGAGGTAAGCAGCATGCAGCAAATGACCGGTCTGACAATGAAGATTCAGGAGATGGCGGCCCGTATCCGGGAACTGCGGAGCATCTCCGGCTACAGCGTGGAGGAGATCGCCGGCAAGACGGGCGTGACCGCGGAGGAATACCTGGCCTGCGAGGCCGGGCAGAGCGACCTGAACTTCGCTTTCATCTACCGCTGCGCCCTGGCGTTCGGCGTGGACGTGACGGATATCATCCGGGGCTCCAGCCCGAAGCTCCGCTCCTACACCGTCACCCGGCAGGGGGAGGGCCAGCGCATCGAGCAGGCCCACGGCATGGTGTACTACAACATGGCCGCCTCCTTCAAAAACCGCATTGCCGATCCCCTGTTCACCCAGGCCATCTATGATCCGGAGCTGGAGCGCAGCGACATCGCCCTCACCACCCACGAGGGCCAGGAATTTGACCTGGTCATCAGCGGCAGCCTCAAGGTGCAGGTGGGAGAGCACAGCGAGATCCTCCACGAGGGCGACACCATTTATTATAACAGCTCCACGCCCCACGGCATGGTGGCCGTGGGAGGCCGCGACTGCGTCTTCTACGCGGTGGTGTTGAATCCCGCGGAGCACGTCGACATGACCGCCGCGCCGGATCCCACCCGGGAGGAGACCACGCCCCAGCGGCCGAAGACCGAGGAAAGCCACATCTATGAAAACTTCATCGTGCCGGTGGAAAACCCCGACGGCAGTCTGAAATCCATCTCCTTCAAAAACGAGGAGCACTTCAATTTCGCTTTCGACGTGGTGGACGCCATGGCCCGGAAAAACCCCACGAAGCTGGCCATGCTCCACATCGACCGCTTCAAGGAGGAGCGCTGGTTCACCTTCGCGGACATCAGCCGCTATTCCAACAAGGCGGCGAACTATTTCCGCAGCCTGGGCATCAAGCGGGGGGACAAGGTCCTGCTGATCCTCCGGCGGCACTACCAGTTCTGGATCAGCATGATGGCCCTGAACAAGATCGGCGCCGTGGCGATCCTGGGCTCCAACCAGCTGCTGGCCCACGACATCGAATACCGCGTCAACGCCGCGGATATCCGCGCCGCCCTCTGCACCTCCACCGGCGGCGTACCGGACCAGGTGGACGAATGCCTGAACGCCTGCCCCGGCCTGCAGATCCGGGTCATCGTGGAGGGCGAACGGGAAGGGTGGCACTGCTTCGACAAGGAATTCCGCCTGTTCAGCGAGGAATTCCTGCGGGACGCCAACGCTCCCTGCGGCTCCGACCCCATGCTCATGTTCTTCACCTCCGGCACCACCGGCTACCCCAAGGCGGCCGTTCACAACTACAAATATCCCCTGGGGCACTTCATCACCGCCAAATACTGGCACTGCGTGAATCCCGACGGGCTGCACCTCACCATCTCCGATACCGGCTGGGCCAAGAGCATGTGGGGCAAGCTCTACGGCCAGTGGCTGGCGGAGGGCCCCGTTTTCGTCTACGATTTCGACCGCTTCGACGCTGCCGATATCCTGCCTATGTTCGCCAAGTATCACATCACCACCTTCTGCGCGCCCCCCACCATGTACCGCATGCTCATCAAGGAGGATATCTCCAAGTATGACCTCAGCAGCATCGAGCATGCCACCATCGCCGGAGAAGCCCTGAACCCCGAGGTCTTCCATCAGTTCAAGAACATCACGGGGCTCAGCCTCATGGAGGGCTTCGGCCAGTCGGAGACCACGGTGATGATCGGCAACCTGATCGGCACCAAGCCCAAGGTGGGCAGCATGGGCAAGCCCGTGCCCCTCTATCCGGTCCATTTGCTGGACAGGGAGGGAAAGCCCGTGCGGCCCGGCGAGACCGGCGAAATCTGCATCCGCACGGAGCCCGGCCAGATCTGCGGCCTGTTCACCGGCTATTATGCCGACGAGGAAAAGACGGCGGAGGCCTGGCACGACGGTTATTACCACACCGGCGACACCGCCTGGCAGGATGAGGACGGCTACTTCTGGTATGTGGGCCGGGTGGACGACCTGATCAAATCCTCCGGCTACCGGATCGGTCCCTTCGAGATCGAAAGCGTCATCATGGAGCTGCCCTACGTGCTGGAATGCGGCGTGTCCGCCGCCCCCGATCCCATCCGGGGCCAGGTGGTGAAGGCCAGCATCGTCCTCACCAGGGGCACCGTGGGCACCGACGAGCTGAAAAAAGAGATCCAGAACTACGTCAAATCCCACACCGCACCTTATAAATATCCCCGCATCGTGGAATTCAAGGAATCCCTGCCCAAGACCATCAGCGGCAAGATCCAGAGAAATCTGCTCTGAGCCGCGGAGATTCGGATATGGAACACAAGCGCATCACCCTCTTTGCCGGTCACTACGGCAGCGGCAAGACCAACATCGCCGTAAACTACACGCTGGCGCTGAAAAAGCAGCGGGATATGGTGATGCTGGCGGACCTGGACATCGTGAACCCCTACTATCGGGCCAAGGACAGCGCCGAAGCGCTGGAAGACCGGGGCATCCGGGTCATCTCCTCCTTCTTCGCCAACTCCAATGTGGACCTGCCCGCGCTGCCCCAGGATATCTACGCCATCACGGACGACAAGCGCTGGACCTGCGTCCTGGACGTGGGAGGAGACGACCGGGGCGCGCTGGCCCTGGGGCGGCTGGTGCCCGCCATCCGGGAAGAAAACGACTATGAAATGCTGCTGGTAGTGAACCGCTTCCGCCCCCTCACCAGGGACGCCCAGAGCGTCATGGAGGTGGTATCGGAGATCGAGAGCGCCTGCCGCCTGCCCTTCACCGGCATCGTCAACAATTCCAACCTGGGCGCCGAGACCACGGCGGAGGATGTCCTGGGCAGCCTTGCCTATGCCGGGGAGGTATCCCGCCTGAGCGGTCTGCCCATCCGCATGACCACCGTAGAAGAACGAATCCTGCCCGCTCTGCAGGGGAAGGTCCCCGACCTGTTCCCCATGAAGCTTCAGAAGCGGCCGACGGAATAAGAAAAGGGAGGTAATCTTTTGGCAAAACTCACATTCAAGGAGGACCTGTGCAAGGGCTGCGGCCTCTGCGTCAAATTCTGCCCCAAGGGGGTTCTGGCGCTGGCTCAGGAGCGGATCAACGCCAAGGGCCATCACCCGGTAGAGGCCGCGGAGCCGGAGAAGTGCATCGGCTGCGCTTTCTGCGCCACCATGTGCCCCGACTGCATCATCAAAGTGGAAAGGTGAGTGAGAGAGTATGGCTGAAAAAGTTCTGATGAAGGGCAACGAGGCCATCGCGGAAGCCGCCCTCATGGCCGGCTGCCGCCATTACTTCGGCTACCCCATTACCCCCCAGACGGAGCTGACCGCCTACATGGCCAAGCGTCTGCCCAAGATGGACGGCGTTTTCCTCCAGGCCGAGAGCGAGCTGGCCGCCATCAACATGGTGATCGGCGTCTCCGCCGCGGGCAAGCGGGCAATGACCTCCTCCTCCAGCCCCGGCATCTCCCTCAAGGGCGAAGGCCTGAGCTATCTGGCCGGCTGCGACCTGCCCGCGTTCGTCGTCAACGTGCAGCGCGGCGGCCCCGGCCTGGGCGGCATCCAGCCCAGCCAGAGCGACTATTTCCAGGCCACCCGCGGCACCCACGGGGACTACCGCACCATCGTGCTGGCCCCTGACAGCGTGCAGGAAATGGTGTCCCTCACCATCAAGGGCTTCGAGCTGGCGGACAAATACCGCATGACCGCCATGCTTCTGGCCGACGGTACCCTGGGCCAGATGATGGAGCCCGTCAGCCTGGACGCGGACGAGATCGTCACCTTCGAGAAGCCCTGGGCTGCCTGCGGCACCGGGATGAAGCGCCCCAACAACATCATCAACTCCCTCTCCCTCATTCCCGAGGAGCTGGAGCAGTGGAACCTGACGAGGTTCAAGCGCTATGACATCGTAGAGCAGAATGAGGTCATGTACGAGGAATACATGATGGAGGATGCGGAGATCTGTCTCGTGTCCTTCGGCATCACCGCCCGCGTCTCCAAGAACGCCATTGCCGAGGCCAGAGCCAAGGGCATCAAGGCCGGCATGATCCGGCCCATCACCCTCTGGCCCTTCCCCAAGAAGCCTCTGCTGGCCGCGGCGCAAACGGTGAAGGCCTTCGTCACCGTGGAAATGAACATGGGCCAGATGATCGAGGATGTGGAGCTGGCTACCCGCTGTCTGAAACCGGTGATCTCCTGCACCCGCTGCGGCGGCGTGATCCCCTCCCCCGACGACGTGATGGCCGCCATCGACAAAGCTTGCGAAATAGGAGGTGCCGCGAAATGACCACCGTTTTTGACCGTCCCCACGCCCTGAAGGACGTGCCTCTGCACTACTGCCCCGGCTGCACCCACGGCATCATCCACCGGCTGGTGGCCCAGGCCATCGACGAGCTGGGCATCGAAGGGCGCAGCGTGGGCATCGCCTCCGTGGGATGCAGCGTGCTGACCTACAACTATTTCAATGTGGATATGATCCAGGCCGCCCACGGCCGGGCCCCTGCGGTCGCCACCGGCGTCAAGCGGGCCTATCCGGACAACATCGTCTTCACTTACCAGGGCGACGGCGACCTGGCCGCCATCGGCACCGCCGAGACCGTTCACTCCGCCGCCAGAGGCGAAAACATCACCGTTATCTTCGTCAACAACGCCATCTACGGCATGACCGGCGGCCAGATGGCCCCCACCTCCCTGCCCGGCCAGGTCACCCAGACCTCCCCCTACGGGCGGGATGTGAAGACCGTAGGCTACCCCGTGAAGGTCTGCGAGCTGCTGCGGGAGGTGGACGGCGCGGCTTACCTGGAGCGAGTGGCCGTGAACGACGTGAAGAATGTCCGCAACGCCGCCCGGGCCATCAAGAAGGCTTTCCAGTATCAGATGGAGGGCAAGGGCTTCAGCCTCATCGAGATCCTCTCCACCTGCCCCACCAACTGGGGCTTCACCCCGGACAAGGCGCTGGAATGGCTGGAGCAGAACATGATCCCCTACTATCCCCTGGGGGTCTACAAGGACAAATACGCGGAAAAGGAGGCAGAGTAAGGTGACTTCCCAGATCATCTTTGCCGGATTCGGCGGACAGGGCATCCTGTTCAGCGGCAAATTCCTGGCCTACAACGGCCTCATCGCCGGCAAGCATCTGAGCTGGCTGCCCTCCTACGGCCCCGAGATGCGGGGCGGCACCGCCAACTGCAGCGTCATTCTCAGCGACACCCCCGTGGGAAGCCCCATCGTCACCTATCCGGACATGCTGGTGGTGATGAACAACCCCTCTCTGGACAAGTATGAGGATGCGGTGGTCCCCGGCGGCAAAATCTTCGTGGATTCCTCCCTCATCGAGCGGAAGGTGAAGCGCACCGACGTGGATGTGTTCTACGTCCCCGCCACCTCCATGGCGGCGGAGAACGGCCTGGATACCCTGGCGAACATGATCCTGGTGGGCAAGCTCATCCGGGAGAGCGGCATCGTGGATTTCACCAGCGTGGACGCGGTGCTGGACAAGATCGTCTCCGCCAAGCGGGCGGAGCTGAAAGCATTCAACAAGCAGGCCCTCCAGATGGGCTATCATTACGAAGGATAAGGGGGAGAGATACATGGCTATCCGCATCGTGAAGACCGACGCTCCCAAGGAAAAGGTGAGCGCAGACAAGTTGGGCTTCGGCAAGGTTTTCTCGGACCACATGTTCATGATGGAATATGAGGCCGGGCAGTGGAAGGACCCCAGGATCGTTCCCTTCGGCAATCTCAGCCTCCACCCCGCCTCCACCGTGTTCCACTACGGCGCGGAGATTTTCGAGGGTCTGAAGGCCTACCGCCGCGCGGACGGGGGCGTGCAGCTTTTCCGCCCGGAGGAGAACATCCGCCGGATGAACAACTCCGCCGACCGCATGTGCCTGCCCCAGATCGACGAAAAGCTGTTCATGGAAGCGCTGGAGACCCTGGTGCGCATCGACGAGAGCTGGGTCCCCTCCGCCCCCGGCACCAGCCTCTATCTGAGGCCCTTCCTCTTCGGCAACGACCCCTTCCTGGGCGTCCACACCGTGCAGACCGCGGAATTCCTCATCATTGCCAGCCCCGTGGGCAGCTATTATAAGGAGGGCCTGCAGCCCGTCAGCATCATGATCGAGACGGAGGACGTCCGCGCGGTGCGCGGCGGCACCGGCTACGCCAAGTGCGGCGGCAACTACGGCGCCAGCTTCCGTGCCGGCAAGAAGGCTGAGGAAAAGGGCTATTCCCAGGTCCTGTGGCTGGACGGCGTGGAGCGCAAGTACATCGAAGAAGTCGGCGCCATGAACGTCATGTTCCAGATCGGGGACGAGATCGTGACCCCCGCCCTCACCGGCTCCATCCTCCCCGGCGTCACCCGCAAGAGCTGCATCCAGCTGCTGAAGGACGAGGGCTACAATGTGAATGAGCGCCTGCTCAGCGCGGAGGAGCTCAAGGAGGCCTGCCGCAGCGGCGCGCTGAAGGAGGCCTGGGGCTGCGGTACCGCCGCCGTGGTCTCCCCCATCGGCCACCTGATGATGGACGACGAGGTCTTCACCATCAACTCTAACGAGATCGGCGCCGTGACCCAGCACCTCTACGACACCCTCACCGGCATCCAGTGGGGAAGGATCGCGGATACCCGCGGCTGGATCCACAAGATCGACTGATACCGAAGCTGAATCCGGGGCCTCCGTGGCACATCGGAGGCCCCGGTTCTTCCCTTTTTATGAAAGGACTGATAAAAAATGGAAACGATTCGCATCACTGACATGACCTTGCCGGCCTGCGCGGCTCTGAACGGCACCAGCCTCAGCTTTAAGGAGCGGCTGGAGATCGCCAAGAGCCTGGACCGACTTCGCCCCGACATCCTGGAGCTTCCGGCGCTGGAAAACCGGACCTCCGACGCCCTCCTGATGCGGACCATTTCCACCACCGTCCGCAACTGCGGCGTCTCCATGCCTGTGGGCTTCACCAAGGAGGAGGCGGACGACGCCTGGGCTGCCGTCTCCAGAGCGGCCAAGCCCCGGCTGCGCCTGGAGATTCCCCTGAGCACCGTGCAGATGGAATACCTCTGCCGCAAAAAGCCCGCTGCCGTACTGGCAATGGCGGAGGAGCTGACGGCCTACTGCCGCAGCCTCTGCGCCGACGTGGATTTCTGCGCCGGGGACGCCACCCGCGCCGACCCCGCTTTCCTCCGGGAGGCCATCCGCACTGCCATCCGCTGCGGGGCCACCACCGTCACCGTCTGCGACAGTGCGGGCACCAAGCTGCCCGCGGAGCTGGCGGATTTCCTCAATGCCCTGCGCGCGGACGTCCCCGAGCTCGGCACCGTGACCCTGGCGGTCCGCTGCGTCAATGAGCTGCGCATGGCGGAGGCCTGCGCCGTGAGCGCCGTCGGCGCGGGGGCGCGGGAGGTGAAAACGGCGCTGGTCGGCGAGAGCTACCCTTCCCTCCCCGCCCTGGCCCATATCCTGGCCCTCCGGGGGGACGAGCTGGGCTACCGCTGCGATGTGAACACCATGGAGATGCAGCGCCTGCAGAAGCAGGTCAGCTGGATCGTCCGCGCCAGGCAGGACGCTTCTTCCCCCTTCGAGGGCAGCAACCGCGCCAAGGGCGAGGAGGGCTACACCCTCTCCAGCCACGACGGCCTGGACGCCGTATCCAAGGCCGCCGTTCACCTGGGCTACGACCTCTCCGAGGAGGACCTGGCAAAGGTCTACGACGCCTTCCGCACCGCTTCGGAAAAGAAGGACCTCTCCGCCCGCGAGCTGGAGGCCATCATCGCCTCCGTCGCCCTGCAGGTGCCTCCCACCTACACGGTCAAGGGCTTCGTCATCAACAGCGGCAGCCAGATGCGGGCCACGGCCCACATCGCCATGGAAAAGGACGGGCGGGAGCTCCGGGGCCTCTGTGCCGGGGACGGACCCATCGACGCCTGCTTCCTTGCCATTGAGCAGATCGCCGGAACGCACTATGAGCTGGACGACTTCCAGATCCAGGCCGTGACGGAGGGACGGGAGGCCATGGGCTCCGCTTTCGTCAAGCTGCGCAGCGGCTCGAAGCTCTATTCCGGCAGCGGCATTTCCACAGACATCATCGACGCGGCGATCCACGCGTATGTCAGCGCGCTGAACAAGATCGCCTATGAGGAGGCGGTACAATGAAGCTCTCCTTCTCCATCAAGGGCTGGGAACGCTATTCCTGGGCGGACTATGTCCGCACCGCGAAGGAAATGGAGCTCCAGGGCATCGAACTGCGCAACATCCACGGAACTTCCCTCACGGCCAGAGGCGGCCCCTTCCATGCCCACATGGCCGCCGCGACCCTGCGGGAGCTCTATGAAGCGGGCCTCAGCCTGCCCTGCATCGACGCGGTGTGCGACATCGCCGACGCGGAAAAGCTGGAGCTCAACTGCCGGGAGATCGCTGACTGCATCGAGACCGCCCGCCAGTTCAAGATTCCCAACATCCGCGTCCACGCCACCTCCGGCGGCGAGGTGACGGACGCTCTGATCGAATGCCTGCGCCGCTCGGAGGCGCTGGCCATGCAGGCGGGGGTCACGGTGCTCATCGAGACCGTGGGCATCTTCGCCGACACCGGCCGGCTGCGGGACGTGCTGAACGGCTTCGCCAGCGACTACCTGGCGGTGCTCTGGGATTTTCAGCACCCCTACCGGGTCTGCGGGGAGACCCCGGACCAGACCATCCAGAACCTGGGCGCTTACGTGCGCCACGTCCACGTGCGGGACAGCGTCGTCGTGGACGGGAATGTGGAACCCCGGCTGGTGGGCGAGGGGGATATGCCCCTTGCCACCATGATGAACGCCCTGCGCAGCGTCAACTACGACGGCTTCCTCTCCCTGGAGTGGGACCCCGCCTGGATGCCGGAGATCGACGACTTGGAGGTCATCCTTCCGCATTATGTCAACTATATGACCGGTCTCCACGATCCCTACAAGACCAGGGCCACCCTTTACGACAATGCGGCCCACACGGGCAAGTTCCCCTGGAAAAAGGAACTCATCATCGACCAGACCTTCCCCCAGGTGCTGGATCGGATGGTGGAGGAATTCCCGGACCAGTATGCGTTCAAGTTCACCACCCTGGATTATACCCGCACCTATTCCCAATTCCGGGACGACGTGGACCAGTTCGCAAGGGCCCTCATCACCCTGGGGGTGAAGAAGGGGGACAAGGTTGCCATCTGGGCCACCAACGTGCCCGCCTGGTACCTCACCTTCTGGGCCACCACCAAGATCGGCGCGATCCTGGTGACCATGAACACCGCCTACAAGATCCACGAAGCGGAATACCTGCTGCGCCAGTCGGACACCCACACCCTGGTCATGATCGACGGCTACCGGGATTCCAACTATGCCGGCATCATCGCGGAGCTCTGCCCGGAGCTGGCCGAGCTCGGCGCCGGCAAGAGCCTCCATGCCAAGCGCCTGCCCTTCCTGCGCCACGTCATCACCGTGGGCTATCGGCAGAAGGGCTGCCTCACCTGGGAGGAGGCCCAGCTTTACGCCGCCCAGACCAGCGAGGAGGAGCTGCGCAAGCGCGCCGCCGCCGTGGACAAGCACGACGTGTGCAACATGCAGTACACCTCCGGCACCACCGGCTTCCCCAAGGGGGTCATGCTGACCCACTACAACGTGGTGAACAACGGCAAGGCCATCGGGGACTGCATGGATCTGTCTACAGCGGACCGGATGATGATCCAGGTACCCATGTTCCACTGCTTCGGCATGGTGCTGGCCATGACCGCCTCCATGACCCACGGGGCCACGCTCCATCCCCTGCCCTACTTCTCCCCCAAAAGCAGCCTCAGCTGCATCAACAGCGAGCATGTGACCTGCTTCCACGGGGTGCCCACCATGTTCATCGCCATGCTGAACCACGAGGACTTCCCCAAGACGGATTTCAGCTATATGCGCACCGGCATCATGGCCGGTTCCCCCTGTCCCATCAAGGTGATGGAGGAAGTGGTGGAGAAGATGCACATGTCTCAGATCTGCATCACCTACGGTCAGACGGAGGCTTCCCCCGCCACCACCATGAGCCACACCACCGACAGTCTGGAAACGCGGGTCAACACCGTGGGCAGCCCCATCTTCGGCGTGGAGTGCAAGATCGTGGACCCGGAGACCGGCGAAGAACTGGGGGACGATCAGGACGGGGAATTCTGCGCCAGGGGCTACAACATCATGAAGGGCTATTACAAGATGCCCGAGGCCACCGCCAAGGCCATTGACGAGGACGGCTGGCTTCATTCCGGAGACCTGCTTCGGCGGCTGCCCGACGGGAACTATAAGGTGACGGGGCGGCTGAAGGACATGATCATCCGGGGCGGCGAAAACCTCTACCCCAAGGAGATCGAGGACTTCCTCTACACCCATCCCGACGTGGAGGACGTGCAGGTGATCGGCGTGCCCGACGCTCAGTACGGCGAGGAGGCTATGGCCTGCGTCATCGCCCGGGAGGGCTCCGGCCTCACGGAGGAAGCGCTGCGGAAATTCTGCATGGAGCGCATTGCCAAGCACAAGGTCCCCCGCTACTTCCGCTTCGTGGATTCCTTCCCCATGAACGCGGCGGGTAAGATCCTGAAGTACAAGATGCGGGAAGAAGCGGTGGAGCTGCTGAAGCTCCAGGACGCGGAAAAGATCGTCACCGCATAAATCAAACCAAGAACAGAAAAGCGCCGTCTCCAACCAGTCGCAAGGCTGAAAGGAGACGGCGCTTTCTTTTTCATTTCTAGGGATTGCAGTTTTTGCACGGCTCGTAGCCCATGTCGATGATTTCCTCGCGCGTGCCGGTGTAGTCCTCCCGATTCTTTTCTTTGATCTGGCTCGCGCTTTTACAGGAGGGAACGTGGAATTTCATGGTGTTTTTGTTGAGAACATAATCCCGCGCTTCGGATTCCCCCGGAGAAGGATCAGCGTCAGGCCCGTCTTCCATTGGTCCCGGCGTTGGCCCCGGCGTCGGTTCTGATGCAGGCTCCGGGGTCGGTTCCGGCGAGGGGCGGGGGGTTGGCGCCGGGGTCGGCTCCGGTGTTGGGTGGGGGGTCGGCTCCGGCGCGGCATCGGGCGTCGGTTCCGGTGTGGGTTCCGGCGCCGACTCGGAGACCGGCGCCGCGGTCGCCTTCGGTTCCGCAGAAGGAAGCGCGGCGCCGTCGTTTTTTCCGCCGCAGGACGGAATAAGCAGGATGACCGACACGCAAAGCAGGAACAGCAGCAGCTTCTTCATGATCCGTTTCCTTTCCGGGTATAAAACCGCGAGCTTTCAGCCTCGGATGAATTTCCGGATCGTCCCCTTCTTTGCCGCCGGATTCAGCTCCAGCACCCGGCGGGCAATGCGTTCTTCCGCCTCTGCCGGGTCAAGCTCCCCGGCGGCAAGCACGAAATCTTCGCCCCAGAACTGCTCCACGGTGGTCAGCTCCGTGCAGTGCCAGCCGTATTCCTCCCCGTATTTGTTCCGGCGGCGTTTTTGGCCGCAGATGGTGAGGAACATGCGCATCTGAAGCTCCGTCAGCGCCTGCTCAAAGGCGGCGTTTTCCTCCCTGCCGAAAGCGGCCATGCTTTTCAGCTCCGGCACCAGCACTCTGGGAACGCTTTTCGCTGCCTCATAGACGCGTTTCGCCTGGTAGGAAAGGGTACCCTCCGCGTAGCAGTCCGCAAAGTCCATGCTCCCCCGCCTTACGGCCAGGAAATAGGGATACCACTCCCTGGTGATATAGCCCCCGATGCGGAAGAAGAGCTTGGCGTAGGCGATGCCCCGCCCTTCCTCCAGAACCCGCATCCGCCACTCCCAGGGGTCCGTTTCCGGGTCCTCGGTGTGCCAGCGGATGGGACTGTCCGTTATGTAGGGCTGCTCCTCCCAGCTGAAGGGAACGACGCTCCAGATGCCCTTGGCGCTGCCGCCGGCCAGGGAAAATCCGGCCCTCCCCAGTTCCCGAAGGAAGTCCTCGTAGCCTCGGATCATCTCAGTTCAGGAAGTCCTTCAGCTTCTTAGAGCGGCTGGGGTGCCGCAGCTTCCTGAGGGCCTTGGCCTCGATCTGACGGATGCGCTCACGGGTGACGTTGAATTCCTTGCCCACTTCCTCCAGGGTCCTGGTCCGTCCGTCGGCGATGCCGAAACGGAGCATGAGCACCCGCTTCTCCCGCTCGGTGAGGGTGTCCAGCACGCTCATGAGCTGCTCCCGCAGGAAGGTGAAGCTGGCGGCCTCCGCGGGCTCGGAGGCATATTCGTCGGGGATGAAATCTCCCAGATGGCTGTCCTCCTCCTCGCCGATGGGGGTCTCCAGGCTGACGGGCTCCTGGGCGATCTTCAGGATATCCCGCACCTTGTCGGCAGGCATACCCATCTCCTCCGCCACCTCCTCGGGGGTGGGGTCATGGCCCAGCTCCTGCAGCAGCTGCCGGGAGACACGGATGACCTTATTGATGGTCTCCACCATGTGCACGGGGATGCGGATGGTCCGGGCCTGGTCGGCGATGGAGCGGGTGATGGCCTGGCGGATCCACCAGGTGGCGTAGGTGGAGAATTTATAGCCCTTGGTGT
>JAEEGK010004567.1_pt1 | contig 33829 bp, 21 predicted proteins | sample 8958771 | NCBI WGS metagenome assembly JAEEGK01 (sample SAMN16246547, study PRJNA631951) | gut metagenome | biome: gut microbiome; feature: rumen; material: SC-attached | host: Bos | place: Iran: Karaj | collected 2018-10 | reverse complement strand
ACAATAACCTAATCTTATGTATGAAAAAACTATTCTCTCTGTTTGACGATGCAAAGGTACAATGAAAAACCGATCCGTCGAAATATGTTCAACGAATCGGCTTTTTCCTTCAGCGAAAACGCTATTCAGGGATGAAATCCCCCCTTTTCTTATAATCCGCGGGCCTTGAGAAGGCTGGAGGCATCGGGCTGCGCCATGCCTGTGAAGTCGGTAAACATCTGCATGAGGTCGCCCGTGTTGCCGCGACTCAGAATCTTGTCGCGCAGATCCTGACCGGTCTCAGGCTTCAGCGGTCCGCGCTGTGCGAAGACATCGGCAATGTTCACCGCCAGCACTTCAGTCCAGAGATAGCTGTAATAGCCGGCGGCATAGCCTCCACCGAATACATGGTTGAAATAGCTGGTGCTATAGCGCGGCGGTATCTGAACGTCGAGCAGGCCAATCTGACGGAGTGCCTCAGTCTCGAACTGGGCAGCCTGCTCTGCCGTCGGGATATCCTTTGAAGGCAGCATGTGCCAGGCCAGGTCGAGGCAGGTGGCAGCGAGGTTCTCGCCAAGGGCATAGGCCGTCTGGAAGTTGATGCTCTGCAGCATGCGCTCCTTCAGATCAGCCGGCATGGGCTCACCCGTCTCACAGTGGCGTGCATAGTGGTCGAAGACCTCGGGAATCGCAGCAAACGACTCATTGAACTGGGAGGGCATCTCGACAAAGTCGCGCGCCACGCTGGTACCACTCAGACTGTTGTACTGACAATTGGAAAGGATGCCGTGAAGCGCATGGCCGAACTCATGGAACATGGTGGTCACCTCGTCCCAGGTGATCAGCGAGGGCTGACCCTCTGGTGCCTTGGCGCTGTTGCAAACATTGAAGATGATAGGCAGCTGGTTCCACTGGCGACTCTGCTTCTGGAAACCGTCCATCCAGGCTCCACCACGCTTCGTCGGACGACGGTAATAGTCGCAATAGAAGAGTGCAAGGCTCTTGCCGTCATTGTCGATCACCTCATAGGCCTTCATGTCGGGATGATAGGTTGGGATGTCTGTGCGCTCCTTGAACGAGAGGCCATACACGCGGCTGGCCGCATAGAACACACCGTTGAGAAGTACGCTATCGACCGTGAAATAGGGCTTCACTTCGTCGTCGGAGATATTCAGCATCTCCTTCTTCATCTTGGCAGAATAGTAGAAGCGGTCATAGGGCTGGAGTTTGAAGTCGGCACCCTCGGTCTTGCGGGCATAGTCCTCGATGGCCTTCGTCTCGGCATCGGCCTTAGGACGGTAGGCCTTGATCAGGTTCTTCAGGAAGGCATAGACATTATCGGGTGTCTTGGCCATCGTGTCCTCCAACGAATATGAGGCATAGTTCTCATAGCCCATCAACTCGGCCTGCTCGGCACGCAACTTGGCAATCTCAGAAGCGATGGCAAAAGTGTTGTGCTGGTTAGTGCCGTCGGCACGATGGACAGAAGCTTCGAACACACGCTTGCGCAGATCGCGGTTATCAAGACTGGCGAGGATGGCCTGCTGGGTGGTGTTCACAATCACGATGGCATAGGTAGCCTTACCTCCACGGCTGTCGGCATCCTTCATACACTGGGCGATATCAGCCTCGCTGAGTCCCGCCAGTTCCTCTTTCTTGTCGACCCAGACCACAGCATCGTTGGTAGCGGCCTGCAAGGCATCGCCCCATTGCTGCTGCAGATCGGAAATACGGAGGTTAATCTCCTTCATACGGGCCATCTTGTCCTCAGGCAGCAACGCGCCCTTACGAACGAAGTCCTTATAGGTCTCCTCCAGAAGCTTCTGATCCTCACCCTGCAGCACATCGTGCTCACGGTCGTAGACCTGTTTGATACGCTCAAAAAGCTGGTGGTTGAACGAGATCTCGTTGTCAAGCTCGGTCAGCAACGGCATCACCTTCTTCTCAATCTCACCGATTTCATCTGTCTTGTCGGCTTCTGTGAGTGCGAAGAACACCCGGCACACGCGGTCGAGCAGACGGCCGCTTTCCTCAAGGGCGACAATCGTGTTCTCGAACGTGGCGGAGTCCTGACTCTCGACGATGGCCTTGACGTTCTCACGCTTCTCGGCGATAGCTGCATCAAAAGCCGGCATATAGTCGGTCACCTCAATCTTACTGAAATCGGGTGCGCCAAAGGGCAGCTGGCTTTCCACCAGCAACGGGTTCTCACGCTGTGCCTGCTGACAGGCAGTAAACGGCATCATCATAGCAGATGCCATAGTTAAAGTAATAATAGTTTTTTTCATATTCATAAATTATTCCCATTCGATGGTTGCGGGGGGTTTTGAGGATATGTCATAGCAAACACGGTTCACACCCCGAACCTTGTTGATAATCTCGTTAGACACCTTCGCCATGAAGTCGTAAGGCAGATGAGCCCAGTCGGCTGTCATCGCATCGGTAGAGGTGACGGCTCGCAGGGCTACGGGATGCTCATAGGTGCGCTCATCGCCCATCACACCAACGCTGCGAACGGTGGAGAGCAGAATGACACCTGCCTGCCATACCTTATTATACAGCGTCTCACCATCGGTGTCGACATACTCACGCAACCCACGGATATAAATGTCATCGGCATCCTGAAGGATACGCACCTTCTCGGGCGTGATATCGCCCAGAATACGCACAGCCAGGCCAGGACCCGGGAAGGGATGACGCGTGATGAGATGCTCGGGCATGCCCAGCTGACGGCCCACACGACGAACCTCGTCCTTGAACAGCCACTTCAACGGTTCACAGAGCTGCAGGTTCATCTCCTTGGGCAGGCCACCGACATTATGGTGGCTCTTGATGACCTTACCCGTGATGTTCAGCGACTCAATACGGTCGGGATAGATGGTACCCTGAGCCAACCAACGGGCATCGGTAATCTTCCTGGCCTCAGCATTGAACACCTCGACAAAGTCGCGACCGATAATCTTACGCTTCTGTTCGGGGTCGGTGACGCCAGCCAGGTCAGAGAAGAACTTCTCGCTGGCATCGACACCGATCACATTCAGTCCCAACACCTTGTAATCGTCCATCACCTGACGGAACTCGTTCTTGCGAAGCATGCCATGATCGACAAAGATACAAGTGAGGTTCTCACCGATGGCACGATTCAGCAGTACGGCTGCCACAGAACTGTCGACGCCACCGCTCAAGCCTAAGATGACACGATCCTGACCCAGTTGGGCCTTCAGTTCGGCCACAGTAGAGTCAACAAACGAGGCGGCACTCCACTCCTGTCTGGAACCGCAGATATCGACCACAAAATTCTTCAACAACTGCTTGCCCTGTAAGGTATGGAACACCTCGGGATGGAACTGTACAGCCCAGACAGGCTGCGAAGTAGAGGCAAAAGCCGCATTGACAACATCAGCTGTCGACCCGATGACCTTGAAGCCGTCGGGGATGGCGGTGATGGTGTCGCCATGACTCATCCAAACCTGTGACTGCTGCTCGAAGTCTTTGAAGAGCGGGTTCGAGGTGTCCACCGTCTGGAGGTTGGCACGACCGTACTCTCGGGAGTCGGCTTTCTCGACCTTTCCGCCCAGCGTGTGCGAGATGAACTGGGCGCCATAGCAGATGCCCAGCACGGGGATGCGGCCGATGAACTGCGAGAGATCGACCTTAAACGCCTCAGGATCATGAACCGAGAAGGGCGAGCCGCTCAGGATCACGCCGATGACCGAAGGGTCATCCGCAGGGAACTTGTTGTAAGGCATAATCTCGCAGAAGGTATCCAGCTCACGCACCCGACGGCCAATCAGCTGGGTCGTCTGTGAACCGAAATCCAAAATAATAATCTTCTGTTGCATAAATATATTTACTGATTTACTGATTTATTATTTCTTTTAGTCGTTACGCTTTGTAAAAACGCTAAAGCGAGTCCGATTTGTAATTTAGGAATTCCTCGGCCTGTGAGAGGGTATCGATCTTGCCGACGTCCATCAGCTGCAGATCCTTCTTCTCATAGCCCATGAAAGTGCATTGGTGGCAGTACTTCAGATAGAAGTCGATGATGCCGAAACGCTCGGGCATCTCACCAAAGAGTGGGAACACATGGGGCCACACGACATGGATGCCGCTGAAGGCGAGCTGTCGAAGGTCGGAGGGATCGAGGTTGGGATAAGGACTGCGCACCTCGCCCGTTTCTATGTTCGTCCAGCCGTCGAGGATCATCTCGTCGTCGAAGAGCAGGTAACGCTTCGTCTGACGGCGGCTGACAACCAACAGGGCATCAGGGGCTGCAGGGATGTCGGTGAGCTCGGAAAGGTCGAGATTGCTCAGGATGTCGACATTATGGATGAGGATGGGGCTCTCGGGATCAAACAAAGGCAGCGCCTTCTTGATGCCGCCACCTGTCTCGAGCAGACCGTCGCGCTCGTCGCTGATACGGATGTCGATACCGAAATGATTGTTGGATTGGAGGTAGTCGATAATCTGATCGGCAAAATGATGCACATTGACTACCATTCGCTCGTAGCCGGCTGCCTTGAGCTTCATGATGACATGCCACAACAATGGCTGCCCTCCTACCCTTACCAATGCCTTGGGCATGATGTCAGTCAGGGGTTTAAGCCGCGTTCCCAGTCCTGCGGCGAAAATCATGACTTGTTTTGTTTTCACGCCGCAAAATTACGCATTTTCTGTCAGAATACCGCCGTTTTATCCAAAAAATTGGCTATCACGTGCCATTTTCGACAGTTCGAGGTTACGCTCCGTCAGTTTACGGTTGAGGGCACGCAAACGCTCTATTTCAGAATTAAGCTGTTGTTTCTCTGCCTCATGATTATTCCTGCTGTACTGGCGGGAAGCATTGACAGCCACCCAGAGTATAAAACAGAAGAGGACAAGGAATACCAGCATGACCATCAACGAGATACGTCCACCACGCTCCAAGTCGGACTCCAACTCCATTGAGAGTAGAGACACGTCCTCCATCGGCACATCAGCATACAAGACACCCACGACACGGTTATCACGGTCGCGGATGGGCTCGACATAGGTACACATAATAATCTTCGTGCCACCTTGGTCAACGTAAGGCTGTGTCCAGAGGCTGATCTCCTTCTCTATCGGTTTCTTGAACCATTCACGAGTGGTATAGTCGAAGTCGAGGAGGCGGGTTCGTATTTGCGGATCGTCCGTCTTTTTCTTCTGCAGAGCGACACTGGGCTCTTCGTCGTAGGCATAGGGGGAGAAAAGACTCTCTTTCCCTTGATCGGAGTAGTAATCAGGAACGAAGGCGACACCAGCTCCGACAATGTACTTATTATTGCTGACCATCTGTACAAGGATCGTATAGAAACGGTCAGGGAAATCTATTCGCTGTCGGATCTTGGGTGTCACACCGGTCACGACTTTCTCGACCTCAGATTTCACACTTGCAATTCGTTTGCTCTGCAGCAAGTCACGCTCGGCCTTAGCCAGCAACTCGACCTCAGCACTCTCTTTAGCCATGTAAAAGGGTATGGCTGCCATCATGACAAGCATAACAGCAGCCGATACCACAAGCATTACAATATACCTTTTCATATCATTTGAATAGTTTTATCACTTTTGGGCAACACGTTTCCACCAAGTGTCGACATTGATATAGTCCTTGGCGTAAGACGGGAAGTCGGGATACTTCTCTTTCAGGCTCTGACGCTCATCGGGCCACTCAAAGTCGGTGCCAACAGCAATCTTGCTGGCAGCACGTCCTACAGGCGCGGTAAGTTCTACCCAGACATTATCCCTAAACACCTCGATCTTAATGTCATTAGCCGACTGGAAGTTGCCCTTGAGGCTGAACTTATATGGATCCTTGTCGGCATACTTCAGGCCCCTCTTTTCAGCATGGGTATTGACCATGACATCCTGAGCAACACCAAACATCTTGTGTACTTCCAGATTGGGGTCGCCATTGATTCTGATCTGCAATGTGGCTCCAGCAGCCTGGAGGATACAGACAGCACCGTCATCGGTCAATGTGACATCGAGTACAATATCATTGAAGTCGAAGTCTGTATCATCTTTTACGCCATCATTGTTAAGATCATGTACATTGAGGTCTTCAGCAATGATACGCCAGGCAGTAGCCTTTGGCTTCTCGGGAATTACCAGCAGAGGGAAGGTCGTCTCCACATTCTTATGGACAGCCAGCATCACGTCGTTACAGTCGAAATCGTCACAGGTGGCAGCACTTGCCCGGTCTTCCATACCAACGACATAGGCATTCTCCAATGCACCCGACTTGGCATCAAGCACAGCGAAGAACGATTTTTCATCCTTATTCAGATACTTGTTTGTGTAGGTCGTTTCACCCTCATCCTTCGGATTCTTGACATAGAAGCCTACCCTATTGCCAACGGGCACATCCTCCACACGAAGCGTAAACATCCTGGCATGTACTTTCTTGGCTTCAAAAGTAGTCCATATCTTATAGCCTCTCGCTGCCGGCGGAGTCTCCCATTGCGTTTCAGAGGGTTGCGAAGAGGTCGTATATTGGAAATAATTATAATTCTTCAGATCCTCAACAATATTTCCGACCAGCCTTACCTCCTTTCGGTCGGCAGGGCTCTGTGTCTCCGGGTCGTAATAATAGTAACCCATCTCCACTGCTTCTGTAGTATAGGTAAAAATGATGTCGAAACGGAACGGACCACGAGAGATAAACTCGAAATTCTTGATGCTCTGACCCACAGCCTTTCCCTCTGGCAGACTGTCAAGTGCCGTATCATAGAAGTCCTTGGTATATTCCTTGTCGAACGAGTCGGACAGATAGTAGCCAGTACCTTCAGTACGGGTGGCATTCTTCTTGGAGCGAACCGTGGCATTGAAGCCCCAGTCCTGACGAGAGTCCACCGAACCGCCAATATATGCCAAGAATGCCTTTTCGTACTTGGTCTTTGCATCCTCAGCCGGTTTTTCAGGATCATATAGATCCTTCTTCGAGCAACTGGTAAACACGCCGCCTAAAGCGATCAACGTCAGCCCAATATATAAAAGCCTCTTCATATATACCAATAAATTTAATATTTACTCATCTTGATTCAGTCTGAAACGACGAGCTGCATCCATGCTATGGGCAGCCTCGCTTTCCTGCTGTTGGTCTTTCTCCTCTTTCTTTCCAGCCAACCACAGGTTATGGGCTTCCTCAATCTCTTGCAGCTTCCCATCATGCAACTCATCACGTTTCTTCGACCACATCTTATTGATCTCATCGGCAGCCTTCTTCAGTTCGTCCAACTCCTCAGGCTTCTCATCGGCGCCCAGCAAGGCGAACTTCGATTCAGCCTCAGTCTGGGCTGCCATCATCTCGACCTTACACTTATCATAGAAGGTATCGGCACTTTGCTTCAACACGTCGTAACGGTCGTCATCGACATCAGGCATGGTAAACCTCAGGTATGAGACTTCTTGTTCACCCTGCTCTTCCCCAAGATCAACTTTCTCCTTTATAATGGTCTGTTGAAATTCGGGATGAGAACGAAGCACTGCTTCTGAAAGGGGTGTCAGGTCATCCATAAACTTCGGCGCGACATAGAGTGAATAGTCATCACCCTCCTTCTTGCCGGCATAAGCCACATCCTCAAGGTTCCTGACCTCATTCTCGACAACAACCTGTACAGGCAGCAACGAGGCTTCCTCGGCCTTGATGCACAGGTTCAGATAACGATAGTTTAATGCACCCACATAGCCTTTCTGACTCTCAGAAAGCTTACTTAATTCGTTGAATATTGCGCGTTTCATATCTTATTTCCCTTTATAACTTTTCACTATTCACTTTTCACTCCTTTGGCGCATCCTCGCTCTTCAGCTTGGCGCTTAAGCTGCCACCGCCACCACCGGCGCCCACAGCCATACCATCGCTGATATTAGGCGACTTGAACGACGTTTTAGCCTCGATGTTATCAATGGTGGCTTTCGGTGCCGTCAGCTCGCCCTTGACCTCGGTCTTGGCATTGATGGTCGTGTCACCATAGACAGCAGTCTTACTGCCACCCACAGCGGCATTGCCACCATCGAGCTGTACAACAGCCTTGCCGTCGCCCTGCTGGATCTCCAGCGTCTTGTCGGCAAAGGCACCAATCTCCTCTGACATCGCCTGAATCTTCTTGCTCTTGATGTCTTTCGACTTTGAACCCACATACATCTTTTCTGATACGAGGGTCATCGTGCTGCCTGCGGTCAGCTTGTCGTCGGTGAGTTTCTCCTTGTCCACATCCATCGACTTCACGCTGACGGCCTTCGCATTCAGGCTGATGGCTCCTGTGGCCTTGCCCTCGGCATCGGCAGCGAGGATGTCGGTCTTCTCTGCACGCACGGCTATCTTACCGTCCTTCGTCAGGGCCTTGGTCGATAGTTTGCCTTCCTTCACCTCGTAGTCGAGGCTCTCTACAGCGACGGTCTTCGACCGGATGATGACATCACCCTCAGCAGTATATTCGCCCTTGGTAATCTTACCCTTGTCGTCGCGCTCAATACTCTTCGGATTGGTTGTAGCCACTTCAATGGTCTTCGCCGTAATGCTCACCTTACCATCGGCAGCCAATCCCTTCTCGGTATAGGTATCATCTTTCTTCTGATAATCTATAGACTCAAGATTAATTGACTTTGAAGAGATATTCACCTTACCGGCAGCAGAAATCTCACTGTTGTCGGCCTTCGGGTTCGCAGTAGAAATTGTCACATTCTCAGATGCCAAACCAAAGGAGCTCTTCTCCAGTAATGTACCGTCAAGCTTATTCATGCTAATGTTCATCTGGGGTGTCCAGACACTGACACCAGCACCCTCGTTCGTACGGAGGTTACCATCACCATCGACCGACTTCACATTGATAAACTCGCCCTTCAGTGCAAGCTGTGCACCTGTCGTATTCTTATTGAAATCGTCACCAGACTTAATGGCTTTCTTCTCTTCCTCCAAGGCTTTAAGTTGGCGCTCCACCTCTGCCTGATGGGATACACCATGGATAAAATCAATCATCAGACGATACAAGGCTGGCATAATGCCCTCAACCTGCTCGCGTGCATTCTCAATATCGACCAGATTAAGGCGGGCACTGATGAAGTTTCCGTTCTTCTCCTGCTCCTTATCCATGATCTTCTTCAGGTCGGTGAAATATTTATCTATCTCAGTCTTCTGCTTGTCGCTGATGGATTTCAACTCGTCCTTCTGCTTTTTCAGAGATGTGATACGGGCCTCAACATTTCCTTTATGGAGGACACTCGAAGAGGTAGCGTCAATATCCAGTGTCTGATCGGCATGAATGGTAATACCACTACCACCAGGAACAGCAATAGGCTCAGAGAAAGCATCCTTCGCTTCATTGCTCTGCAGCACGACAGAACGGGCCTGTGTCAGTACAGCCGAATGGGGATAGACCACAGCCTCCTGACCGTCAATTCCCGGATCGACTGCCGTTTGCTGAATCACTGGTGCACGGCTGATAATCGTGCCGTTCTCACCAACACCTTCAACATCGACCTCTGAGCTACGGATAATCACCCGTCCCTCCCCTTTCAGGTCGCCACTCTTATCTACATGACCAATCACAATCTCGGGAGCAGAGAGAACAATACGACGCGGATCACTAATATACTGACCGTTATCGAGACGTTCAAAAATATCCGTCTTCATCTGTTGAACGGCCATCTTCTGCTTATGAATCTCCGCAAGATCTTTTGAAACAGTATTCTGGAAATCCGTCAGGATCTTCTTCCAATCATCAAATATATAATCCATAATTAAACTCCTTTCTTTATTATGACTGCATCATTGCATCCCTTATTATCTTAGCAAATCCATTTAGCCTCTTTTCTCCAATTAATGACTCTTCACTGAAATCTACATTGGCACGATAGATATTCTTGTCGAGAACCATCGTTCCTTCGGAACCCGAGAAGAGAATCTGCCCCTTCTTGCTGGAGCCCCAGGCAAAATCATCAAAAAATGCTTCCACTTTATCAAATCCTCCAAGAAAAGCCTGCGAAATCGGATCCGCAAGCGCATCCTTAACAAACTTGGCACCAGCGCCCGGCTCTGGTTTCTTCGGTAATTCCTGAATACTATTCACATACGCAGTCCAATCGGCATCAGAGCAATCAGGCTGAGGCTCTGCCGGAACAGTACCTTTCCCTATACCTCCAGGATTGGGTGAGGCCATACGTTTGAACCCATAGGCGTTTACCAACTCGATAAAGAACTTCCTGTTTATCTTCTTGCGCTCCGATTCCTGAATCAGATTGAAATCAGCCTTAAATTTCTTGTAATCATCTCTCGTAGAGATATTGGAGAGGATACAATCAGCTGGAAGTTTGTTCTGTTTCATTATATCCTTCACCTTTTCATACCCGCCATACATACGACTGACTATAAATTCAATGTTAAAAGACTTGATAAGTGCAATGGCTCCAGCCAATTGACGCGCAGCTTCAAGAACAGGTCTCTTCAAACGGTTTTGCTGATCAACCACGTATTTCCATTTGTTTTTAGCAAAATCTTTATCCTCATTTAATCTCTGCATACCAACAACGCCTAATGATAAGAAATTGTTGAAGACGGGCCACTCTATTTCCTGATTGTAGGTCAGATCCTTTTCGCAAATGCCCTTAAAACCAATAGCAGCCTTTACATCATCCGGATTATTCCACAACGCATTGATTATTTCCTCGAGGGTCTTGCACTGTGGCTCATTATTCTTATTCTTGCAATTATTCACGCCGGTTTCCAGGGCAGGACGGATACGGAAAGCACTTGTGTACAAAGCCTTGTATCTGTTAAGAATCTCATTGGTAATGGGGGTTATCTTCTCAAACGATCTGGATATATCGATAGGCTTACCTGCAAGTTTCTCGAAGCCAGAAGTGCTTTGTGGCTTCGAATAAGCATCGACAGGATAATCCGTCTTTCCGCTACCTGCTTCCATCATCAGATAGCGACCAGCTGTCATCTGTAATTTACCCTCCACTGGCTTAACAATCAGTTCGACGATATGACGAAGCAATGTCATATCGGTAACACTAAACAACGTCGAGGCTGTTTTCTTTGTAACAATCTTGGTTACATGCGTTGTTATCGACATGAGACTGAGATCCTCGGCATCATTATAAAACTTTTGTTTGATATTCTTGCCCGATTTCAATATCAAGTTAGAACCAGCCTCAATGGATACATTCTTACCAGAGATCTTCACATCACCATTAGGGGCACTGATGGTAATGCCGGTAAAGGCACTCATCTTCACATCACCCCAAGGCGACTTGATACTTATGTTACGGTCATTAGTACTACCCTTGATACTCCAGATACCGTATTTGTCTGTTAATTCAATATTACCCTCAAAATACTGATCCTTGTCACCTGCAAAAGTGAAAACATTCTGACCAGGGTAGAAACCCTGAATCATTTTAAATCCAGGATTGAAAGACGCCAGGAAAGCAGTCATTCCGGCACCAGTACCATCGCTCATCTTGATAGACTGGCCAGCAGGAGTCATGTGGACGATACTTGTCGTCTTCAGCGGAACTGGCATCTCCTGTTCAACAGAACCTACTACATAAGGACGCTCGATATTCCCATTGACGAAGTCTACTACCACAGGCTCATTAACATAATGCTGCCCATGAATACCTGCCTTTGGCGAACCAGCTGCACTGGCATAAATCAGCCAAGGAGATGGTATCTCACTACTTGGTTGCCAGTCGAATCTTACGCGTACACGGTTCTTGCGCAAGGGGTCATCGACATCGACAACAGTTGCCCGCTGCATACCAGAATGTTTGATATGACCTTCAGGAAGTAATGATGGATAAAAGTTTGTATCCTTCACACCTTTGTCAACTTCCGTTACCTGCAAACGGTTTTGGGGAATGGCCGTTACCTTGAAAACGACCATTCTTGTATCAACCACGGACTCAAAATATTCGTTCTTTACAATTTTCATCCTTTCAGGCTGGTAGCCTTCCACCTGAACAATCAGATACTTCTTATTGTCAACAAGGATTGTTTGTCCCAACTTCAGATCAGGATAAGTCGTATCGAAGTCAATCATAACAGCATTCTTACCCGAAGCCATCTCTTTCTTCACTATCGCTGCGTACTTCGAAGCATCTACAATCGGATTAAACTCGGAGAATTCACTGAAAATATTGTCACTAAACTGCTCCGCGTTAAATGTGACACCTTTCTTATTCTTGCCAAAGTAGTCGGAGTTGAACTTATCATTCTTTTCATCAGAAACCTTATTGGCTTGGAGAAGAGCGATTGTATCATCAACAAGTTCATCAACGATAAAGTTGAACAACGTCTTTTCGTTGTTTAAAATATTGGCAACCTTCTTCATCACATAGATATCACCGTTCTTATCCTTAAAATCATCCAAGCTGTTTAACTGACCAATGACTTTATCATATTTACCCTTTTCCAACTTTGTGTTGAGCTCGTCATCAACGTTCTCACTATGATAAGAGCCCGCATTTTTCTGTTTCGGCTTATTGGTAGTAAGATCACAATAGGTCCAAGTATCCACATAGGCTCTATAATTATCGGAACCATTATCATCCTTATAACCGATATGAAGTTCTCCACCCTCATAATAGAGGAATTCTCCCCAACGGTTAGTTGTACGCTTGAGAAAATCATAGAAACTCTCATTATACTGCACAAGATAAGGGAAGATATGCTCTTGAGAATCCTTCTTCAAGTGCTTCATATTGGCGAAGTCTATCTTGATTCTCTTCTCGTCATCATTTGTCGCATAAGGAATATCATAATTCTGGATCTCTTCGGTCAGTATACCCGAACCGAGTTTCTTAGTCACAAATGAGCGGCAGTATTCCTCCTGGGTCAGCAGGTGGTCCGGACTATACATTTTCAACGAGACATACATGGCATCCTTCTTATACTTCGGCACAATCTCGTAAACATAGTAGTCGTTGCACACTTCCTTATTATTATCACTTGTCAGCACAACCTTTTTATTAACAAAGGCCTTTTCCAAGATGTCCCGACTGACATCGGCTTTATAATATGTCGTCTGGTTGCCCTGCTTTACCTGTTCAGGAGCTATCTGTATCTCTGCAAAGATGTAGTTTGGACTATACATCTGCTTCATGAATCGTATGTTCTGAGCATTCAGGGCAAAATGGACTGGACCGTCTCCCTTAATATTCTCCGTTATCGTATCCTTATCATTTTCAGTGATTCTTTTTCCTGTGTAGGAAACACTGAAATAACACTTTGCTTCCTTAATCTCTGAGCCTGTAGAAATGGTGAGCGTTTCATTCTTAATGCTAACGCCATTGGAATCCACCGTCCCCTCAACTCCATAAAAAGTCAATTGTAATTTAGCCATAGTCCTATTTTTTAAATTGGTAATATCATCAAAAGCCACCCATCATATCGGAACCTGATCCTATATTATTCATCTGCTCCCAGACGCATAGATCGGATGGCATCCTCATTATGAGCGGCTTCCTCCTCCTGGCGGAGCTTGTTTCGCTCGTTCCTCTCGAACAGCCACTTGTCGTGGGCATCCTCTATCTCCTTCAGTTTCTTTTCATACAGATTGTCGCGCTGAGTGTCCCAATCTTTGTTCAGTCTTTTCAGCGCTTTGTCCAACTTATCCAGATCATCAGGAGTCTCACCAGGAGCCAAAGCGGCAAACTTAGCCTTCGAAGAATTATTGGCATTCTCCATGAACGCCTTGCACTCCTCATAGATAACCTTGGCTGCATTTTTCAGCACATCGTAACGGTCATCGTCCACCTCAGGCATCGTCACATGAAGATATTTCACATCGTGATTCTCTGTCTCACCATCTTCATCCACCGTATCCACCTGCAAGGTATCAACCTTCATCTTGAATTCCGGATGGACATATAAGACGGCCTTCTGTATGGGAACCAGATCCTCATCATACTGCGGAATCAACATGAAGTGGAAATCATCAGGCTTGGCAATCTTAGCACAGTCTTCCAACTTCAGGAATTCTCCTTCAATAAAGGCCTGCACGTTTAACAATGCTCCAGGCTCAGCCTTCACACAGAGATCCATGAAACGGAAATTCATCTGAGCCACATATTTCGACAGCTTATCATACAGCTTGTCATATTCCATAGAAGTTGCTCTTCTCATAACTATATCTCAACTATAAACTATTCACTTTTCACTACTCACTCTTTTGGTGCATCCTCGCTCTTGAGCTTAGCACTCAGGCTGCCGCCACCTCCTGCACCAGGCACGGCGATACCGTCGCTGATGTTGCTCGACTTGAACGACGACTTCGCCTCCAGATTGTCGAATACGCCCTTTGGCGCCTTGACATCGCCCTTGACATCTGCCTTACCGTTGATGGTGGTGTCGCCATAAAGTGCTGACTTGCTGCCACCCATGGAGGCATTGCCGCCACTGAGCTGTACGACAGCCTTGCCGTCGCCCTGCTGAATCTCCAACGTCTTGTCGGCAAAAGCACCGATCTCCTCTGACATCGCCTGGATCTTCTTGCTCTTGATATCCTTCGACTTCGCACCCACATACATCTTTTCTGATACGAGGGTCATCGTGCTGCCTGCGGCCAGCTTGTCGTCGGTCAGCTTCTCCTTGTCGACATCCATCGACTTCACACTGACGGTCTTCGCATTCAGGCTGATGGCTCCTGTGGCCTTGCCCTCAGCATCGGCAGCGAGGATGTCGGTCTTCTCTGCACGCACGGCTATCTTACCGTCCTTCGTCAGGGCCTTCGTTGCCAACTTGCCGTCCTTCACCTCGTAGTCGAGGCTCTCTACAGCGACGGTCTTCGAACGGATGATAACATCACCCTCAGCGGTATACTCACCCTTGGTAATCTTACCCTTGTCGTCGCGCTCAATACTCTTCGGATTGGTTGTAGCCACTTCAATCGTCTGAGCCGTCATCTTGATCTGGCTGTCCTTGGTCAGCTCCTTCTCCGTCATACCCTTGTCGTCGCGCTGATAGTCAACGGCTTCCATATTGATATTCTTTGAACGCAGGTCGATATTGCCAACTACGGGCAGTTCCTTACCATCAGGCGATGCGTTAACCGTCGACAGGGAAATGTTCTGTGAATTCACGGAGAATCCTCCATTTTCAATCAGTTTGCCTGAATCGTCAGACATGCTTGTAGTGAATCTCGGAGTACGGATCCTGATACCGGCTTCGTCGTTAGTATGAAGATTACCATCGCCATCAACGGATGCAATATCGATTGACTCGGCCTTAATGGTCATGGTAGCCCCCGTGGTATTTTTCTTGAATTCATCACCGGTCTTCAGAGCGCTCTTCTCAGTCTCCAGAGCCTTCTTCTTACGGTTTACCTCAGCCAACTGGGCCACTGTGTGGATAAAGCTGACTGTTGTGTGATAAAGTGAAGGCATGAGGCTGTTCATCTCTGCGTGTATCTCGTCGAGATCGTCCATGCTCACACGCAGTAAGTAGTTTTCACTCTGGTTCAGTTTGTCTCGCTTCTCCAACAGTGAGGTCATATTCTTGAAGAAGCTGTCGACAGCTTTCTTCTGATCATCCATGACCTTCTTCAGGTTTGTGGCCTGTTCTGTCAGATCCTTCACCTGACTCTCAATGCTCTCCTTACGAACATCGTTGGCAATGGCAGCCTCCATATTCAGGTTGTTGTCAGCATGAATCCATATGCCGCCCTTGTCTGCCGACAATCCGTTCTGGGAGAAGGCGCCCTCAGAATCACTGCTGTGAAGTACGATACTGCCGGCCTGAGAAATCACCTCTGATGTATCACAAACCACATCCTCCATACCGTCCACGCCAGGATTGACGGCTATCTGACGAATGCTGGGGGCACGGCTGACAATCTGTCCCGACTCACCAACACCTTCCACATCCACACCGCTACCTTTGATAATCACATGGCCAATACCGCCCTGCAGTTCACCACTCCTGTCGACATTGCCTATCACAATCTCAGGGGCAGAGATAACGATACGATCATTATCACGATAGAACAGACCCTTTTCCAAACGACTGAAGATATCGGTCTTGATCTGCTGTACTTCAGACTTCTGCGCGTGAATCTCTTCCAGATCCTTTTCTACACACTGCTGAAAATTGTCTAACAGCTTCTTCCATTCATTATATATATACTCCATTGCGCTTTCAAATTTATAATGTCTTTAATCTATCCATGATATAATTCAGAGATTTCTTCACATCCTTATTCTCATTATCGTCGGCCACCAGATTTTCTACACTGCCGACCTCTGCGGCAGCAACCTTGGCTTTCGGTATATTATTTTCTTCAACAACATCAATAGAATTGCCCAAGGTGTAAGTACTTCCATCGTAGGTATACAGGATGGATCCTTTCTTTGAGTTTTCCCATACTTTGTTTTCGCTTACAACCTGGAATGGATTTATTCCTTCCTTTACTTCGGCGAACGGATCAGCGAATGCCTTGTTCAGAGCCAGGTCCTTGCCTTCGAGCGGCGGGAAAGCCTTCAAAGACCCTGCATAATTATTCCATTTATTATCATTACTGCTGTCGGCAGCTGTCTTTGGCGCTGGCTTATTAGCAACATCATCTCGCCAAGCGTCTTGGAACCCTAAGCCCTCAAGCAGGAAAATAGCAGCAACTCGCCTCATGACCTTCCGGTTTACTTGCGAATCGGCCTTCGTCAACTCATTCTCCAATTTCTGGCGGTCACCCTCAATTTTCTTGTAATAGATGGATACGTCTGCCGCTTTCGTGAAAGCCGAGGTCATGACGGACTTGTAATCCTTAAACAGAGAGGTACCATAGTTCCAACCTATCTTACGGGTAATCTGCTTTTCGTCCAACTTCTTGAAAGCCTTCATTTTGCAGATGGCCTTGCGCAGGTCGTTAGCAGCGCTCAATATCTTACGACGATGCTTGATACGGGCATTAATGATAGGCCGTTTCTGCTGTTCCTCAGGAACGTTTGTCAAATTCCTACCAAGCCAATAATTCTCTATGGCATCGTCATCAACATCACCCAGACCATCTACTTTATATTTGTCGGTGAATCCCAGGTCTGCCTCAGTCAGTGGTTGATAATCACCTTCTTTCCAGAACACAGCCAAATTATCTGCCAGACTCTTACATACCAAATCAGGACTGTTATTGTTATTGCTGTCGAATTCATTGGCGTAGATCTTGGCATTTTCAATGGCTCGCTTGAAACTACGTTGTTCCTTCACGCACTTGTTATAACGCGAACGGTAGTCGTCATCAATATCGCTGACAATAGCTTTTACCTTTGAAATAAGAGCTGCAACGCCATCGGTCAGAAGCAGACCTTCCCGGATCTTGTCCTTCGATTTTTCTACATTCGTATTGTTGAAGGCTGCAGCGTAACTGGTATCAGGATAGTCACACTCGTCATCGCCAGTTTCCAGTTTCAGATACCGGTTCGACTTCACCACTGTAGCACCTTCAATGGGCCGTACTACAATCTCGAACATCGATCTTAGAATTGACAAGTCAACTAAAGTGACTATTTTCTCCGACAATTTCTTAGTGACAGCAGCCATGATGTCGGTACCTACCTGTGCCAACCCACCCCCTATGGTATCCTTATGCGGTCTCCAGCTACTGCCGATATTCGTACCGGAGACCAGTTCCAGGTTATTGCCTGCCTCAATCTTCACATTCTTTCCTTTAATCTCAATATCGCCATTGGGAGCAGATATCGAGATGCCCGTGAAGGCATTGATACTCACATCGCCCCAAGGAGACTTGATCGACACATTACGCTCGTCGGTAGAGCCCGAGATGGTATAGATGCCATATTTATCTGTCAACTGGAATCCGCCTTCGAAATTCTTGGTCTTATCACCTAAATATGTGAAGTCGAAACCGGCTGTTCCAGGTAAGAAGGTTGTCACAAGTTCATAACCGGGGGTGAGAGCACCGGCGAGGAAGGCGGCAAGTCCAGCGCCACTGCCGTCGTCCATACGGAGGGTATGACCGCCGGGGGAGGACAGCACAATGTCGCGCTCGGCCAGAGAACCTGGCACCTTATTGCCCTTCATGGCCAGACCACCCACGACATAGGGATTCTCGACGTTGCCATTGGCAAAGTTCACAAGCACCTCGTCGCCCTCGTAATGCTTGCCGTAGATACCATTTGACTTACTGGCAGCACTGGTGGCATAGACAAGCCATGGGGTAGCGATGGATTCAAGATCCTTAGAATCCCCATCGTCCTCGTTTTTCTGCCATGGGAAGTAGACACGCACACGATTCTGATTCAGAGGGTCGTCGGCATCGAGTACTGTGGCCAACTGAGGGGGGGAGTAGCGGAAATGACCCGCAGGCAGCATCATGGGGTAGAAATTCGTGTCGGCGTTTTGGGCAAGACCAATCACCTCGAAAACAAGCTTCGTGGTTTTCACAACTACCACTTGTGATTCCTCAACCTTGTAATCAAGAACCGTTTCAATCTTACCTTCAATCTCGTTGACAATAAACTGGTCGCCATTGACCTTGATAATCTGACCGAGTTTAAGATTGGGGTAAGTGGTATCAAATTTAATATGAACAGCTTCATGGGCGGCGGCCAGCTCGCCTTTAAGAACGAGACGATATAATTTTTTATCGTACGGCGAATGGAGTTCTGTGAAGGGGTTAAAGGCAAGGTTCTTCCCCAGATCCTTGAATTCATGCATGCCGTACTTCTCCGGCTCAGTCTGTTCCTCAAAATATTTCGAATCGTTATCGTCGTTAACGGTTTTACTGTTCCTCTCTGCCAAGGCACGGTTGTACAGATCATCGAAAAGCTGATTGCCAATCCATTTGGGAATATTCCCAGTATTACCCAGGAAAGAGGCAACTTTCTTCATGATCCAGACATCCAAACCGTTAGCCGGGCTACAACCTGCCAGGTTCTTGATAACATCGGGACTCTTCGGCAGCGGACTATCCATGATGTTGGAGGAGTAGGCGGCCTCGGCATCAAATGAATCTTCGGCTTTATCCGAGTTCATGCCACTATCCAGATCACAGTACTTCAAGTCGGCCCAATCACTGATGGGTGTAGGCGTCTGAGTTTTGTCATAACCTAAGTTCAGCACACCATCCTCATAGAACATGAATTCACCCCAGCGGTTAGCCGTACGAGCCAGCATGTCGTAAACACTCTCATTATATTGCACGAGGTATGGGAAAATATGTTCCGTGTTATTACGTCTCAGCACATTCATGTTCTTACTTAGACCCTCCATTTTCTTTTCACTGTCGTAGGGGGCCGTCACATTTTCCAATACCGTAGGCAGAATTTCATCACCCAACTTCTTCGATACAAACGCCTGACTACCGAAATGAAGCGTCAACAGTTTGTCGAGGCTGTAGATACCCAGCGTCACGAACATCGATGTAGGTTTGTAGTTAACCTTTACATCCTTCACATAATAGTCTTCGCCAACGAAGTCTTCTTGACTATCAGAGGGCAGGGATGACAATGACACTTTCTTATCGGAAAACAGTTTTTCAACTACCTTCTTGCTCACAGGTTTCCATGTTTCGGTGTTCACTTCAGTCGATTTCGTATCAGCCAGACTGATCTGAATCTTAGCTATGATTTCCGTCGGCTGATACATCTTCTTCTGGAACTTGAAATCCACCAAGCTCAGATTGTACCTCTCCGTGGCTGACGATTCCGCCTCAGGCGTCAGAGCGACAGTGGCTTCACCCTTGTCTGTATAGAGTGATATTTCACCCGTTACTGACTTACCTGATTTCGAATCATTATACTCGACATTATACAGTGTCAATTTTAATTTTGCCATATCCCGAACCCTATCTTATTTATTCAATAAATGTACTTTGGTAATTATTCTCTCTGCCCAAATAGATGACCGAGCGGACCTGAAGCGTTACGTTGAGCAGCATCTGCTTGTCTCCACCGTCCTCTTCAATCTTGGTAGAGTATGTCTCTTCCACATGAACCACATAGCCGTCGACCACCATACCATCCTCATAATTTGACATACGCTCGTTAGCGCCATAGGTAATATTGAAAAGGAATGAGAAGCATGTATGCTCATTGGAAATCAGACGTCTGTAGAACGTTCTGGCGTGACGTGGAGAGTTGACACGGATGGTGAACTGCAGGATGACGGGCTTGGTCGCTCCATAGACTTCACCGGAATCATTACGCTTATGTTCACACTGATAATCAAAGTGCTGGACGGTCAAGCAGTTCTCCTTCAACACATTGATGGGGTTATCCAGAAAGTTATCTGGCACCACCACTGCCTTTAACTCATTTGAAAGTAATGTTGCCATAGTTTATCTGCAAATAAAAGTTGTATCATCAATTGTCATTTTCTCAGCTCCAATGGCTATCTTTAAGAGTCGACGACGAGAGCTGTCGATATCATAAATCTCAGAGAGGGAGAAACACTTCGCATCCTCAAAGTAGATGGTCTGCGTATCGTTTTCATCGAATTTCTTCTCAACAGCCAGACTGATGACAATCCGGCCATTCTGTACACCTTGACTATAGAACCATTCAAAAAGACTCAAATCAGTCTTTCCTGGTGCTACTACAACAACTTCGAGTCGCTCGCAACGGGCAGCGCCTTCTGGACGGAACTCATTGTACGGGCGGTCGAACACAAACCGACAATCTGACATCAAATACTGCTTGGAGTAGCGCTTGATGTTGTTGTCGCCAAATTCTAAAACTGCTGTTAATGCCATAATATATTGTCTTTAATTTTTTAATTACTGGTGCAAAGTTACGGATTATTCTGACGTCCGCAAAGTCTTATTCAGTTTTTTTATGTCTGTTGTTGCGACAGGGAGAACATCATGCGACAGAAGTCGCCCACACCTCCCTAATCCTGTCGCGCCTCAAAGGTCTGGCTGATATTCTGCTCACGATGACAGACACGCACCTCAATACCGAATTTTGCGTGAATATGCTCCGCCAGATGCTGGGCAGAGTAGACACTTCGATGCTGGCCTCCCGTACAGCCAAAGCAGAACATCAGAGACGTAAAACCTCGCTGGATGTAACGACGCACATGGGCATCGGCCAATTTATAGACTGAATCAAGGAACGTCAGAATCTCACCATCGTCCTCGAGGAATCGGATGACAGGCTCGTCAAGACCTGTCAGCTTCTTATAGGGTTCATAACGACCAGGGTTGTGGGTAGAGCGGCAGTCAAACACATAACCGCCACCATTGCCACTCTCATCCTCAGGAATGCCCTTGGCAAACGAGAAACTGAAGACTCGCACCACCAGCGGTCCCTGCGCATCATATTTTGAGAAGGTAGCAGGTCCATCCTGCGGGTGGGCTTTATAGGGGTTCAGATCAGTTGTCTTGTAGCCATCTGCACGACTGGCAATTGTCTCAATCTGCTGGAACTGCGGAAGTTCTGTCAGTCGACGCAGGACATCCATCAGATAGGGATAGTGGAAAGTGGTGTCCAGCAGTTCGCGCAGGTTCTGGATGGCAGGCGGAATGCTCTCCACGAAATGTTTCTTCTGCTCGAAATAGCCTCGGAAGCCATAGGCACCCAACACCTGAAGTGTACGGAAGAGCACGAACAGCGACAGACGGTTGGCGAAATGACGCGACGGCGGAACCTCGGTATAATTCTTCAAGGAATTGTAATACTCATAGACAAGCTCGCGACGCAGCTTATGGGGATACTTGGCCGAAGCCTGCCATAAGAACGAAGCGAGATCATAGTAATAAGGCCCCTTACGCCCACCTTGGTAATCGATGAAATACGGATTGCCGTCATGGTCGAGCATCACGTTACGAGCCTGGAAGTCACGATAGAGGAAACATTCGCCCACCTCATATGAGTCATTCGTCAAGTCCTTGGCAAAGAGTCGGAAGTCGGCCTCGAGCTTCAGCTCATGGAAATCAAGTTCGGTGGCTTTCAGGAAGCAGTACTTGAAATAGTTCAGGTCGAAGAGGACACTGTCGACATCAAACTCTGCCTGTGGGTAACAGTTGGAGAAGTCCAGTTCACGTGCGCCACGTATCTGAATGTTCGGCAGTTCACGAATCGTGCGTTTCAACAGTTCCTGTTCCTTCAGGGTATATCGTCCTCCTGCTTCACGTCCTCCACGTATCGCATCAAAAAGGGATGTACTGCCCAGATCCGTCTGGATATATCGTAATTCGTCATTACTGGCAGCCAGTATTTGTGGGACAGGAAGCTTGCGTTTGGTAAAATGCTCCGTCAGATAGATGAAAGCGTGGTCTTCGTCGCGGCTTGTACCAATCACACCGATGACCGTCTGACCGTCCAGATCCGTCAGACGGAAATAGGTGCGGTTGCTGCCTCCACCAGGAAGTTGCTGAATGTTGGCGGGTTCAGCACCTTTCCACTGCTTATATAGTTCCAGGAGTTTATCCATAACGTTTGCAAAGATACGAAATATTTGGTTAATAATTTCATTCTAACCCATATTTTTTTATTTCTGCAATAAATATTCACTTTTATTGCAGCGTGACAGCCATCAAACCTATGACAACATCGTTGGATAATGTACGGATTGTCAACGATTTAAGCTCTTTTTCAGGATTCAGTCTCATACGAAGCATCTGGGCTGCACCACCTGGAATCTCGCGCCCGTAGACCCCTTGGATATTCAAGATCTCCCCCAGGTTGCGGCCGACGGCACCATTGCTCAGACAAACACGGTAAGGGCGCAGCTCAGAGGCCTTGAAGGCCTTGCCGTCAACATAATAATCCTGTTCGATAGGACACCAGTTTTCAGGATTCCTCAGGGCGAGCGTGTCAACGCTATGGTCTGTATAGGTCACCATTACCAATCCGTTGTCAATGCGACTCTGCATGTGATTGGTACTGCCAGCCATCAGCAAATAAGCATTCTCGGCCCTACCCTTCAGCGCTATCTCTACAGCATCAGGGTAATTGTCCCACAACGAGGTGAAGACTATATTCTGCCCCTCAGCAGGGCTTTGGAAAGGAACGCCTGCCACCAGGAACTCCCCGTTCTTGATGAGGGTACGGAAAACGGAATCGTTGATCTCGGCAGTCATCTGCGGATGACACCACTCCCCTATTCCCTGTACTGGTATCTGGAGGGTTGTCGTCTGTGGACGCGGACTCAGATACTTGTTCCTGAAGATATCAGTGACATTGGCATTGAAGTGCCTGGCTATATCCTGCGTACTGAAAGGTTTGGAAAGGTCTGGCTCCGAGAGTCCATACGTATCGTAGGGACAGACCTCGATCACCTGATGCTCATCGGCAGTGCCCTCTATTTCACGGTAGTCGCCATGGCCAAGATGCTGACGGAGGACGATTTTCAGCGGCTGACGGAAATGTTGCGTAATCTCATAGATCTCACGCCCATTCTCCCGTTTATACTGATACGACAGATAAGGTGTCTTGACACTGGCATGTTCCCACTCGGCAGGAAATCCTGGGCAGATGACACAAATGCCGTCCAATGCCTGAGGAATAATACCAAAAAGGCCCTGTAGCAAAGTACGTGAGGAGATACCAATGCAATCACCGAAATCACGATAGCACTCCCCTCGTGCAGCATCATAATAGCTGATCTGTCCGAAGTTACCTGGACTGGCACCATAGTACATCTGATCCATGATGTTGGCCTTCATCAGTCGAAAGCCCTCCTCGGCGCGACCTGCCTTGAAATAGGCCAGTGCTGTATGCATCACCTCTGCTGCTGCCACATTGTTAATACTCCAACTATACGGCATCCAGTCGCTGGTGGCAATCGTCTCATAACCAGTCTTCCCCACTGGGATATGGGGAATATGATCGTCAATATAGCGTGTGGCACGATACGCTTGTTGCGGTGTACAGGCCCCACAGTCTATCGGGGTATATATGCTCCACACTGCCGGATGGTCGTGGAGCCGCTTCAGTCCCATGCCATCCTGATATTCAGCCCATACTCCCTTCTCAGGCATCCATAGTCGCTCGTTCATCGCCTTCAGGATGGCTTCGGCCTCATCACGATAAGGTTGGGGATCCTCACCAATGATTTCCGCAATCCTCGCTGCGAGCTGATGACCACGATAATTATAGGCCGAAGAGTGTGTGACGGCCCCACCGCTATAATAAAGAGCATCAGAAGCCCAGATACAGCAATAGGCATCATAGAGGTGATCGCCGTCAGGATCATAGTTACGCTTCTCCCAGGCCAGATGCGAGGTCAGGACGGGCCACATCTTTCGCATATAGGCTGTATCGGCATCATATTGGAAATGCCAGAGCAGTTCGTCGATGTAGTTCAGGTTCATATCATAATGATGCATCTGGTCGTTACGTTCAGGATTCCGGCAGATATAGCCGTTCGAATACATCTGAGTACCCCATCTCTTCTCAGCACGAGCCAGGTTGAGGGTGGAATCCTGCGACGGATGGGGAATCACGGGCTCTACATCCGTCACTTGACTCTTGGCATAGGCATCAAAATGAGAGATGCTACGTTCATTCCATCCCAGGACATCTCCCAGGTATCCAGCCCTCCAACCAGCCAATGGCATGCGCCACCCGATACAGCCATGCAACCATGTCTGCCCATCCCAATCACCATCGGCAGCCAAAACCAGTGCACCGCCAAGTGTATTGATATAAGGATCGGGAGTTTGGAACTGGATACGACTTGTCAACTCCTTGTAATAGTTGCGTGCTTTCTGATAACAAGCCCTACCCGACTCTGTATCCACCTGATGGACGTCATCCAGATCAACCTCCAGATAAAGGGTCAGGCACTTGCCAAATGATGCTGTCACCGTCTGAAGCGGCTCACCTACAGCCTCGAGACACCCGGGTTTATCGACACCGATATCACCATTCCGATACAACTTGGGTTGGGCTATTTCACAGACAACAGCATGAATGTTTCCTTTCAGCTGCGGTGAAGCGATGCGCCAGATGGCAGCCTCACGGTCGGGCATCGCCAATACCTCAATACGGAGCTCCCCTTCCCCCCAGCGCTTGTCTTTCAGCACATACACCCTCCGGCCATTACCATACGAGGAACGGCAGTACTCCGTCTGATCCAAGGGGTATTCCACGCCGTCTTTCTCGAAAACCAGACGGATGTTCCGGTGATGTCCTTTCTTGACGACGGCGAAGACCGGACGATCACTTGTCTCCAGGCGCCAGTCAGTAGGTGAACCGTAAAGAGCACGGGTGTAACGATTCTCTCCGTTCTCACAAATGAAACTGTTGTGATGAGGCCGGTATTGCTGCCGACGCTCCTCACAGATGGCTGCAACAGAGAAGCAGACCATCAATACGATGAATAGGACTTGTCTTCGCATGCGCTGGTTTTTGTGGCAAAGGTACGAAAAATCTGCGATATCCACAAATATAGTCGCACAAAAAAACCGAGTGTCTCACGACAATCGGTTCAAAAAACAAACTACTTAAAAACTAATCTACTAAAACAAATCAAAAAAATATCTTTTACTCAATAGTATCTCTTTCCATGCTGTCGGAGCACCTGGCTTTTTCCGACGGTGCAAAGGTATAGCTATTTTACCGATGGCACAAACTTTTTTAATAAAAATTAGCTTGTGTGCGCACAAAATACCATAAAAAGGGGATGGAATTTTTTTCCCATCCCCGAATTTGTTATGTTTGCTTAGCAAAATAATAGCTTTTGCTGCTCAGCGACTTACATCATTCCACCCATACCTGGGGCACCACCCATCGGCATGGCAGGCTCCTTCTCAGGCTTGTCTACAATCAGGCACTCTGTTGTCAGGAACATGCCTGCGATAGAAGCGGCATTCTCCAGAGCGACACGAGCCACCTTGGCGGGATCAATCACACCTGCCTCACGCAGATCCTCGTAAACATCGGTACGGGCATTGAAACCGTAGTCACCCTTACCCTCGCGAACCTTCTGCACAACGACAGCACCCTCCTGACCACCGTTAACGGCAATCTGACGCAGGGGCTCCTCGATGGCACGACAGATGATGTTGATACCTGTCTGCTCGTCGGCATTGTCACCCTTCAGACCAGCCAGGGCCTCCTGAGCACGGATGTAGGTCGTACCGCCACCGGCTACAACACCTTCCTCGATGGCTGCACGGGTAGCGCAGAGTGCATCGTCCACACGATCCTTCTTCTCCTTCATCTCAACCTCACTGTTAGCGCCTACGTAGAGTACTGCGACACCACCAGCCAACTTAGCCAGACGCTCCTGCAGCTTCTCCTTGTCGTAAGAAGAGGTAGTCACCTCGATCTCCTTCTTGATCTGAGCGATGCGATCCTGGATAGCCTGCTTGTCGCCGGCACCGTTCACGATGGTCGTATTGTCCTTAGAGACAGTCACCTTGTCACATGTACCCAGCATCTCGAGGGTAGCCTGCTCCAGTTTCAGACCCTTCTCCTCGCTGATTACCACACCACCAGTCAGGGTAGCGATATCCTCGAGCATGGCCTTACGACGATCACCGAAGCCAGGAGCCTTCACAGCACAGATCTTCAGACCGCCACGCAGACGGTTCACAACGAGTGTGGTCAGAGCCTCAGAATCCACATCCTCAGCAATCACCAGCAAGGGGCGTCCGCTCTCAGCAGCAGGCTGCAGGATGGGCAGGAAGTCCTTGATGTTCGAGATCTTCTTGTCGTAGATGAGGATGTATGGGTTCTCCATCACGCACTCCATCTTCTCAGAGTCGGTAATGAAGTAAGCACTCAGGTAACCACGATCGAACTGCATACCCTCAACCACACCGATGTGGGTATCACGGCTCTTGCTCTCCTCGATGGTGATCACACCGTCCTTGGAAACCTTACGCATAGCCTCTGCGAGAAGCTCACCAATCTCCTTATCGTTGTTGGCAGATACAGTAGCAACCTGCTCAATCTTGTCGTAGTTGTCGCCTACCTGCTCAGCACTCTTGGCAATATGGTCGGTCACAGCCTTCACTGCCTTGTCGATACCACGCTTCAGATCCATTGGGTTAGCACCTGCGGTCACGTTCTTCAGACCCTCGGCCACGATAGCCTGTGCGAGGATGGTAGCGGTGGTGGTACCGTCACCAGCATCGTCACCAGTCTTTGAAGCCACGCTCTTAACGAGCTGAGCACCAGTGTTCTCAAACTTATCCTCGAGTTCAATCTCCTTTGCAACGGTCACACCATCTTTAGTAATCTGAGGAGCACCGAACTTCTTCTCGATAACTACGTTGCGGCCCTTAGGACCAAGTGTTACCTTAACAGCGTTAGCCAACTGATCAACGCCCTGCTTCAGCAGGTCGCGAGCCTCAATATTGAATTTAATATCTTTTGCCATAATAATTTAATGTTTAATCTTTAATGTTTAATGTTAACATTACTTCTCAATGACTGCGAGCACGTCGCTCTGGCGCATCATCAGATACTTGGTTCCCTCAAACTCGAGCTCAGTACCTGAATACTTGCCGTAGAGCACTTCGTCGCCCTCTTTCAGGATCATTGTCTCGTCCTTGGTACCCTGACCAACGGCCTTGATGGTGCCGTGGAGGGGTTTCTCCTTGGCAGTATCAGGAATGATGATACCACCGATCTTCTCTTCTGCAGGTGCTGGCAATACCAACACACGGTCTGCTAATGGTTTGATGTTCATAATCTTTAATGTTTAAATATTTAATGTTTAATCTTTATTGTTTAATCTCTCATACCTTATTATATTATATATGGCGAAACGATCCTAAAAACCGTCTCGCCATTCATTCAGCCAAAAGTGTGCCAACACTTACGGGTGTGACAACTTGTCAGCGACTTGTGCCATTAATCAACACATTCTTCACGGTAGTGTTCTCGATCAAGCCTGCATCGAACGCATCCTTCTCATCTGTCACATGAATGTTCTCGAAGAAGAAGTCCGTCAGTTTATATTTGTCGGACGTGCCCACATCAAAGAAGTTCTTCGTCTCCATATCGATATTCTTCATATAGATATTGTTGCACTGCGACAATGGCATGTCCTCACGCTCCTCAGGCTTGAAGAACTGTGTCCAGGGACGCACCACGAGGAACGAGCCGCACCGTCCCTTGATATCCTCCACACTGACATACTCATAGTGCTGCGGCGTGTCTGGACGCATCTTCAGCCAGAGCACACGGGTGGCCGACTTCACATCGATACGACGCAGAATCACATTACGGTCATCCAGACTCTCTGAGCCCAGTGTCAGACAGCCATGCACTTTGCCATAGGTACAGTCCTCTATGATGATGTTCCTACAAGGGCCGTTGTTCTCATCCTTGTCAGCCCAAGTGCCCTTACCGCCTTTCAGTACCACTGCGTCATCATTGACATGCATATAACAGCCATGGATCAGCACATTCTTGCAGACATCGATATCAATGGCATCCGTACTGGGACCACCACGTTTGGGATCCACTGGTGTCACGTTCTCAGTAGGTGCGAAGATGAAGCAACCCAGATAGCGCACATTCTCACAACGATAGAGATGGTTCGTCCAGAAAGGCGAGTTGATGATATTCACATCCTGAACGGTCACGTCCTTACTATTCGAGATGTACACGTTACGCGGACGCATCGCCTCGATATTCGTACACTGTGGATTATACTTGCGACGGATCCAGAACTCCTCCCAGTATTTCTGTCCGTTGCCGTTGATGGTGCCAGGACCCGTGATGGTGAAACCGTCCACGCCATCGGCATTCACCAGTGCAGCAAAGTAGTCGAGCGTTTGTCCTTCCATACGCGTCTTCACAATCTTGAAGTCGCGGATACGGTCAGAGCCCTTCAACTCTCCCCCCTCTTCTATCAGCAGATGGGTCTTGGGTTTGAAGAAGAGCGAACCGCTGAGGAAGATGCCACGCGGAATGACGATCACACCGCCACCCTCCTGGGCACAACGGTCGATCACGGCCTGCAGTTCTTTGGTCTGGACACCATCAGCCCAACGGTCTACACCATAATCCGTCACAACGTAGCGCTTCAGTCCGGAAAGGTCTACACGCGTGGTGTCAGAGAACCATGCAGGAATCTCCGTACCATCGGGCCACAGTTCCACGTTTCTTGCCTTTTTCTTGCCCATAGCTGTCGTGCAAACAGCAAGAATCATAGCCAATAAAAATAATCGATTCTTCATTGTCTTTGTTTTTTAGTACATTAGTTTTGTGCCTGCAAAGTTACGATGAAAAAACGAAAACACCAAATAATTATTAAAAGATTATGCAAATTAAAAAAATAATCGTACCTTTGCAATCTGTTACGTAACACTTTAGCTATCTTATTATGAAACAATTTTTTAAAATGACACTTGCCACTATCTGTGGTATCGTGATTTTTCTGATGATTGCGGGATTCTTTCTCGTTATCTCCCTCGTTGGTATGATGGCCAGCGATTCGGCTTCAACCAAAGTCAAGGATAATTCGGTTTTCGTCATCAACCTCAACGGCTCCATCAACGAACGGGCTGAAAGCGCTTCGGTCTACGATGAAATCCTGAGCATGGGAGACATGAGCGCCATGGGCCTCGACGACCTGATTGCCAGCATCCGCAAGGCCAAAGACAACGAGAACATCAAAGGTATCTACCTGGAAGGCGGCGAGGCGTCATACGACTCACCTGCTTCAGCCCAACAGTTACGCGATGCCCTGAAAGACTTCAAGACAAGTGGCAAATGGATTGTGGCCTATGCCGACTTCTACTACCAGACCAACTATTATGTGGCTACGGTAGCCGATAATATCTATCTGAACGCCGAAGGCACCATCGACTTCAAGGGACTTGGTGGCAAGGGCGAATACTTAAAGGGGCTCTACGACAAGCTTGGCATCAAATATATGGTGGCCAAGGTCGGCAAGTACAAGAGCTACGTAGAGCGCAACACGCTGACGGGCATGAGCGACTACGACCGCGAGCAGCGCGAAGCCTATCTCACTGGTATCTGGAACTACTGGCTGAAGGAGATGGCCGAGAGTCGCAAGGCGAAAGCCGAAGACCTGAACCAACTGGCCAACGACAGCATCATGATGTTTGCCAACAACACCGACTATGTGAAAGCCAAACTGATCGACAAGGTCATGTTCCCCGAGGAGATCAAGGCTGAAATCAAGAATCGCCTGAAGCTCGAGAAGGACGATGAGATTCCTCAACTGACGCTCTCCGATATGCTCAACGTGAAGTCAAAGAAGAGCGACGACGGCGATAAGATTGCCATCTACTACGCCTATGGCAGTATCGTAGATAGCGAGACGACGAACATGATTCAGGGAGGTGGACATTGCATCGTGGGCAAGTCGACTGCCGAAGGCCTGCGCAAGCTGGCCGACGACGACGACGTCAAGGCCGTGGTGTTCCGTGTGAACTCTGGTGGTGGCAGCGCCGTTGCCTCTGAGCAGATCCGCCACGCCCTCAAACTCATCAAGGCCAAGAAGCCTGTGGTGGTATCGATGGGCGGTGTGGCTGCATCAGGCGGCTACTGGATCAGTTCGCCTGCCAACTATATCTTCGCCGAACCTACCACCATCACTGGCAGCATCGGTATCTTCGGACTGATTCCCAACTTCAGCGGACTCATTACCGACAAGCTTGGTGTCACCTTCGACGGTGTGACCACCAATAAGTACACCGACTACGAGGTCGACATGATTCTCGGAAAGAATCCCGACGATGTCATGAAGCACATGCAGACCTACATCGATCGTGGTTATCAGAACTTCCTCGACATCGTGTCTGAGGGTCGTGGCATGAAGCCCGCAGAGGTCGACTCCATCGGACAGGGTCGTGTCTGGCTGGCTTCCGACGCGCTCAAGATCAAGCTCGTCGATAAGCTCGGTAGTCTTGATGACGCCGTCAAGAAGGCCGCAGAACTCGCCAAACTCGAGGAATACCATACCGCAAGTTATCCAAGCAAGACCAGCTGGATTGATCAGCTCATGTCGGCTTCAAACGATAATAAGGGTTCTTATCTCGACAGCCGCCTTCAGGCAGAATTCAAGACCCTTCTCGGCGACCTGTATGAGCCTCTGATGGAGATCCGCCAGACCATCAAGGATGGCAACACGGTTCAGGCCCGCATGCTCGATGATGTCCGCGTGAAATAGTTTAAAGTTTAGAGATGGAAGGCGACTTCATCAATATCAATAAGAAACTGCTGCCGCTCAGCTGGTGCTACGGCTTAGGAGTCGGATTCAGGAATCTCCTCTTCGAGATGGGAGTCCTGAAGAGCCGTTCCTTCAAGGTACCAGTCATCTCTGTAGGTAACATCACGGTGGGCGGCACAGGCAAGACGCCACATGTCGAGTATCTCATCCGCCTGCTGAAGGATCACCTGAACGTGGCAGTGCTCAGTCGCGGCTATAAGCGTAAGAGTCATGGCTTCGTGCTGGCAGGCAAGGATACCACCATGTGGGACATCGGCGACGAGCCCTATCAGATGAAGCAGAAGTTTCCTGATATCACGATGGCTGTCGACAGCAAGCGCACACGTGGCATACAGAAGCTCATCGACGGGGAGGCAGGCAAGGAGATCGATGTGATCCTCCTCGACGACGCTTTCCAGCACCGTTACGTCAAGCCCGGCATCAATATCCTGCTGGTCGACTATCACCGTCTCGTCATCTACGACAAGCTGCTGCCCGCAGGCCGTCTTCGCGAGCCCGTGAAGAGTAAGGACCGTGCCGATGTCGTCATTGTCACCAAGTGCCCCAAGGACATGAAGCCCATGGAGTACCGTGTCATCACGAAAGCGATGAAGCTCTATCCCTATCAGCGCCTTTTCTTCTCCACGCACGAGTACGACGCGCCAAAGCCCGTCTTCCCGGATCTATCCAATCGCGAGTCTATCGAGTCCTTGGGCGTGATCGACTCCATGGGAGTCCTCGAGAGTCTCGATCCCCTGAGTCCCCTGGCAGGCAAGAATATCCTGCTGCTCACGGGCATCGCCTCACCCGAGCAGATGGTGCAGGACCTGACCCCTGTCACGCCCAATATCTCCACACTGACATTCGGCGACCACCACGCTTTCAGACCGAAGGACATCAGGCGCATCAACGAGCGCTTCAGTGCCCTACCCGACCCCAAGCTGATCATCACCACCGAGAAAGACGCCACGCGTCTGGAAGCTGTCGAGGGACTGAGCGACGAGGTGAAAAGCCATCTCTACACCCTTCCCATCCACATGACCATCATGATGGGACAACAAGAAGATTTTAACAACCACATTATTAAGTATGTACGAAAGAATTCAAGAAACAGCATCCTGGTTAAAGGCAAGGATGACCACAAGCCCAAAGACAGCCATCGTTCTGGGGACAGGCCTCGGACAATTAGCTTCTGAGATAACCGACACCTACGAATTCCCTTACGAGGAGATTCCCAATTTCCCCGTTTCCACGGTCGAAGGCCACTCCGGCAAACTCATCTTCGGTAAGCTTGGAGGCGTCGATATCATGGCCATGAAGGGTCGTTTCCACTTCTACGAGGGTTACTCCATGAAGGAGGTCACCTTCCCCGTGCGCGTCATGTACGAGCTGGGCATCAAGACCCTCTTTGTTTCCAACGCAGCAGGAGGCATGAACCCCCAGTTCAAGATTGGCGACCTGATGATCATCACCGATCATATCAACTTCTTCCCCGAGCACCCGCTTCGTGGTAAGAACTTCCCCACGGGACCACGCTTCCCGGATATGCATGAGCCTTACGACCACAAGCTCATCGAACTCGCAGCCCAGATTGGAAAGGAGAAGAAGATCCGTCTGCAGTATGGAGTCTATGTAGGTGTGCAGGGTCCGACGTTCGAGACACCAGCCGAGTACCGCATGTACCGTACGCTGGGTGGCGACACGGTGGGCATGTCTACCGTTCCCGAGGTCATTGTGGCCCACCACTGCGGCATTCGCACCTTCGGCATCAGTGTCGTGACCGACCTGGGCGGCTTCGATGTACCTGTAGAGGTCAGCCACGAAGAAGTTCAGGAGGCAGCCGACAAGGCCCAGCCCCTGATGACCGAGATCATGCGCGAGATGATTGTGCGCTCAGAACAAATTGAGAGCACCAACGAGAAGAAGTTCAACACCGATCACCCCACAGAAGAATGGAAATAGCCAAAATCGGTGAGTTCGGACTGATTGACCGTCTCACGAAAGACCTGGAGAACAAGAACGAGAGTACGAAATACGGCGTAGGCGACGACTGCGCCGTACTCTCTTATCCCGATAAGGAAGTGCTCGTCACCACCGACCTGCTGATGGAGGGTGTACACTTCGACCTGACGTATATCGACCTGAAGCACCTCGGCTACAAGAGTGCGATGGTCAACATCAGCGACGTTTTCGCCATGAACGGCACCCCTCGGCAGATGACCGTCTCGCTCGCACTCAGCAAGCGCTTCTCCGTCGAGGATATGGAGGCGTTCTACAGCGGTCTACGACTGGCATGCGACAAATGGGGCGTCGACATCGTCGGAGGCGACACCACCTCTTCCTATACAGGACTCGCCATTAGCATCACCTGCATCGGTGAAGCCCGTAAGGAGGATATCGTCTATCGCAACGGCGCCAAGAACACTGATCTCGTCTGCGTCTCTGGCGACCTCGGCGCTGCCTATATGGGGCTCCAACTGCTTGAGCGCGAGAAAGCAGTCTACTACGGACAAGTCGACGACTTGCAGAAACGAATCGCCGAGGCCAAAGCCGCTGGTGATACCCAGAAACTCTCAACACTCAACGCCCAGCTCTCGACTTTCGAATTCCAGCCCGACTTCAGCGGCAAGGAATATCTGCTGCAGCGCCAGTTGCAGACCGAGGCCCGTGGCGATATCATCGAGAAGCTGCGCGAGGCAGGCATCCGTCCCACGGCGATGATGGACATCAGCG
>JAEEGK010004566.1_pt1 | contig 33832 bp, 34 predicted proteins | sample 8958771 | NCBI WGS metagenome assembly JAEEGK01 (sample SAMN16246547, study PRJNA631951) | gut metagenome | biome: gut microbiome; feature: rumen; material: SC-attached | host: Bos | place: Iran: Karaj | collected 2018-10 | reverse complement strand
CCACCTTGGATATTCCGGAATCGGACCCGATCTCCACGGTAAATCTCTGCTTCTCCTTGGTGAATGCTACCGTGGATGCTCCGGTGACTGTGAACTGATATCCGCTTCCAAGAGAGGTCTTCTCACCGGATGCGGGTGCGGTGACCTGATAGAACAGATCGTATCCCGTGATGGACGCTGCGGTGAATCTAACCGCGGTACCCTCGGGTATCGCTGAGATCTTCCCTGCAGCCATCTCTCCCTCAGTGAGCGCTCTCTCATCGGCTTCTCCGATCTTGATCGATAATGTCAGATCCCCGGTGTTGATGAATGAGATGTCGTAGGTGGGTATTTCTTCCCATTTCGCATACACCACTGTGTCGGACAGGATTATGACTTGATCATATGGCCCATGGACATCTCCGGAAGTGCTCCCCACAATCCACCCGACTAGTGTGTGACCGGGGTTGGTGAAAGGACTTGTCGAACATGCCGGAAGAGTGAATTTACCGAGAGCGGATATAGCATCCATAGTGCCGGCTCCTCCGTTGGCATCGAACGTAACGGTGTACTGCGCGGATCTTGCCAGGAAGAATTCGTTATGACTCAGGGAGGAAAATTCCATAGACTCGGTAGTAGTGCTTACGCTGGATGGAGAAGAGCCGTATGCGATATGTGCCGCGCCAAGAGTGTTGCCGGAATTGGTTGATTTTACCGTGACGCCTGCTTCGCATCTGAATGTTCCGGCAGTCACCACGATGTCCGCTGATTCGTCGGAATTAAGGATTGCCACTCCGTATGCATTGCCCTGCAGGTCCGAAAGATTATTGACCAGACCGTTGCGGATGGTGCTGTCGGAGACGACACGTACGGTTGCGTCATTCGTCAGGGTTATGGAACCGTTCACAATGATCCCGACCATTCTGGATGCGGAACCGGCCGTTGCATTGAGTACCGAAGCGGAAACGGATATGCTGCCGTTCACATATGCACCGTAGCTGTCGTTGTAATCCGCCTTCTGTTCAACGTTGGTGGAATATTTCTCATTGACCCCGCCTGTTGCATTGACCGTAGCCCCATTGGTCAGGACAAGATCTGATTCGGTATCCAATCCGCGGGAGACGGAACCGCAATACAGTGCAAAATTGTTGCCTGTACATACCGTTCCGCCTGTCGCATTGACTGCGATGCCGCTGATGGTCAGCGCGCCGCGGGAATGCATTCCTATGCTTTCCAGATTGTATCCTGGATAAAGATCATGACCGACTGGATTATATGGTACCGTTCCGCCTGTCGCATTCACGGTTCCGCTGCCGGTTATGGAAACGGTTCCGGAATTTGAGAACAATATCCCGTAACTGGCTCCTCCCAACGAACCAGTTCCGGAACCGGTGATCATAGCACCTCCGATACCTGCAAGAACTGATCCCTCGCCGACTGAATGTGAGATCCCGGTAAGTCTGATTCCGATGGAATCTTTGACGGTACCTCCGCTGCCTACATCATATATCGTTGCTGCATAGGTGGACTTACAATCGCCACCGTATCCCGTCACCGAGGCACCGTTACTTAACGATACAGCACTGGCATTGATGCCGATCGGAGTAAGACTTTCGTCTATAGATACGCCCCCGCGACCTATAACTGTCCCGCCGTCTGCATGCAGAATCCTGGTCGCATATATTCCGGTGGATGCACCGATATATCCACCTCTCGAAACAACGAAATCGGCATTACCTTCGACATACCCGCCGTTCACGATTATGGACCTATCCTCTTCATCTAAGCCGCGCGCGTAGATTCCGAAACTCTCCCTCCAGCTCTCACCTGCGTTGGCAATGAGTTTTCCGTTCGAATTGACGGTAATCTCCCTGCTTGTCCATAAGCCATAGCTCTCGCATTTCATATTCATCGAGAGGTTAGCGACCCCGCCATCGGAAACGACATTCCCTCCGTTCACAGTCAATGTTCCGAGCCACATTCCGTATGATGTACCGCCAGAACCGCCATCTACGCCTTCAATATGGGCGAGGCTACCCCCTGTCGCCTTCACTGCCACAGTGTCAGGATCGTCAGGATCGTAATCGATTTTGGAACCGTTCACGGTCATAGCTCCGCCACCGATACCTGCGCTCACGGTAGGATAGATGCCGGTGTTAGCGCTGTCCGAACTGGAGACGTTGATGGATCCTCCGGTTGCGACGATTTTTCCTCCGGTTGCGATATCAATGGCCTTTCCATAGACATCTGTATAGTACGTTAATCCCTCATTGCCGGTCTGGTATGTTCCAGAAAGGATTCCAAAACTGCATGTGACACCTTTCTTGGTACACCATGAGACATCTCCGCCGGCAGCGTTCAGTGTGACGTTCGAACCTACTGATACGCCGTTTTCTGCCTGGATTCCGAAGGTCCTGAAGCCCTTGGCCTGGTTGCTGTCGTTGCTGGTATATGAGGAATCGTAACCGCTGTCACCGCCCTTCGCATCGACGGTGAATGAATGGGAACTGTTGTTCTGGATCGTAAGGGATCCCCCGCAGTAGATTCCGGCCGAGTTCGTGTATGACGAGCCGGGATGTAGCCTCAGTACCCTGTCAACGGATACGCTCGTATCGTTGATGATTGTAAGATTTCCGGTGACATAGATTCCGTATGTGGCATAGGTGTCGGATTGATATGGGGTAAATGCCATAGTTGGGTTGTTTCCCTGAAGAACCAGAATTAGGTCACCGTTAGCATACAATGATGTTTGTCCAGCAGCTGTATAATTAACATTGTCATAATTGAAGTAGCTAGGGCTGTTGGGGTTGATGGGGTTGCTGTCGTTCAATGTAAAAGTCCCGCTATCGGAATCAAAATGAGCCGACCAATCCTCCCCACCATAAGGATCATCCATGGTTTTGTCGAAAATAATGATATCATCAACACCAGGATTACATATCCTCACTTCCGTCGCTTTGGCAGCACTCGAATCATTCGAATCATTGATCAGAACAAAACACGAGACGGCCAGCACCGTTACCATCAGCACGGCCATCAGACATTTTCCAGAAAGAATACGGCGTTTGCCACGGTCATTCTTCCCTTCGGCGGGGTTCTTGCACATGGGAACTAAAAACTCAATCAGCCTTTATAATGATGATTGTTAACTTATTCGCGCGTTTATAAAGAGGGTTTTCACTTATCTTTGATGAAAATACCGCCGGAATCGTTCACTCAGAACGTCTTCACGGGTTTCGCAGGTATTCCCGCAACAACCGTTCTCGGAGGAACATCATGCGTCACAACCGCACCCGCCGCCACGACTGAATCGTGACCTATCGTGACACCTTTCAGTATGGTCGCATGCGCCCCTATCCATACGTTATCCTCCAGAACGATAGGGGACATCTCCACACCATGCCTCTTCTCCGGATCCAGAGGGTGGTTTATCGTTGCGAACACCACCTGATGCCCTATCTGGCATCCGTTCCCTATCCTCACACCGCCCTGATCCTGGAAACAGCATCCCGAATTGATGAAGACGTTCTTCCCCAGTGTGATGTTCTTCCCGAAATCCGAGTATATCGGAGGGAACAGACGGAACCCTTCGGGAACATCCTTTCCTATAAGCTGGCACATCATCCTGACGAGTTCTTCGGCATCGTGATATCCCGTGTTAATCTCCGCAGTGATCCTCTGTGCCTCGCGGGCATATCTGTCCATCGTGACGAATTCCGGATCGCCTGCGGATATGCCTTTGCCTGATGCTATCTTGTCGAGAAGATCCTTGAGTGCCTGCTCCATGCGACCGTTACTGAATCGACGGTTATTATTGTTCCCATCTGCCGTTAATCAGTTCTCAGGCGTCAGGGCACCGACGATCTCGTGCGGGCGGTAGAGTTCCTCGAGATATTTCACATCGTCATCCTTGAGCGTCAGCTCCGTCGATGCGATGGCTTCCTCGAGATGGGATATCTTCGTTCCTCCGACGATAGGTGCGGTCACACCCTTCGCGAAATGCCATGCAAGTGCGATCTGCGACATCGATACACCGTATCTCTCTGAGAGCTCATGGACGCGCCCGATTATCTGGAGATCGTTCTCCTTGGCGCGGTCGTACTTGTCCTTCAGGACCTTGTCGCTGCTGCTCCTCCTGCTGCCGGAATCCCATCCCGTATGGGCAAGATGGCCGCCGGCCAGCGGACTGTACGGGATCAAAGATACACCGTACTGCCTGCATACCGGTATCAGTTCCCTCTCATCCTCGCGGTAGAGGAGATTGTAATGGTTCTGCATGGTGGAGAACATCGCCCATCCGTTCTCTTTGGCCACTATCTGCATATTATGGAACTGGTAGCCGAACATTGCGGATGCTCCTATCGCTCTCACCTTCCCCGATTCGACGAGATCGTTCAGAGCTTCCATCGTCTCCTCGATCGGCGTACCGTAGTCGAAACGGTGTATCTGATACAGATCCAGATAATCTGTGCCCAGACGTTCCAGGGTACCGTCGATCTCCCTCATGATCGCCTCTCTGCTCAGTCTGCCTTCGTTGTAGTAGACCTTGGAGGCGATCACCACGTCCTCCCTGGGGATTCCCAGCTCCCTGAGCGCCTTGCCGATGTACACCTCGCTCGTCCCGTGGCTGTATGCGTTGGCGGTGTCGATGAAATTGATCCCTTTGTCGAAACATATCTTCAGCACTTCAGTGGTCTCGTTCTGATCGAGTGTCCACGTGTGGAAATCTTCCGATCTCTCGCCGAAGGACATCCCTCCGACACATATCCTGGATACCTTGATCCCCGTCTTTCCGAGTTCGGCGTACCTCATACCGCTACCTCAAACGCGAAGAAAGAATGGTTTGATAATTATCTTTTGAAAATAGTATAGTGATTAAAGGAAACAACCTGCGATCGGTCTTCAGGGATGCAGCGTGATCAGTTCCCATCCGCTGTGCGCCTCTGTGCGAAGGAGAGGCGCCCAACCGCTCAATCCGGGTGTCACATACAGATGTGTTCCCGGATAGCTGTAATCCCCGTATACAGGCAGACCGAGCATACTGTAGACGGACTTCAGAGGCCACAGCTGTCCGGCATGCGTGTGTCCTGACAGCTGAAGTACTGATTTTTCAATCTTAAGCTGATCCTTGTCGTAAGGCTGATGGTCCGCGACTATCAGTGCTCCGCTGTAAGGATTCGTAAGTTCCGACCAGTCCTTCCTTGCGTCGACACTGACGTCCCCCCTTCCGAGAAGCACCAGATCGCTGGCCACCTGCACATAATCATCGGTCAGGAGTATTATCCCCGCACCGTCGATCGCGGCCAGGAGCTGTTCGTCGGTATACGTACGGCCTCCGACGAAATCCGCACCGGGCTGTCTGTCGTGATTACCGTACACCATATACACTTGGACCTCGACGGTGGAAAGGATCGCATACGTCTCGACCATTTCATCATGGGAAGTCAGTTCATCGGTCACATCCCCTCCGAGGATCAGGAACTCAGCATTGGAATCGTTCACCTGTCTGCAGAACTCCCTGAGCGCATCCATCGACATCGATGATCCGGCATGCAGGTCGGCACCGAATGCAAAGGTGTGTTCCTGAACAAGGCCGTCCGCCTGCCATTCGTGGGTATCCACCCTCACCGTTTCGGCATTCACCGCAGCGAATGCGAACATGGCGAAACATACCGCCAGACCGATGGACACACCGACCCTGTAATCGAATCTGCCGCGCAGCTCATCACTGACGTCCCTCCAGGCCCTTATCCTGCGGACGATGTATTCGATCACGCTTGCAACAACATCGCCTATCAATGCAATGTATATGGCACAGAGGATGTCATCGTGTGTATAGGGCAGTACCCATTCGATGCCCATGGCCAGCACTGCGACCGCCGGGATCAGGATAAGTTTCAGAATGAAGATGATCGGGCGGAGGATCATGTGTTCCTTTTTCCTCAACGGGAACTGGATCGCTGTCAGTATTGCCCATGCCAGAATGATCTCGGCGATGAGCAGTGCTGTTGTTGCGATGTCCATGATTCTCCCCCTTCTGAACCGTTTTTGATAGAGGTCGGTAACCGTTACAGATTAATCAAAATTATCCGTCTTGACCCCGAAGGACCCCAGATATTATAAGAGCGGACCCGCCGGGATTCGAACCCGGGTCTAGGGCTCCGGAGGCCCCGATAATATCCAAGCTATACTACGGGTCCATAGAATATGTGTGATAGGAAGTGTTTGGAAGGGAAGAAGTTTGGCCCGTCGATGAACCGGGCGATCCTGGAGTCCCCGTTTGAGAGGGTGGGGACCGAATGAAGATATTCCTTCCTTACTCTTTCTTGAACTCGGTGTATCCGCACTTACCGCAGGATACACGGTCCTTGTGTGTTGCCATGTAGACGCCGGGTCCGCACTTGGGGCAGACGGGCTTCTTCGCGGTAACAGCGTCACCCTTCTTGACGGATGCTTTCTTTGCTGCTGCTTTTGCTGCCATTCAAATCACTCCGAAGGTGCCTCGGGTGCAACGTACTCGGGCTTCTGCATTCCGTTCCTCTTGAGGATGTACTCGGGCTCGATTGCCTGTGCGTCCTCTTTGGTCGCGTAGATCTTGGCGTATCCCTTCGATTTTCCGCTTCCGTAAACGGACTCGATGCTGTTGAGGACGATCGTGTCCCTCTTTGCTTTCGTCTGTTTTGCGATCTCGTCTACGACTGCGCCCTTGGTGGGTGTTGCCTCACCGGCGTGGTCGATGACGAAACGAACCTCGGTCCTCTTCAGGATCGCGTTCTCTTTCTTCTCGGTTATTTCCATCTTCATTCAAAGTCCTCCATCATTTTCCAGAGTTCTTCTACTCTCTTTCGAGTGACGTCATCCGTGGAGACGATCATCATCCCTTTTCCGGGCCATCCGTACACGACCTCTGCGCCTTCAGGAGCGTGGAGGATGCAGGGCATCAATGCCAGGTCCTCCTCTCCGTCGACACGGATCAGGTCCGTCTTCCCGGTGGTTAAGGCGTTTCTTACGGCCTCGTCAAGCTCGTCGGTTATGGTACCGGCGGGATTGACGACGGTGACCTTGTCCTCTCCCTCTACGAGGGAGGCGAATTCGGTCATCTCATGCCTCTCCGTGTATCCGTCGTAGACGGACAGGATCGGCCTGATTCCGTTCCTCCTCATCGTCAGCGATACCACGTCGCCGACGGTGATCATTCTTGTATCGTGATGTTTGGTGAGTTCGCTTTCCTTCAGCTCCGAACCTATGGGTTCCTTGAAGATCTGTCTCTTATCTTCCGGTACCCTGCGTCCGGCCATGTTCAGCGGACCCTGAGCGCGAACTTGCCGTTGGATGTGATTCCCATCTTCTTGGCGATGTCCGACTTGGTGTAGTCTATGACCACGAGGTAGCCCTGCCACTCTCTGGATGTCTGTCCTCCGCATACGGGGCATACATCCTCTTCGGTGATGCGGCTGCACTGCTTGCATGCTTTCTGTACAGGTCCGACCGGCATCAGGCCACGCTCCTCTTCTTCTCATCCTCTTCGATCCAGTCGAGCCTTCCGAGACCTACGCCTCCGCGGGTGACGAGACCGATCTTGCTGTCCTGAGGATTCTTCTCGTTGATATCCATGCTGATGATCCTCGCCCTGACGATGTCGCCGATGTTGAGGGTCCTTCCGGAGTCCTTTCCGACGAGCCTCTGGTTCTCCTCATCGATGTCCACACGGTCATCCATGACCTGGCTGATGTGGAGAAGACCGTCGAGAGGTCCGAACTTGATGAATGCACCGTATTTGGTGATCTGAACGACCTGTCCCTGGATGATCTCGTTCTCCTTGAACTTGAATACAACCTGATCGAACTCGACCGTCTGGTAGACCGAACCGTCACCGTGAACGATGCGTCCGGGACCCTTGGGTCTGACATTCTTGATGAGGATCGTGATCGATTTGTCTGGACCGAACTGTCCCTCGCACTGCCTCCATGTGAGCTCGTCGATCACTTCTTCGATGTTCTCGCTGAGCCTTGACGGGGGTATGGGGACCACTCTTTCGCCCTGTGTTATCATGTACATAGGATATCCTCTTGAATAGACGGACAATAAAGCCTTCTTATATAAAGGTAACACCGCACGCGCACACGTACCTATTATTATGAATGAAAAGGCTGAATGAAAACAATAAATTTGGGGGCAAAAGCCCCCGAATGTGTTTATGCGACGTACAGGATCGCTGTGACCAGACAGATGGTCGACAGGAGCTTGACCAGAACGTGGATCGAAGGTCCTGCTGTGTCCTTGAAGGGGTCACCGACTGTGTCACCGACGACTGCTGCTGCGTGTGCGGGTGACTTCTTACCGCCGTGGTTACCCTCTTCGATGTACTTCTTCGCGTTGTCCCAGGCTCCTCCTCCGTTGTTGAGGAAGTTGGCCATCAGGATACCGACGATTGTCGCGACCATGATCAGACCGCCGACCGCGTAGGGTGAGACGTACTGGAACCTCTCAGGGAGAGCGTACCTGTAGATCAGACCGAAGACGACGGGTGTCAGGATCGGAAGGAGTGCGGGGACGATCATCTGCTTGAGTGCTGAGCGTGTTGCGATGTCGACACAGCGTCCGTACTCAGGCTCTTTCTCGCCTGCCATGATCTTTCCGTCCGCGAACTGCTCACGGACCTCCTGGACCATCTCGCCTGCTGCAGTACCGACTGCACGGATGGCGAGTGATGCGAAGAAGAACACGAGTGCTGCTCCGATAAGTCCTCCGACGAAGATCAGAGGGTTACCGAGAACGACCTGGTTCATTTCCCAGAGGATAGAGGTTCCGTTCTTCTCTCCGACGATCTCGAAGAATGCTGCGAACAAAAGGAATGCCGCGAGTGCCGCTGAGGACATTGCGTATCCCTTGGTCAGTGCCTTTGTGGTGTTACCGACTGCATCGAGCTTGTCGGTCCTGTTCCTGACTTCCTCAGGCTGGTTGGACATCTCCGCGATACCGCCTGCGTTGTCGGTGATGGGTCCGAATGTGTCCTCTGCGAGGATGAATGCGGACGATGCGAGCATCGAGACTGTTGCGATCGCGGTTCCGTAGAGACCGAGCTCGACACTTCCTGCCTCGATTGCGAAGAATCCGAGGAGGTATGTCACGACGATAGCGATACCGATGCAGACAACGGGGATGACGGTGGACTCGAGACCGACCGAGAGACCCATGATGACGTTGGTCGCAGGTCCGGACTCGGACTGCTGTGCGATCGTCTTGACAGGCTTGTGGTCGCCTGTGTAGTACTGTGTCACATAGACGACAACGAGACCGAGTGCGATACCGACGATACCGCAGATCGCGAACATGAACCACTTGACTGATTCGCCTGCGAACTTCTCATCCTTGAGAAGCCAGTAACATGAGAAGAACATGGTCGCGATGACGAGGACCATTGTGATGTAGTATCCCATGTTAAGGGCGGGGATGACCTCTGCGTCCTCGCTCTTGAGGCGGACACAGAAGATTCCGACGAGTGATGCCAGAAGTCCGAACGCCATGATGACGAGGGGGAGGTAAATGAAGTTGAATGAAAGTCCGGCCATGGCGTTGCAGACTGCAAGACCGATGACCATCGAACCGATGATCTCTGCTGCTGTGGACTCGAAGATATCTGCTCCACGTCCTGCACAGTCTCCGACGTTGTCTCCGACGAGGTCTGCGATGACTGCGGGGTTCCTGGGGTCATCCTCGGGAATACCTGCCTCGACCTTTCCGACGAGATCTGCACCGACATCTGCTGCCTTGGTGTAGATTCCTCCTCCGAGCTGTGCGAACAGGGCTGCCATGGATGCACCGAATGCGAATCCGACGACCGAGTGGAGTGTGAGGGTCATTGTGTCGCACCATGCACTGTAGATGAAGAACACGATGAACAGTCCTGCGAGTGACAGAACCGAAACTGCGAGACCGGAGATCGCTCCGCCGCGGAATGAGGTCTGGAAGGCCTCACCGAGCGAGCGTGTTGCTGCTGCTGATGTCCTGATGTTGGAGTTGACCGAGACCTTCATTCCGATGAAACCGGAGAGGATCGAGCATCCAGCACCAAGCACGAATGCGATTGCTACCTTGTAGTTGAGGTAGTCCTTGAAGTCGTCGATGAATCCGACGACCGCGATGATAACTGCGATGACAATTGCGATGATAGCTATCGTCTTGTACTGCCTTGCGAGGTAGGCCATTGCACCTTCCTCGATCTTATCGGAGATCGCCTGCATCTCAGGCGTTCCTTTGTCCTTCGAGAATATCTGCTTGAAGAAGACAAAGGCAACGATAAGTGCGATGACAGCTGCGATAGGGACTATGAACAACAGATTGTCACCTGTGAACTCTACCATATCTGACATTTGAGATTGCACCTCTAATGTTGCTGATGCGCCCCTAACTCATAGTTATATAAAAGGCATGCGGGTGCGTCAGTATTTCATATAAAGGGGGAAGAACGGTCTGACAGACTGTCCACAGAGGTGTCGTCCATCAGTACCGGTGTACCATCCTCGGTCAGGATGCCGAATCCGTGGGTGATTATCGGGTTGATCGTATCCTTGCCGAACACCTTCTTCGCGTTTGAATCTCCGGCGCAGCATGTCATCGAAAGTATGACGTCGGGATCGCCGGCGAGCATCTCCGCCTTCTTGTCGATGACCTTCTTCTCGAGACAGGCAGCCGATGTGGAGACCACCCCCGTGACCTCGATACCGTCGCTCCTGAGCTTCTCCGCAAGCCTCTCTGAGGACTCCGTACCGCCTATGTTATTGCACAGTCTGGCACATGTGTTGCAAGTCCAAATCGCAACCTTCTTTCCCCTGAGCATGTCCAAAAGCCCGGAATAATCGACAGACCTCGATACAATCAACATCGCTTTTATGTATGGCAATCAGAATACATAATCGATTCGAATGGCTCTCATGACCACCAACGACATCATCGGATTGGTTCTTGTCTACGGTCTAATCATCGCTGCTCTCGTCATCAGTCTGATCGTCGAGAAGAAACTGCCGAACATCGACAACAGGAAGGTTGTCCACATAGGTGTCGGGAACTTCGTATTCGTCTGGTGGATGTTCACGGAGTCATGGGTCATGCTCGCATTCTTCACCGTCCCCTTCGCCATCCTTCTTTTCTTGGCGATGTTCAGGGGGAACCTTATCGGAGAATCCAAGCTCGGAGAGCTCACCAGGAAAGGACACAACACCGGCCTTTTCCTGTACGCCATAACGATCACCGTCCTCGTGGTGTTCTTCTTCAGGGACGGACTGCTCAGTTCGATCTTCCCTGATGCAGGGAAGGAACACTGGCTTGCAGCATCCATAGCGATCATGGCGATGACATACGGAGACGGTTTCGGAAGTGTGGTCGGAAGGAGGATCGGAAAGCACAAGATCATCCACGGCAAATCGCTGGAAGGTTCCATAGGTGTGTTCTGCGCCACCACGATTATGGCATGCGTGATGTTCGCACTGTTCGAGGCCGTGAACGGACTGACGATGAACGGCATCACATACTGGTTCGACACCTCGGGTGTGATCCCCTGGTTCCTCATCGCACCCATCGCAGGTCTTCTCAGTGCCGTGCTGGAGGCCATCTGCAACGGGGACTACGACAACTTCGTGAACCCGATCATCATCGGACTCGTTCTGGTAGCACTCGGGCTGTGATCTGATGACCTGGTATGTGGTGGACGGCATGGACGGTTCCGGCAAGTCCACCGTAGGCCGTCTGATCGAGAAGAAGATGCTGGCGGATGACAGGAAGGTACTGTTCCTGGAACATCCCAACGACAGCTGCCGTTCCGGAAGACTGGCTCATAAGTATCTCCTGAAACACGGGAAGATCGCCATGCTCCTGTCCACGACATTCTACATCTTCAACGTCATCCATTCGCTGAGATTCAAGAGGAAACACAGGAAGGAGTACAATGACATCATTTTCGTCAGGTACAACATGGCTGTCGCCTATCTTCCGAAGTTCCTCATCAAACCGGGATATTGGTTCATCTCGTTCATCTTCCCGAAACCGGACGTGAGCATCTTCGTCGATATAGACCCTGAATCCGCCATGCAGAGGATCCTTGCAAGAGGCGGGGATCTGGAGATGTTCGAGACCGAAGAGAAGCTGAAGAAGACCAGAGAGAAGATGCTCATCCTCAGCGACGGATGGAACATCATCGACAACACCCACGGCCTGGAGCAGACGAAGGAATCCGTCGAATGGATCCTTTCGGAGCTCGAATCCAAAGAGTAATTATTTTCTCATTCACATGCACAGGCATGGACAGACTGGTATCCTACAGTCCTATCACGCTTGAAGAGGTCGGTTCGGTGGAAATCACTACGGCCGACATGATCCCCGGGATCATCGAAAGGAGCAAGAGGGCCCAGAGGGAATGGTTCGCACTTCCGAAGAAGGAAAGGGTGGATCTGCTGAGGAAGCTCAGCAGGATCACGGCGGACAGGTGCGAGGAGATAGGGGAGATTGTCCACAAGGATACCGGTAAACCCAAGGCGGAATGCATCAACACCGAGATGTTCGTCTCATCCTCTTATGCATCATATTGTGCGGATTGGCTTCAGAATTTCAGGTTCACCAGGAAGATCAGGATGGATCCGATACACGGTATGCTGAGGCTCATGGGAAGGTCCTCGGTATTGAATTATAAACCTGCTGGCACAGTGCTGTGCATATCGCCTTACAACTTCCCGGTGAGCATCCCGTTCACCGAGATAGCTGCCGCGGTTGCTGCAGGCAACTCGGTGATACTGAAGCCGTCATCCAACACCCCTCTGTGCGGCGAAGCGATAGCGGGGCTGTTCAGGGACGCGGGATTCCCGGAGGATCTCGTGATATGCGTCCACGGCCCCGGGATCGGAGATGCACTGACAAGGGCCGAAGGGATCAACAGGATAGTCTTCACAGGCAGCACGGAGACAGGGAAGGCGATAATGAAGGCGGCATCGGAGAGACTGATCCCGGTCACCATGGAACTCGGAGGGTGCGATTCCATGATAATCCTGAAGGATGCCGATATCGGCAGGGCCGTTAGGGCAGCGGTATGGGGCTCATTCGCCAACTCCGGCCAGGTATGCGTAGGTGTCCAGAGGATAATGGTCCAGAGGGACATCTACGAGGAGTTCAGGGACAGATACGTCGAAGAGGTGAAGAAACTGAAACTCGGCGACGGCTGGGAGGATCCCGATGTATCCGTCGGACCTGTCATTAGCGAGAGGGCGATGAACGACGTGCTGGATGCCATCGAGAAGGCTAAGGAAGCGGGCGGAAGGATACTCTGCGGAGGAAAGAGGGCCGAGATGAAACGATTCTTCATCGAACCCACCGTCATCGAGGGTTTGCCTGTTGACAGCGAGATCTACAACACCGAGGTCTTCGGACCATTCACCACCATCATCCCGTTCGATACGGAGGATGAGGCCGTTGCGATCACCAACTCATGCCCCTATGCGCTCGGAGGTTCCGTATGGACTACCGACATCAAGCACGGAAGGGAGCTCATCGCAAGGACGGATTCAGGGAATCTCGTGGTCAACAATCTGATCTACGGTTTCGGCATCGCATCCACACCCTGGGGCGGTTCCAAGGAGAGCGGTTTCGGCAGGAGCCACGGCGACAGCGGATTCCTGGAACTGATGGAAGTTCAGCACATACACTCTGACAAGGGAAAGTATCACGACCCCTGGTGGATGCCCTATTCCGAAGGATCCGCAGAACTGCAGACAGAGATGACCCAGTCGCTCTTCGGTAGCAGGAAGGGGAAACTTAAGTTCTTCCTCCATGCACTGCCTTTCATGCGCAATAAGAAGTGACACGCGCGCGATGGATATCTTAATAAGCAAGGCTTGAGTAACGGGCCTTAGTCAAAGAAGGTCATCAAATGATGGACAATCTCGTCGAAGTTAAGGATATCAAAGTCAAGAAAGGAATGTCAGTCAACGATCTCGTCAAGATGATGGGCGAATCCGGAGGATTCACATCGCAGAAGCTCGCTGACGCGACAGACATCGTTGAGAAGATGTTCAAGAACAAGGACTGCCTCCGCATCCTCTCGTTCCCCGCATGCATCATGGCTACAGGAACACGCGGAGTCATCGTCGACATGGTGAAGAACGGATACATCGACCTCATCATCACCACCTGCGGTACGCTGGACCACGACCTGTCAAGGACCTGGAAGGCATACTACAAGGGAGACTTCATGATGGATGACGAGAAGCTCAGGGAAAACGAGATCAGCAGGCTCGGAAACGTCCTCGTTCCCGACGAGTGCTACGGACTCGTGCTCGAAGAGAAGCTCGCACCCATGTTCGAGGAGATCTTCAAGGACACACTCTCACTCTCGACTCACGAGATCATCGACCAGGTCGGAGCAAGGCTCGACAACGAGGACAGCCTGCTCTACCAGTGCCACAAGCACAACGTCCCGATCTTCGTCCCCGGAATCACAGACGGTTCCTTCGGATGCCAGCTCTGGATGTACTACCAGATGCACAGGAAGCTCAGGATCGACCTCTTCGGAGACGAGCAGATGCTCAGCGAGATGACCGACGAGGCCAAGGAGACCGGAGCCATCATCATCGGAGGAGGAATCTCCAAGCACCACGTCATCTGGTGGAACCAGTTCCGCGGAGGACTGGATTACGCCATCTACCTGACAACTGCACAGGAGTTCGACGGTTCGCTGTCCGGTGCACAGATCAGGGAAGCCGTGTCGTGGGGTAAGGTCAAACCCGATGCAAAGAAGATGACGGTCGAAGGTGACGCAACGATCTCGCTGCCCATCATCATCGCTGCCGTCGAGGACAGGATGTAATGGCGAAGAAGGTCGCAGTGCTCCCGGGGGACGGAATCGGTCCCGAGATCGTCAGTTCAGCGGTCGCTGTCATCAACGCATTGGTCAGCGATATCGAACTGATCAACGGCGATTTCGGCTACGACTGTTACAAGAGGGCCGGAGAGGCCCTCCCCAGGATCACCATGGACCTCATCGACGAATGCGACGCCATCCTCGTAGGATGTGTGAACAACCCTGACAGCGACAAGCTGTTCAGGAATCCCCTCGCCGACATCAAGAAACGTCTCGACCTCTACGCCGAAGTGAGGAAGGTGCTGAAGATCGTCCCGGACATCGGTATGCTCGGAGACATCGATGCGACGTTCATCATGGAGAACGACGAGGGTATGTTCAACATCTCCGAGATCGACGAACTTGACGGTGCGACGCTTACGAAGAGGGTGTCGTACAGCGGCAGCAAGAGAATATGCCAGTTCACCAAAAAATACATGGAGGATAGGCATGACAAGCATGTCACATGCGTTCACAAGGCAGACATGTACAAACTGACCGACGGACTGTTCCTGAACACGTTCCGCGAGGTCATGGGCGATTCCGATATCGAATACGATGACATGAAGGCGGATGAGATGGCGTCATACATCATGAGCAATCCCCGCAATGTGAACTATGTGGTGTCGGTCAGCCCCTACGGCGATATCCTTTCGGAAGAGGCGGCATCCCTCACCGGAGGTACGCATCTGGTCCCGACTGCCATCTACGGTAAGAGGAAGGCACTGTTCAAACCTCTCCACGGACCCAACGAGACACTCCAGGGACTCAACATCGTCAACCCCACCGCAGCACTGCTGAGTGCAGGAATGATGCTGGAATACCTCGGATACACCGAGGAAGCGGACATTCTGAAGGAATCCATCAGGTCCGCATACAAGAGGGGGCACCGCACACCCGATGTGGGCGGCAACACCGGAACCTACGATTTCACCACACAGGTCGTAAAGATCTGCGAGACGGGTCAGTGACCGTCCTTTATCCTGTCGAACCATCTCTGGATGGCTTTCTCATAACCGTTGTCCGAAGGGATGTAGAATCTCGTTCCCTTCAGCTCATCGGGAAGATACTGCTGTTCAACGTAATGGTTCTCGTAATTGTGAGGGTACTTGTACCCTATTCCGCGGCCGAGGTCGCTGGCGCCGCTGTAATGGGCATCCCTGAGATAGGGCGGGATCTGTCCGTGGGGACGTTCCTTCACAGCCTTCATGGCCTCTCCGATGGCACTGACGGCTGAGTTGCTCTTAGGTGCGCAGGCGACGTATGCGGCGGCCTGTGCCAGTATGATCTGTGCCTCCGGCATCCCTATCCTTTCGACGGCCTGTGCGGCTGACACTGCTACGACGAGTGCCTGCGGATCTGCATTGGACACATCCTCCGCAGCGCAGATCATTATGCGTCTTGAGATGAATTTGATGTCCTCGCCTGCATAGAGCATCTTGGCCAGATAGTAGATAGCTGCATCAGGGTCCGAACCCCTCATGCTCTTGATGAATGCGGAGATTGTATCGTAGTGGTTGTCGCCGTCCTTATCATATCCGAGGATCCTCTTCTGGATGCATGATGACGCGACCTCCTTGGTTATCCTGATGATCCCGTCCTGGCCGCGTTCTGTGGTCAGCGCTCCGATCTCCAGTGCGTTCAGGGCTGCTCTTGCATCCCCTCCGCTCATCTCGGCAAGAAACTGCACAGCGTCATCGTCTATCTGGACACCTTGTCCACCAAGACCGTTCTTCTCATCGGCAACGGCACGTGTGATTATCGTTGAAACATTCTCGGCGGACAGAGGTTTCAGTTCGAAGACCATCGAACGTGATATCAGCGCCCTGTTGACTTCGAAATAGGGATTCTCGGTGGTCGCACCTATCAGTATGATGGTACCGTTCTCCACGAACGGAAGGAGATAATCCTGCTGACCCTTGTTGAAACGGTGGATCTCGTCGATGAACACGATGGTCCTGCGGCCTTCCATGCCCAGTTTATCCTTGGCCCTCTGTACCGCATCCTCCATGTCCTTCTTCCCCGCGCAGGTGGCATTCATCTCGCGGAACTCCGCTTTCGTTGTGTTCGCGATCACCTGTGCCAGCGTTGTCTTTCCTGTACCCGGGGGACCGTAGAAAATCAGCGAACCGATCCTGTCCGCCCTTATGGCACGGGACAGCAGTCCGTCCTTCCCGAGGATATGTTCCTGACCGACCACATCGTCGAGAGTGTGCGGCCTCATGCGGTTGGCCAGAGGCGCCTCCTTCTCCAGGATCTTCCTGCGTGTGGTCTCGAACAGGTCCATGCCGATGGTATCCTTAACCCACGTAATAATCCTGTCGTGACCGTTCTGCATAAATGGGAGCAATACCATCGCCCCTGCATGATGATCGACCCGAAGTACAAGGCAGTCTGTTTCGACATGGACGGCACTCTGTTGGATACCAATGTCGATTATCAGAAGATGTCCGACCTGATCTTCGATGAGATGGTCGCCATCGGTGTCCCCGAGGAGGTCATCGACAGACGCGAAGGATACAAGTTCAACATCGATTCCGGCGTCAAATACATGGCATCCGTCGGAAGGATGGATGAGGTCTATGCGATCGGCGATAAGATCGCGAAGGTCGCCAGAGACACCGAGATGGAGAAGGTCGACGAAGCAAGACCTTTTCCCAAAGCTGTCGAGCTTCTGAAGAAGATACACAGCATGGGCCTGAAGACAGGACTTCTCACCAGAGGATGCAGGGAATATGCGGAGGCTGCAGTGAAGATCTGCGGCGTCGCCGATCTCCTTGACGGTATAGTCGCCAGGGACGATTATCCCGAGAGCGAGGCGAAACCGTCGCCTCTCGCCATGGAGCACATGGCCGAGAAGATCGGCGTGAAGACCAAGGAGATCCTCTACTTCGGCGACCACACCTTCGATTACCAGTGCGCCAGGGATGCGGGATCCGGTTTCGTTGCAGTGCTTACGGGAACGTTCACGAAAGAGGACTGGGAACAGGTGCCAGACATACAGATTTTCGGTTCCGTCGGCGATTACTGCGATTCGCTGGATCAAGAGAAGAAATGAGAAGAGTGGTGCAAGGGACGAGATTTGAACTCGCGGACCACTAAGGACTAGCCCCTCAAGCTAGCGTCGTTGGCCATGCTTGACTACCCTTGCACTTACCTCCCCCATTGGACCTAGGTTAATAAAGGTTTTGTATGGCCTCCAGCCGTGCCGTCAGTTCGGGCGGGAGGACAACTGTTAAATCGGACAATACATAACAGGTATCCGTCAGGAGATGAAGAGCGGCCGACGGTAGGACTAGTTCCAGCTGAGGAAGTTCCCTCCTCCACAGGGCAGATGGGCCGGGAAATCCGGCAGGGCGAGAGCTCTGGTTCAGGCTCAGAAACGACACAGCTTCGGTAACAAGGATGATCTGCTGACAGTGACGTTCCCGAAGATTTGATGAAACGGCGATTCCCCATCGGAGCAAGCTCAGACAGCCGGGTTGATTGCCCGAGGACCGGCGGGTAGAGTGCGTAGTTGAATGCCGCTTGAAACAGAAGGGGGGCTACTATCGTCACCTGACACTGCCCGGATTCATTCCGGGCACTTCACTGCTGTCCGTTCCTTCTTCTCTCTTCCAGTTCCTCAAGTTCCCTGTACGCGATCTTTGCGACCTTTGTACGCGGAAGCTTGTCGATGAACTCATAGTCCTTGGGGACCGAGAACTTGGCGAACTTCTCCCTTCCGAAGGCGATCAGTTTCTTGACCATCTCCTCGTCGCCTTTGACTCCTTCCTCCAGGACGACGAAGACCTTGATCCTCTGGACCCTGATGGGGTCGGGGATACCGATGGCGCACGATTCCACGACACCCGGGAACGTGTTGATGACCGCCTCGATCTGGCTGGGGTAGATGTTGTAACCTGAACTGATGATGACCCTCTTGTGCCTCTGCTTGAAGTAGACGTAACCGTCCTCATCCATGGTACCGAGGTCACCTGTGTGCACCCATGTGCGGCCGTCATCGTGGACGAGAAGCGAATTCTTCGTCTCCTCCTCGTTGTTATAGTATCCTTTCATGACGGTCGGACCGCTGATGCAGATCTCTCCGACCTCACCGTAGGGCAGGAGTTTGGATGTACCTACCTCGAAGATACCGAACATGACATCGGGGAACGGTATACCGATACTTCCCCTGCGCTCGTTGTTGAGGGGTGTCAAACAGACCACTGCCACGGTCTCCGTGAGTCCGTAACCTTCCCTGACGACGGTCTTTCCGTTGTGGGCCTTGATGAAAGCGTCCACCTTCTCCTTCGTCTCCGGCGGCAGTGCGTCTCCGCCTGCGTAGATACCGTCGATGCATGACAGATCGGCCTTCTGCATCGCTTCGGAACGGATCATGTGCTCGAACAAGGTGGGGACACCGAACACGAAATTGGGCCTCTTCTTGACAATGAGTTTAGCAAATGAATCAGGAGTGAACACGGGGACGAGGATGCACCTTCCGCCGAACGACAGGAACGTGTGCACACCTACACAGAGTCCGAAACCGTGGAACATGGGCATGACCGAAAGGACGGAATAATCCCTGAACAGGGCCTTCTCCTTTCCTTCCTCGGAGTACAGTTCATCGACGGTACAGGGAAGACATTCACTGATTGCAAGCGTCGCCATGGTGGTGGCGTTCATGTTCTTGCTTGTGAGCATGACACCCTTGGGGGTACCTGTGGTACCGCCGCTGTAGAGGATGACAGCGACATCGTCTCCCTTGACCTCTACATCAGGCATTTCGTCATCCTGGCACAGTTTGAGGAGATCGTTCCATCTGATGATGTAATCGAGCTCCGGGACCTTCTTGATCTTCTTCCTGGTCTTGATCTTGTAACCGATTCCCTTGACCAGTGAGAGCTCGTCCTTGATGTCGGCGACGATGAGCTTCTCAAGCCCCGTCTCCTCTTTGATAGGCACGAAATTCTCCCATATCCCGTCGAAGATCAGTGCGACCTTTGCCTGGGAGTCGTTGAGCAAATTCTTGATCTCATACTTCGATGAGAGCGGATGGATCATCGTGGAGACCGCACCGCATTTGATGACTGCATAGAACATGAGAACGGTCTGCGGAAGGTTGGGCATACAGATGAAGACGTTCTCGCCCTTCCTCACACCGAGCTTGTACAGACATGCTGCAAGGTGGTCCACCTTCTTTATGAACTGACCGTATGTGGTCTTCTTCCCCTCGAACTCGTAGGCTATCCTCTCGGGATACCTGGTCGCTGTGGTGTGAACGATGCTGTACAGCGATTCATCAGGGTAATTCAGTGATTCGGGAGTCTTCTCGGGGTTGTAGTATTTGACCCATGGTTTCGGCGTTTCGCTCATGTTTGCACCGTTCTTGAAGGATCGCCATAGGAGCGGACATATATCTTAAGATACCAGCCTACCCAGACGATTTATGAGTATGATACCCCCATATTATAAGAATACTTGTGAGCGGCTGTTTAGCAGGGGCGAACAATATCTATTATTACGCCCATGATGGGGCGTGTCCGCTGACAGGAAATACAAGGCAATCGGCTTCGATATGGACGGCACGTTATTGGATACCGCCATCGATTATGAGAAGCTCGGCAATGCCGAGGAATACGTCCTGTCGGGACTCGGAGTACCTTCATCGGAACTGACAACCGCATGTGACGATATCGACATGATAAGGAAGGGTGTCGCATACCTCAACAGGAACGGCAACGGCATCTCATTCGATGATGCTTGCAAGTTGGTCAATCAGAGAGCATCCGATGTTGAGATGGAAGCCGTTGAGACGGCACAGTGCTTCCCTGGTGTGAAGGAACTTCTTGATGAGCTCAGGTCCAAAGGCTACCGCATCGGTCTGCTCACCAGAGGACAGAGGCTCTATGCGGAATCGGCTATGGGAAGATGCGGAATAATGGACAGGATGGATGCCACGGTAGCCTTCGACGATCACCCCACAGGTGAACAGAAGCCCAATCCCGTAGCGATGGACCATCTCGCGAAGGCATTGGGCGTCGCATCGAAAGATATCCTGTACATCGGCGACAGCGTGTGGGATTACTACTGTGCCAGAGATTCGGGAGCGGGCTTCATCGGCATCGCTCACGGAGAGAACGGGCACAGGAAATGGGAACGCGTCAAGGAAGGTGTTGAACTTGTAGAGAACATCTCCGAACTGATCGGACGTTTCTGAATTGAAATAAAAATATGCAGGGGCCGAAGCCCCTGAATGGTTTTACTGGGTTCCCTTTCCGTACTCGACGACAAGGGACTTCTTCTTCTCTTCCTCGAGCTCATCGTAGTAGAACCTGTCGAGGTTCGACTTGAAGATGTGGTCCTTGGGGAGGAGCTTCTTGACACCGATCATGAGTTTCGAAGCAATACCCATCAGACCTGCGCTGAGGTTGATTCCGAACTTGGTCTTTCCGCAAACGAGGTGTCCGGGGTTGACGATGTCGTGCGGGTCCATGAGTGTCTTGATGTCCCTCATGAGTGCTGCGGATCCCTCGTCCCTGATGACATCAAGGTTGGATGCGAAGAACACACCGAGTCCGAGTGAGCGTCCGCCGTAGGCCATTGCCCTGTCGCCCATGTAGAAGTTGTATGCGAATGCGGTCATGCCGAGGATCTTCTCGTCATCCTTGAAGTAGTAGGGCATGAACATCGCTGTGCTGCGGTCCGAGATCATTCCGACAATGCCTCCGGGCTCCATCTTCATGACTTCGTATCCCTTGTAGCACTCGTCCACGAACTCTCCCCAGTGCTGTACTTCGACAACGACCTCTGCGGGGATCGAACCTACACCTGCCTTGCGGCATCTGTACTCGTAGCATCTCTCTTCCCACTCGTGCTCGCAGATCTCGGTGGAGACCTTCCTTCCGCCTGCCTCTGCGCAGACCTCATCGAGGAACTTCTCCTCGAGGTCCATGAACTCGGGTGCACCCTGGAGGGTGACGAGGAACAGGTTGCTTACGTCAGGTGCGTGAAGTCCTGCCTTCCTCTGGTTCTCGAAGTGGTTGTAGTCTGACCATGCGATGTGGAGAGGCTTGACACTGGGGTGTGAGACGATCTTCTGGATCGGTCCTGCCATGTCCTTGAGCTTGTCGAAATCGTATCCGAGGAATCTGAGCTCGCCCTTGGGGTAGACCCTGAGGGTGACGGTTCCGATGAATCCGAGTGTTCCCTCTGCTCCTGAGAAGAGCTGGTTGAGGTTGTATCCGGACATGTTGTTTCCGACTGTGTCGTAACCTGTGTTGATGATAGTTCCGTCTGAAAGGACGACCTCAAGGTTCATGATGCTGTCCCTTGCTCCGCCGTACTTGTATCCGCCGATACCGATTCCGCCTGTGGAGATCCATCCGCCGAGTGTTGCTGACGGGAAGCTCGAAGGTGTGGAACCGACGAAGAGTCCTTCCTTGTCACATGCCTCGATGATCTGGTTCCATGTGCATCCTGCATCTGCTTTGACGCACATGTTGACCTTGTCGACACAGTGGACCTTGTTCATCTTTGCGGACATGTCGAGGAGGATACCGCCTGCGACGGGCATTGATCCTCCGAGTCCCCAAGTCGATGCACCCCTGGGTGTGACTGCGACACCGGTTCTGTATGCAAGCTTGGCGATCTGTGAGAGCTGTTCGATGTTTGAAGGCCTGACGACTACGTCAGGAACGTTCTTGAATGCGAAACCTGCCTCCTTGGGGAGGGGAGCAAGGTCATGCCCGTAGAGCATCCTGTCCATTTCGCTGGTGTTAACGTTAACTTTGCCGACGATCTCCTCGAGCTGTTCGATGATGTCGGGTGTCACTTTGCGTGATAGGTTTTCTTCCCCGTTCGATTTCATTTAATGTCCTCCACATACAAGTGCGGCTATTGATGCGTAAATAGGATAATACTTAATAAAGCCTTACGTCAGGTAAACAGCGTTAATCTTCTGGTTACTGACGCTTATCACGGAAAATCGCCATTCCGATGCCGTTCAGAGCCTTTTCGGTGCGTTCCCTGCAGACTTTGAAAAGATGCGTCTGGCAATCGCAGTCCGAGCATCCGAACCCTTTAACGGCGGGCTTACTGCCGTTCCTCAGCATCAGATCGGCCAGATCGCATTCGGTGACGGAATCGCCTTCGAGTTCGAAGGCGTGCATATCGCTGCACAAGGTGGTAAGATAATCTATGTGCCAGCGTATCGTTTTTTCAGAAGAGAGATGACGGGAGACCCTCTGGTCGAGGCCTCCCATGGCGCTGCCTACATAGCAGTAATCGCCTGCCGGAAGACATATGTGTCCGAGGGCTCCCACCTCTGTTTCGACATCATCATCGAAACGGAGGAACAGGACGTATACCCCTCTGCGCCTCATTTCTTCCTTCTGTCCTCGTCCTCGACCTCTGAGCGCGTCTTGATACGGATGATCGTGCTGCTGTCGTCGATCTTGGATTCGGATATCCTGGCTATGTCCGTGAGCTTGCGTCCGTAGACGGTCAGGCTCTCGAAGTACGCCTTGTGCTCCCTGTAGGGGATCTTCACCCTGAGTCCGTCGAGATGGAGGACTATGGGTGCAGGTCTGAGGCTCATGTCGATCGGCTCATACTCCTCAAGGAGCTGCTTCAGCTCTGCGGGGTGTACGAAGAGCGGATCCTCCTCGAGCATCGCCCTCCTCTCCCTGATGACCTTGTCTATGACGTCGCCGATCTCCTCGAGCTTCTTCCTCTCTTCCGGCGTTCTCATCCTCTCTGCCTTGCGTCCGACACCTGAGACGATCGCTTCACAGTCATCGTCCAGTCCTTCGGGCTGGGGTCCGCATACAAGGATGACAGGTATGTCGATGTCCTCGAACAGCGCCTTCTTGGCCTCGACGCACTGTTTGAAGTTGCCGAGCATGAAGACCGCTGCGTCATATTCCTCGATGATGCCTTTCTCTTTGGCCGAGATCTGAGATGTGGCCTTGCCTCTTCCTCTGGCGAGACCCATGACCACGGAGATCCCTCCGTATTCCCTCACTTCCTCTGCGATATCGCAGATCGGGTGGGGCATGTGGTGCCTTCCCAGGGTGCATCCGACGATCGCGATCTCCGTACCCGCAAGAGGGACGTGCTTGACCACTCCGCCGATGTCGTTGCATATCTTGGATATGTATTCCTTGTCCTCGCCGGGGATGGACATCGTCACGGTGAGCAGCTGTGCGCTCCTTGTCTTCTGAAGGACGACTCCTCCGGCATCCTCGATGGCCTCATACAGTTCCTCTGAGCGGTGGATACCGCCGTCATACATCATGACCTCGAACATCAGATCGTACCTCCCAGTGACCTGTGTATCTCTTTACCTTCTTCCACCATCTCCGGGAGGATCATCTCCTCCGTCGCAACGATGGTGATGACGCTTCCGTCGGAGATGTTGTGCCTTGCCTTGATACCTTCAGGCATGGCCCTCCAGAGCGCGCCTATGATCTCCTTCTTCGCCTCCTCGCCCGATGATACGAGCAGGGGGCCGATCTTCTCTTCCCTTCCGCCGGTGACGACCAGGTCGAATCTGGTCTGCTGGTCCACATTGTCCCTGCCGTAGTTCTTCCACAGCTGGGACAGTATCTCGGGTGCGTATTTCTCATCCGAGATGGACAGGTGCACCTCGCTGCCTTCCTGCCTCATGGATGCCACATCGGCGATGGTCTTGCTGACCGGTTCGTTGACCAGTCTGACACTGAATATGAAGAGCGGTATCTCGGGCTTCAGCACCAGCTTCGCCCTCTCGATTAGGATCGCCTTGCCGACATCGTTCATGATCGTCTCGAACAATGTCTGGTACGCAGGGCATGCGTATGGGTCCGATCCTGTCACTTCTATCTCCATAGGACTACCTCATAGGAATCCTGAGCTCAGGAGTGCTCCTCCGACGGCTCCGATGTACTGTGAGTTTGGCGGGACGATTGGCGGTTCTCCGAGCACCTCTCCGATGGCCTTCACGAGACCTGCGTTGAGGGATGTTCCTCCGACCTGAATGATCGGATGCCTGACATCGATCTCCTGGAGCTGCTGCTCGTAGACCTGTTCCGCGACTGAATGACATGCCGCTGCCGCCACATCCTCGAACGATTTTCCCTCACCGAGGGTTGTGACCAGGTCCTGGATACCGAAGACCGAACAGTACGAGTTCATCTTGGCGTTCCTCCAGTCTCCCTTCACGGCGTACGAGCCGAGGTCCGCGACATCGATCTTGAGCCTTCTGGCGGTCATCTCCATGAAACGACCGGATGCTCCTGCACAGACACCACCCATGGTGAAGTTGTCAGGTATTCCGTCGCGGACGGTGATGGCTTTGTTGTCCATACCTCCGATATCGATGATCGTCGCTTCGCCTTTCTGCTTGTCAGCGAGCCAGACGGCACCCTTGGAGTTGACCGTGAGCTCTTCCTGCACCAGCTTCGCACCGAAGTGCTTTCCGAGTGTGAAACGTCCGTATCCGGTGGTACCGATGGCCTCGATGTCCTTGAGCTTGACACCTGCCTGTTCCATGGCCTCCTCCAGGACCGTGGTCGCTGACTGGACGACATCTCCGGTGGGAGTCCATGACTTACCGAGGATCTTGTTATCCTTCATGACGATGGCCTTGGTGGTGGACGAACCTGAATCCAGACCTGCCGTGAGGCCTGTCTGCCTGACCCTTGCCAGAAGTTCCTTCCTCTCGACGATGGTGACCAGTGCTTCCATCCTTGTCAGGAGCTGTGAGGCCTTGAGCCTCTCCGTGAATGAATATGTGACAACAGGCAGCCTGGTGTTCTCCTGTATGAATCTCCTGAGCTCGTTCCTGACCAGTGCTGCCTCTGCGCACCTGAAACAGGTGGTGATGAACACCGCGTCCGCGTCATAGAGACCGTCCGCGAGCTGTACCGCCCTTGCGATCATGAGTTTGAGCTGGGGCGACCTGGGGTTGAATCCGAATCTGTCGACGGCATCGTTGATGTCCGCTGATGACACATCAGGGTAGACGATCTTGGCACCCACGCTGCGGGCGGCCTTCTCAATCTCATACTGTACACTGCTGTACTCCGTACCGCATGACAGCTGTGCGATCTTGATCATCAGAACACCTCCTTCTTGTCCCCGAGGCCGTTGAGGAAGTCCCTGATCTTCGCTACCGCCAGCTTACCCTGTTCCTCATTCTCGGGATAGTCCACGTGGACCACGGGTATCTGACGCCTCTGGATGAGATACTTCACCATGAGGTTGGAACGCTCGCATCCTACGCATCCGAATGCGAAGGGTGCTCCTTCCATGATGATGGCCGCATCCGCCTGGTCGATCAGCGGACCCCATACGGCGAGCCTTCCCCTGATTCCCGAAGGAACCTCGATACCTGCGTACTTCAGTCCCTTGACCACGTCGTCCAACGTGACGTTCATGGGGGGCATGTCGATCTCTATGTTGTCCACTCTCTCCTGGAGTGCTGCCATCGTGCTGAGCGGCTCATGGCCGAATCTCTCTACCAAATCGAATAATATCATACTGTTCGGGGGGTCGATGAACACCTTCATTAGTCCACCTCGCAAATCTTCTTGAAATCAATTACTGAAAGCTGTTTCTTCTTAGGCAGCTCGCTGACCTTCTCTCCCTTGTCGGATGCATCGAGTCCTGCCTCGATGTACGTCAGTGCCTGCCATTCGGTCTCCAGCTGTGCGAATCCGGGTCTGGTACCGTGCTGTGCACGGCATCTCCTGGGATCTCCGCACGGGTATGCCCTTATCTTGGAGAATATACCGTTGGGGTCGAGTTTCCTGACCTCGTCGCGGATCTCCCTCACCGTTGCACTGGGGCCCTCCACAAGACACCCGTAGCATGTCTCCTTGACCGTCACCTGCTTACCGATCGTGTGGATGGTACGTGTGAGCTGGTCAGGTGTTATGTGCGATGCAGGCGAGATCATGAGAAGCCTCGTCTCTCTTTCCTCACTCATATCTTAACCTCCTTGATATAGACCGTCTGACCTTCCTCCAGGTCCTTCATGAATCTGTCCAGATCGTCCTCGAACCTGCCGAAGATGTTGGTGGAATAACCTTCCTCACCGGTGGGCCCGTAGGTCTTGTCGTCCTTGAGCCTGATACCTATCAGACCGGCGTTGGCCCTGACCTGATTGGTCAGACCCAGATCTCCGCGTTTGCACTTCTTGAAGGGATCGTCGGGGTACAGCGTGTGCGCCCTCTCCTTGTCCCCTTCGAATGTGACCATGGGCATCCCTTCGAATGTGAAGAATACCTTCAGCATACCGATGGGTTTGTGGCTGAGTCCGGTGACCTTCTCGAAATAATGCACGCTCAAGGGCGATTTCTTCCTGTTGAGCGATACCTTGAATATCTTGTCGGCGGGGACTGCGAACGTCTCCACCTCTCCTGCCTTGAGCGCGTCGATGGTCCTCTCCGGGATCTGTTCGACGACGATGGCATCATCGGATTCGTCGCCTGTCCTCTTCTGCTTCACACCTCTGGAATCCAGGAACTTCTTCGCTTCCGCCTGGGTCATGCCCACTGACAGAAGACGGGGCGGGTTCATGACCACACTGACGGTGTCGCCTGCCTTGGCCATGGAGATGATCGGATATCCGCCTACGACCTTACCGGCACAATTATGCGACTGCGACAGCTGTCTCCTTTCCTTGTAGAAAAGCAGACGTCCCAGACCGACACCTGTGGACCTTACGGTCACGATGCCTTTGTCCCTGACCTTCTTATCCTCTTCGGATATCGTGATGTCCTGGTCATCGGAACATGCCGCGTAGCTTCCCGTGGCGTCCGAGATATTGATGTAACCCTTGCCGGCAAGGATCAGGAGGTGCTCCGCGCTCTCCGGCGATGCCTCATCCAGATCGACGGCCACGTGGGTGTCCACCCTGTAGCCTTCCTCCAGCTTCTGTTTCATATCCGTGGTGACGATCACGTTGTCCGATGTCTCCTCGGAGACCAGCGGCTTGACCTCGAGGACACGGTCGCCCTCCTGGAACATCTCCAGCAGATGCCTTCCCCTGGTGATACGGCCGATGCGTCCCGCACCTGCACCGTAGGTCCACCTGTGGTCGTCCTTCGCGATCATGAAGTAAGTGGTCTGATTGTCATTTCCTCCCAGCGAGAAGAAGCAGTCGTAGCGCCTGTACATCCTCTCCACCCTCTCGGGAGGGATATCGGTGGCGAAGGAACCGAACGCATCGATCTTCTCGGTCGCCCATCTCAGCGAAAGATCGGACATCTGGGGGATCATCTTCCTCCAGACTTCGGAATCCCTTCCGCTGTCAAGGTGGATCACAATGGTGCCCTTGTCGGTGACTATCTCGAAATCCTCGGATTCCTTGACCAGCCTCTCGGTGGACATATGGACGGAGACCAGCGTACCCTTGACGTAATGTTCTCCTTCCAGTGCATCCTTCAATGTCGCACCGTCGGGGAGTTTCTTCTCCTTCCCGTTGACGAACACCTTCATTCGGATTCCTCCTTCTTGTCCGGCAGCAGCTGCTGTACCTTGGAGACGATCTCATCAAGTTTGTCCTGAGGGCATGATACTCCCCTGATGACACCGGTGACGATCTCCATGATCGTTCCCTTGGACTTGATGTCCTCGTCCTTCGGCATTACCGCCGCTGTCTTGACTCCGATCTTAGCGAAATCCTCGAAATCGACCGGACACTGACAAACCAAAATGGCAGGAATGTCCACATTCCTGAGTATGAGTCTCGCTTTCCAGATGATGTGACTGCGCACATTCCCGAGGTGGATCAGCGCGACCTTGAACTGTCTTATCCTCTCAGCCTCGATGGGATCCAGACCCATGCACTGTCCGTGGGAGACGTCCTCCGCATCGGCGGGGACACCTGCGCCTGCGTTCAGGACCAGGACGGATGTATCGATGCCTTCCTCCCTGAGCGCATAGGTGATCTCGCAGACCGGCTTGGTGATGTGCCTTCTTCCAGGACCCATGGCGATGGCGACGACGTCCCTTCCGCTCTCGGAGATTGTGGCCCTCTGAGCGAGACCTCCGCCCTGACCCATTCCCATGGATTCACGGCATTCCACGAAACTGAGATGCCTTCCTATTCTCTGCTTCAACTCTCTTCACCGTTCTGCTGTGCGTATTCCTTCTCGATCTCCTCGAATCCTGAGACGATCTCCTCGGGCTTGCCGAGCTGCTGGATCTTACCGTCCTTCATCAGTGCGGCACGGTCGCAGCAGTTGAGGATGAAGTCCATGTCGTGGCTGACCACGATGAACGTCTCTCCCAGTTCCTTCCTTGCTGCAAGGACCGCCTTGGCGACGGTGACCTTGGTGATCGGATCCATGGTTCCCGTAGGCTCGTCGAGGATGACGATACGGGGCTCTTTGATGAGGACCTGCGCGAATGCGATCCTCTGGCACTCTCCGACGGAGAGTGCATCGGGGTACGACTGCAGTACCTTCTCGATATCCTTCTTGGGGAATCCGACGCTCATGAGCACCTGGATCGCCTTCATCTTCGCCAGTTCGGCGGGCATGGTGATACCGATGCATGCGGTCAGGTTCCTGAGGATGTTGTCGAACGGGTACAGTGTGTATTCCTGGTGCAGGAATCCGATGTAAGGCGTGGCTCTCCCCTTACCCATGAATCCTGTCTCGGACATATCGATCCAGTCGTCACCGATCTTGATCTTGACGATACCTGATGTGGCAGGCGTCATACCTGCTATCATACGCGATGTGGTGGTCTTTCCGGCACCTGACAGTCCGACCAGTGCGAAGATCTCGTTCTCCCTGATCTTGAACGAGACACCGTCGACGGCCTTGACCACTCCTCTCACGACGGAGAAGTAGTGCTTGGCGGCATTCTCTGCCACGATGAATTCCTCACCGAGGTTGGATGCCTCGCTCTTCTCGAAGTGGTACTCCTCCATGAACTTCTTCGTGACATCTGTGGCCTTGCCGTCCATGACGACGTTACCGGAATCCAGCCAGATGGCCTCATCCGCCATCTTGTCGATTGCCTCGGGCCAGTGCGATGCGAAGATCATACAGATGTTGTGCTCGCGGACGTATTTCACAAGCCTCTCGTGGACCAGGTTCGCTGTGAACGGGTCGAGGGTACCGGTGGGTTCATCCGCAAGGAAGAACAGCGGGTTCTTGGCGAGCTGTCTGGCCATGACGACCCTCTGCTTCTCTCCACCCGACAGGTCCCTTGCGATGTGTGTCGTCCTGTGTGTCATGTTGACGAAGTCCAGGAGTTCGATGGTCTTGTCGATCTTCTGCTTCTCGGGCATCTTCTCCCCGAGGGCCTCGAAGATGTTCTCCATGACCGTACTGTCTCCGTAGAGTGCGAACGTCCTCTGGAGCATGATCGAGATGCGTCCCTTCAGTTCCTGCCTTACAGGGTCGCGCTCGTTGAGTGCATAGTAGTCCACCCACTCGGCAGCAGTCTCTCCGCCGCACTTGGTACAGGGTGTTCCCTCGAACGGGACGTCGAGATTACCGCACTTCTTACAGCGGTTGACATGATAGAGTACCTTTCCCTCATCGGGGGCATACTCCTGTGTTCCCCTGATCATGTGGATCAGAACGCTCTTTCCGGCAGCGCTCTTTCCTATCAAACCGAGAATCTTTCCTGTGGACAGTGTCGCACTGACGTTGTTGAGCACTGTCCTTCCTTCAAACTTCTTCGATACGTTCTCAATCCTGAGAAGATCGACGGACTTCTGAGCCATGTTGGTCGTATCGTCTGTTCGCTATATAATTACGCGTAAATAACGCGTGTTAACAGTGTGAGGCTTATCTGGGAGTTTTCTGGCGAAGACTGCAATAACCTAATTATGAGGTACGTCATTGTCCCCTTCAATGTCCGCAGTATCGAGGAACAGATACGGGGGGACGATCCCCAAATTCGAGGATTACCACATATGGAAGGCCGTCATGTTCCTTGACACGGAGGTCCCTGTCGGAAGGAAGAAACTGTCCTCTCTGCTCAGGATCGGAGAGGGGAGCACGAGGACGATCATCAACATCCTCCACGAGCAGGGATACATCCAAATTGACAGGTCTGGCATATTGCTCAATCACAAGGGCAAGCAGTTCAAGGACAGCGTGTATTTCGACGTTGCCCCTGTGGTCACATCGGAGGTCACAATCAACACCTGCGACTGTGCCGTGAGGATACCTTTCGCTTCTAACAGGATCACCTTCGGGTGTGAGGAGAGGGATGTCGCAATCAAAGCGGGCGCCACGGGTGCCACGACACTCGTTTGCAAGAACGGTTCGCTCATCTTCCCGGGTTCGGATTATCCCGTGTCGGCGAACATCGAGAGGACGCTCAGGGAAAAGATGGAGATCGGCAATGACGATGTGATAATCATCGGTACCGCAGGCAATCCGGAGGATGCGGAATGCGGTGCCGTATCCGCTGCACTCAATGTGATCGGAGGACTGAACATCGACAAGGGGCTGAAGAGCCTCGTGTCACCGATGAGCACAGCATCTGAGATCATATCGCTCGCATTCGCCGTCCACGATCTGATCGGCGGTTATCCTGTATGTGCAAAGAGCAGGGATAACCTGGGCATAAGGATCGAGAACGGTGTGGTGATAGACAATGCCTACACCGGCGATGTGCTGGAAGAGGCCATCGAAAAGGGTACCACGATCAAGAAGATCGCTCTGTCCGGCCCCTACAAAGGCATCAAGGTCATCGTCACACCCATCGAGATGAACGGCAAGACCGTCGCTGCCATAGGTGTCGTCGACATCAGGGGAATGAACGAGAGCGGTAATCTCGACGTCTTCAGGGATTGACCAGTTTGTCGATCTCTTCCGACCATATCATCGCGGAAGGCCCCGTCATGTACATGGCGACCTCGATCGCCTCTAGGATCTCTTCCTCTGTCGCACCCTGCTTCTTAGCCTCTTCCGCATGGTGTGTGAGACACTTCTCGCACTTGAGTGTACATGAAAGAGCCAGAGCGATCAATTCTTTCTCTTTTGCGGACAGTGCTCCGTCCTTGAAGATGACCCTTCTGTAAGCGTATAATGACTTGAGGGCCTCGGGATCCTTCTCATTCAGCATTACCAAAGACATGCGTGAAAATCCCTGCCCTGTTATTAATTGATATCGGATTTCATGTCAAATTTTTCAAAATTGTTAATAATCCATCCAGTGATGACGTGTCATGGAAGAGGATTTGCCGTTGAGCATAATCAAGGGCATGAGAGGAGTGGTTGACGCATTCTATCTCGACAGGGACATCCTGGAAAAGGTAAGGAAGGAGGAGGCGACCGTCAAGGCCGTCGGCTCTGTGGATGTCATCAACGAAGGTTTCAATCAGGCCCTGAAACGCGAGAAGGTCATCTGTATCGTCAAGGACCCCAGGTTCAGACCGCCGCCGGAACCCACGGTGACGCTCATGTCAGGTGACGGAAGGCTCATGGGAGTCGAAGTGTTCCCTGAGACCGCAAAGAACTACATGGACAAGGATAATCTGATCTGGCTCTCTGACGGTTTCGTGGTCTTCACTGATGTGAATCCCGGGGACGGAGGCACCGAGGCATTCGTCATGCCCCCTGTGTCATTCCCGGAGCTCAATGAGAGCAACGGCTGCAAGGACGTGGTCTCATGCAGTCCCGCTCCCACCTGCGACAAGATGATAAGGGAGTGGCACGGAATGGAGGACAACGGAAAGCTGGCCTCCGTCCTGGTCGCGTTCAACCCGGTCACTCAACAATGACCTGGCTCTTTATCGCGAAGAGGTTCAGTGACAGCTTGATGGTGTCCGCTATCTCAGAGATGTCGGACATCAGAAGGCCCGAGACCTTCTTCCCGAACAATCCTTTCTTTATCTCGAGGGGCGCGTAGGCGTTCTTGTCCAGTTTGACCTTGAATGAGACGACGGTCCAGCTGTCGAGATCCACCTGGATCGAATCCACTGTACCGATCAGGACATTCTCCTCGGACATGACCTTCATGTCGATGGTGGACTGCACGGATTTGTAATCGTTTGTGTCCGCGGATATCCTTGTCCTGGATTCCTCGATGGTGTCGGGCATCAGGACCACATCGCCGAACACGTATTTGCCCGGCTGGAGCAGGAGCATCGATTTTCCGGATCCGACGTTGATCTTCTTGGATACGCTCTTCTCGCTCTTGACCTTGAATCCCTGGATGTTCCAGGTAAGGTCCTCAAAACGGATATCCAGGATCTCTCCGAGGATGCATGCATCCTGTCCGACGACCTCAAGTCCTTTGACATTATCGAAGTCCACTGTTGCCATGGAACTGTCAATGCATATGTCCGACATAAAACTATCAGTCAGATGAACAAAAAAAGAAAAGGAAAAAGTAAAGGGTTTGAAAGCAGAAGTGCTTTATCCGCCACCGCTGGGAGTGAATTCAGTGATGTCGACCTCCTCCTTCTCACGGATCAGGTCCTCGATGGACTTGATGCCGGTCTGGAAGTCGGTCTTCCTGTACTTGAATTTGACCTCCTTGTACTCGCTCGCGTCTGCGGGAACTAACATGCTGGTATCGTACCAAAGTCCGGTGAAGTCGAGCATAGCCCAGGTCTTCCCGTCCTTCTCACGCATATCCTGCACTTTCCCCACAGTCGATGTGGGCAGGTACTTGTAGATCTCTCCCAGTTGCATTTGGATTCACGCTTATGCCTTGATGATCGCTGTTCTCTCGCCTGCAGGCTTGAACTCGCGGAGACCGCCACGTCCAACTTCCTTGGTGACGTTCGCGAAGTCGAACACGAGGTTCGGATCTGCGAATGCAATCCTGATGAACGGGTTCGCGGTGAATGCATCTCCGCGTGCTGCGTGAGCTGCCTTCGGGATACCTGAGTATCCTGAGAGGTGACCGACGTTCATTGCGTAGTTGGGGTAGTTAGGTCCTCTGAGCTCCATGGGGAGACCCTCGTCTGACCTGTATGCGAATGAGTTGGCTGAACCACACTGGTCCTGGAGGTCGTATCCG
>JAEEGK010004565.1_pt1 | contig 33832 bp, 18 predicted proteins | sample 8958771 | NCBI WGS metagenome assembly JAEEGK01 (sample SAMN16246547, study PRJNA631951) | gut metagenome | biome: gut microbiome; feature: rumen; material: SC-attached | host: Bos | place: Iran: Karaj | collected 2018-10 | reverse complement strand
TTGTTTTTTTTTAATTATTTTTTTATATAGGAAATTTGATTAATTTGAATTTAGACAAACATATTAATTGTTAAAATGATTTTTGAATCATTAATTAGTAAAAAATTATCATCAAAAGAAAATAATTCAAGAAATATATTTCAAAACATTTTTAAAGAAAAAAAAGAAAATCACCTTATAATGAGTAATTCAAAAAAGAAAAGAGAATTTAAACTTATCAAAAATTTCATTAGTAAAACAAAAGATAATAATTTTTCAAATAAAAAGTTTAAAGTTCAAAAAAATATTAACTCCCATTTAAAAAAAGAAAAAAATATAAAAAATGATGATAATCAAAATATTTTAATAGAAAATAGTTTGAGTATTAATACTTTTAGAAATTATTTTGATTATTCTTCATATACAAAAAGACAATTATATGAATCAACAAGAAAAAAATTTTTATCAAATTCAAATTTAAATTTAAATTCAATTAAAACAAATCATAAGAAAAATTTTTCTTTAGATAAAACAAATTTAACAGAAAAAAATAGAAGAAAAAAAAATTTAACGGTCAATTCTCCAGAATTAATTAAAACAATAAATCAAAATAAAAAAAAATCTTCTTCTTCAAAAAAATATTATTTAACAAATAGTAATTACAATAATGAAAATAATCAAAATTCCAGTTCAAATTCTAAAAATACATTATCTTTTTCATCAAGTCCTTTTTCATACTCAAGTTCAGATAATAAAAATATTAACTCTATTTCTAATATAAAAAAAGGAAAAAATGAACCTTTAAGTATTTTTTATTTATCAAATCCAAAAATAAATGAAATTGATGAAATAAAAAATTATAAATCAAAATCTTTAAACAAAAAACAAACAAAAAAATTAATAAATGATGATAATAATAATTATAAAAAAAATGAAAAAAATAAATTAAGTGATAAGACAAAAACAACTTCAATTAATAGTGGTTCAAATAATATATCAGATAATATTTCTTCTTTTAGAATGTCAAAATCATCATTTAAAACATCAAATTTAAGTTTACCAAATTCTTCGAGAAATAATACAAAAATAGTAAATGATAATATAAATTTAAAAAATGCAATTGCAAATATTGAATTAAATGATTCAAAAAAACATAAAAAAAATCATATTAATATTGTTACTGTTTCAAATAGTGAAAAAAAATTATTGATTCCTGAATATTCTGTCAAAAAACCTTTAATTCAAGATTCTTATTTAAGTTTTAATAAAACATATAATTTAAATTATGATACATTTATAACTTTACCTAAATTAAAATTTACATTGAAAAGAAATTCAAAAAATAAATTTCAAAAAATATTAGATAATATTATTTTAACTTCTAATGAAATTGGAAAAGATTTAACAAAATTCAATTCAAGAAATAATAAAAGAGCAAAAACATTTTCAAAAAATTTTAATGCAATTGATATTGAAAATAATAGAGAATTAAAATTAATGCAAGAAACTTTAATTGATTCTAATTTTTTGACTCAAAATCATTTTCATCATTTAAGGTGTGAAACAGTTAAATATGATAATAGATTAATTGATGCTTTAAAAAATTCAAATGAACCTTTTGTTGTTGATATTATTAAAAGTAGAAGTAAAATAAGGAATAGAACATTAGAAATTAAAAGAAAAAATCTTATTAAATCATCTAAATATAAATTTAATGATTATAGAACTATTAATAATATTTTAAATGAAGAAAAATTGGAAATTAATAAATTTAAAAATTCTATTGAGGAAAATTTCCAAATAATTAATTTTTTAAATAAAAATGCTAATTTTCAAGCAAAAAAAGTTTTTGAATATTTAAATAAAAATGAATATAATACAATTAATGTTTCAGAAAAAATTAGAAAAATTAGAGAATTTAAAAGGAAAAAAAACAAAACCATTACTTAAAAAATTTCATAGTATTTTTTTATTTATTGTAAATATTTAATAATTTTTCTGAAAAATATTTTAATTTAAAAATATTGATTTAAATTATTTTATAATAGAAAATAAATCTAAAAAAATAAAATGTCTCATCCAGATTCTTTTATAGGAATAAATGATATAAATGAATTATCAAATAATACAACATCAAAAATAAACATCTCAAAATTAACACAAAATCCAAATAATACTTATATTAATACTACATCACATTCTAATATTCAATCTCCAAGTAAAGAAGTCTTTACTTTTGATGATTTAAATTTAAATAATATTGTTCCAAAAAATAATCCAATTGAAAAATTAAATTCTAAAAGTGCAAGTGAATATTTAAATAGTCTTCATTTAAAAATGAGAGAATTAACTAATGAAAATCAAGAATTAAAATTTAATTTTATTCAAGTAAATGAAATTTTAGAAAAAGAAAAAAGTGATTTTAATAAAAAAATAAATATATTAAATTCATCAATTGAAATATTAGAAAAAGAAAAAGCAAAACATATTCAACAAAATATAATAGAAAAAGAAAATTATGAAAATATAATTCAGAGTTTAAAAAATGAAAATAATAAAATGAGTTTAAGAATTAAAGAATTAATTGAAGAAAATGAAAAATTGAAAAATAATAATTTTAATTTAAATATACAAATTATTGAATTGAATAAATTAAATTATGAAAATTCTCAATTAAAAGAACAAATAAAAAAAATATTCCAAAATAATGCAAAAAATACAATTAAACAATTACAAGAATCAAATGGAAAAAAAAATGATTCTAAAAATATAATAAAGAAAAGTGTTACTCAAAATATATATAATAAAAATTCAAATATAAAAATTATACCTAAAAAAAATATGAATAATAACCAATTAAAATCAAATAATAGAGTTGATAATAAAAATTTAAATAAAAATAAAAAGAAAAATAATTCAAAAGCTGATTTATCTACTAAAGAAAATTTGGAATATATTCCCCAAAAATATAATAAAGTTAAAATAACTGAAAATAATAAAGATACTTATGATTATCAAATAGATGAAAATTATGAATTATATGAAAATCAAATTAATGAAATAATGAATATACCTCATCATGATGAAAATGAACATTTTACTTTTAATAATAGTTTAACTTCAGATACTCCAAAATTTAAAAAAAATGAAATTATCCCATCAATAATTAATTATCTTTCCAATGAAAAAAGTAATAATTAAATGATTAAATAAAATATTTTAATTTAATATTTAATTTATTATTATTTTTTTAAAGCATGAAATTTTATTTTCAATGATTCTTTATTTTTAAAAGAAATATTTTTCTAATTTAATATTTATTAAAAAAATAAATATATCAATTTTAATATTATTATTATTAATGATATTCTTGTTTTTTCATTTATTTAAAAAAAAATAAAATAAACACTGAAATTTAAAAATGATTGTAAATTTTTTTTATAAAATTCAATTAGAATTGTTGTTGTTGTAAAAATAGAAATAATTCACCAGATGAAATAGATATTAATAAATTTATAAAAGTCTCAAAAACTTTTCAAAAAAGTAATACAAAAGGTTCTTTAGTAAACAAATTAAGAACAAAAATGGATTTATTACCTTTATTAGATTTAACAGAATCAAATTTATCTTTAATAGAACATCAAAAAACTTCTTATTTTGAAGATTCAGAAGAAAATTTAATATTGAAAACAAAATCAATATCAATAAAATATGATTTTGTTATTTTAAATGATTTTGAAGGTGATTTATTATATAATCAAAAATTATTTATTGATTCTAAAGGATTAAAAAATGGAAAAAGAAACTCAAAAGATGGTTTTGCATTTTTTGGTCCAATTACTCATTATCATGGAAAAATTATAAATGATTTTATTTTAAATACTAAAGATATTGATGAAAATGAAAGTGATAATATTAATGACGAACAAAATATGATTGATAAAAATATTGTTAATCATAAAATTATTTTTGCAATTTTTTATGATAGAACTTATGAAAAATTTTATTTGAAAAGTGTTAAAAAATTAAATTTTGAAAATATTGATGAAATTGAAATTAATTCTATTCTTTTTTATATGACAAAAAATAAAGTTAAATTAACAAGTAACTTAATATTGTATTTTGGAAATGAAAAAATAATAAAAAATTTTATTCATATTATTATTAATAAGGAGGATTTTTTAATAACAGTTAAAATAATAAATAACGAAAAAAAAAGTTTTGTTGAAAATATTTATTATTTTAATATAAATGATTCACCTATTACCATAGGAGAAAATGGAATTATTAAAATAAAAGGTAAAAAAAAAGTTTCAATTCTTTGTTTTGATGTTAAAAAAAGATATTGGGCTATAAAAGATAAAAAAGAAAACGTTTGGCTTTCATGTAATAATAAAATAGAATTAAAAAATACAATGTTATTTAAATTGAATAAAGATATATTTCAAACAATTTCCTCTCAAAATAACTAATAAAAAATTTATATTGTTTTATATTTTGTAATTCATAAGTTAAATATATTATTAAAATTATTAATTCAAATTTTATTCAATAACAAAAGAATATATAAATAATAAATAAATGTTATTGGATTTTTTATTTACTTCATAATATTATAATTTTTTTATAATATATCAATTTTTTTTTTATATTATTAATTTTGATTTTAAATCACAAACTTAAATTATTATTTAATTCACATATAAATTAGGACTAATTGACTAATTTTATAAAATGATATTTAAATTCTTTGATAGATTTATTGTTATAATAATAATTACTTCGATATTTTTATTTATATAATTTTTAATTAAAATTAAATTTTCTTTAAAACTAAATTATTCACTAAAATAAAATAAATATTCACATATATAACAATTTTCAATTTATTATATAAATATTTCTATTTTTAAATATTCTTCTTTTTTTATTCTCATTAAATAATTGATTTATTTCATCATATTTAATTATATATCTTATCTTATTGAAAATATTATCTATATTTTTTAATTTAATAATTTAATAATTATTTAAAACAAAAATTTAATATGAAAATATTCAAATAAAGAATCACATAAAAAAATTAACTTAAATAATTGAATAAACAATAAAAATATTTTTTCATAATTTAAATTTATTAATAATTAAATGTTTCATTTAATTTTTTCAAATTTTCGTCTGACAATAAAACAGGAATCTTTTTAATATTATTATTTATAGCATTAGCATCATTTTTAACTTTATCATTATTTTCATAAAATCTAACTTTTCCAACTAATAATGGTTTTTCTCCATAATATTTTAAAGCTTTAGTGAGATCCTGATCCATTAAATTTTGGAAATTATCACTTGAATGATCAGTAAATATTTTACTAAATAAGTTATCATAATCTTTCATATAATCAATTCTTAATTTGTTTAATTCTGTTTCTCTTTGATTTATATTTTCTTGATTATCATTTTTTGAATTTGTTAAATCTAAAACTTTTGGTAAACTTAATTTCATTCTTATTTTTTTATAATTATTATTTAAATTTTTAATTTGATTTTCTACTTTATTATATAATTCTTTTTCATTTTCATCTTTTGATATTTTTAAATCTTTCATAATATATTTATTCATATATGAATTTTCATCATTAATTAAATTAATTAATTTCTTTTTCATTAATTTATTTTTTAAATTCTTTCTTTCATTTAATAATTTTGTTAAAGTTCCTATTAAATTTTTGTCAAAACCTCCAATAAGTGAATTTTCTAAAAGACTATTTTTATCATTTTTATTTATTAATTTATTATTATTCATATTTTTTTCATATTCTTTTTTATCTTTTTCCATTTTTTCAATTATTTTATTTAATTTTTCAATAGTTTTTTTATCTTTTTCATTTTGTAATTGCAAATTATCAATTGCCATTTTATATTTATCAATATATTTAGTTTTTTCTTCGTTTTGAATTTCTAATTCAGTAACTTTTCCAATTTGCATTTTTAATTTAGCTAATTTTTGTTCAGTTTCATTTTTACTTCTTACTAAATCTTCAAATTTATTTTGCATTTCTATTTTTTCTAATTTTACTTGTTTAACTTCTTTTCTTGCATTTTCAGAATCTTCTTGAATTTTTGCTACAGATTCTAATTCTGTATTTAATTCATCAGTTATTTTTTTCCATTCACTTATTGGAAGATTTGAATTTTCATTTTCTTTTTTATTTTCATTATTTTCATTTTCAGATTCAAATTTTTGGAAATTTGATGACATTAAAATTAAGATTTTATTTAATATATCTAATAAATTTTCATATTTTAAATTATATATAATATCATCTTTTGATATTTCTTCATTTAAATTATGATATGTTTCAATAAATTTAGTATAATAATTTGATGTTGTATCAAATATTTTATTTGAGTTTTCATATGTAATTTCATTGAAAAATTTTTTTGAAAGAGTATTCAATAATTGTTTTAAAGAAGAATAAATTGATGTGAAATTATTTGCAATATCATTTAATTTATTATCATTATCTAAATCATTCAAAATTATATCAATTCTTTCTTTTTTAAAAGAACAAGATAATGTAATATAATAATTAATAGCATTTGTTGAATAATTATATAAATTATCATCTTCAATTCCTTCAAATTTATTTAATTGATTTTTTAAATTTTCAACTATTATTTTTAATCCTTCTGCATTTGATTGAAAATCTATACTAAACATATTTTGTTTAATTACATTAATTAATTTATCAATTATTGAAAATGCACTTATAAAGCTAAAATATAAATTTTTAAAAGATTCACTTAAAGTTAATTCTTGAAATTTTTCAGCTGGAATTTTACATAAATGAATTTCAATTTTAAATAAAATTGAATTAAAATTGGATAATGAATTTAATATTAATTGATAAAAATTATATAATCTTTTTAAATTATCTCCTTCAATTTTTTCTAGTTTATTATCAGAATCTTTATTTGGATTTTTACCTAAATCATCAGTTAAAATATCATTTTCTAAAATATTAAAAATTAATTCTAAAGTTTTTTTTCTATATGTAAAAATATTTAAAAATTTATCAAAAGATTCTAAATAACCTTTATCAAACATTTTTTTAGGAATCATAGCATTAATTAATTTATTTCTCAGATGATTTTTTTCATTATCTAAATCAATTAAATTAATTAAAACTTTTTGTCTCTGAAGCATTTTAATTTTGTTAGTAGTAGTTAAATTATTATTTAAAACATCATCTAAATTAATATTAGAATTTTGATATTTTGAAAGTTCTTCTTTTAAAATTTGATTAATTTGTTTTATTTCCTTTAATTTTTCTAATAATTTTTTTTCATTTTCATCTAATTCAATAAATTTTTTTTCATATTCTTCTTCTTTTTTTTTCATATTAGAAACTTCATTTTGTGAATTTTTCATCATTTCTTCAGAAATTTTTAAAGCAGTATCAAGATCATTAACCATTTCTTCATCGTTTTGTAAATCTTCTTTTAATTTTTCATTTTCAAGTTTTAATTCTTCTAATTCATTTTGTAATTTATCTTTTTCCATAATAACTTCTTCAAACATATCACTTGAAGGTGATAATGCAGTAATTTGACTTTTTAAACTTTCCATAATTGCTTCATAATCTTTTAATTTCTCTAATAATTGATGTATTAAATCATCTTTTTCAGGAATAATTGCATTTTTTTCTTTTTCTTCATTTAAACTTTTTGTTATTTTTTCTATTTCTTCTTTATAATATTCAATTGCATAATCTCTTTGTTCTGATGTTTGTTTTAATTGATTTGATAATTCTGCGATTATATCTTCCATATGAGAAATTTCTTCTGGTGAAAATTGTGAATCATTTTTTTTTGTTTGTGTATTATTATTATTATCTGAATTATTATTATTATCTAAATTATTATTTATTTGATTTTCAGTTTGAGGATTTTTTTTTAATTCTTCCATTTGATTTGATAAATCACTTAATTTCTTTTGTAAAACTTCATTTTCTAAATCTTTAGTTTGATTATCTTCTTTATATATTTCAATATCTTCTTCTAATCCTTGAATTATTTTATTTAATTCTTCATTTTTTGTTTTTAATTCTTTTATTTCATTTTGACATTTATCTACAATATTTTCCATTTCTTTTTTATCTTTTATAAATTGTTCACTTGATTTTTGGGAGTCTTCAATTGAAGTATATAATTCATTATTTTCTTTTTCAGTTTCTTCTAATTTTTTTTTTAATTCTGCATTTTCTCTTTTTAAAATTGAAACTTGATGCATTAATTCTTTTTTTTCTTCATTTATTTTTTTTAATTGTGCAGTATTAAAATCAATATTTGTTGCAGGAAGTACACTTTGGGAAAAACTAGGTACAGTTTCTTTTTCAATTTCTTTTTCTTCTTCTAAATGTTTTTCTTTTTCTGATGCATTAAGATGCTTTGCAATTTTTTTAAATTCTTCTTTATTATCTTTATTCATTGTTTTTCTAAAATCTGTATTTTTATTTTCTTGATTTTGAATTTTATGCTCTGATGGTGTTGGACGATGAATTGGTTTTTTTGAATCAAGATTTACAACTGATGATTTTGTTATTTTTGAACCTGTTGATACATGACCTGTATGTTTTAAATCTATTTTTTTTGGAGCTGGTTTAATTGTTTTTTTATCTTTATTATTCATCATATTTATGTTTTTTAATTTTTTTATTTTTGATTTTTTAAATATATTTTATTATCTAAAAAATTAGGATTTTTATATAAAAAAATAAAACAATTTTTTAATTTTAAATAAAATATTAAATAAAATACAATTAATAAACAATATAAAAACAATACAAAAACATTTATTACTGAAAAATATTTTATATTTTAATTTGATTTTTAATAATATTATCAATTCTTTCAACATTTTCCTTTCCAAAAGTATTAATTAAATCTTCTTCATTTTTAACATTATATAAAGAATGCATTTCACTTTTATTCATAATAACCAAATTTGAAGGTGAAGGTAAATTAAAAGGTCTCCATCTTACAAACCTCATTTTATTTCCACTAACACAACTAACAGAACTACAAAAATTAAAAGCTTTAGCAACATTTAAAAAATCTTCATAAACTAAAAACAATTTTTTTTCATCAAAACCCATTTTATTAACTTCATAATTTTTATAATCATCAATTAATTTTTCAATATTAATATTACCAATTAAAGGAATTTTATCATTATTGTTATTTTCATTATTAATATCATTAATATTAAAATAACCAATAATTTCACCTAAAACAATAAAAGAAATAATTTGTCCAAAAGCAGCTGGTAAACAAGCAAAAACAGGAAGAGTTCTTACTCTTTCATTAAAATTAATTCTATACATTTCAATATTTTCTTTTTGATGTTCTTCTAATTCACTTAATCCTTTTTCATTTTTTTCTAGTGAATATATACATAACATTTCAGGTAAATTTTCATTTGGATATTTTTTTTTATATTGATATCTTAATCTTCTTCCCATTGTATCACCTTGTAATAAATTAAATGGAATATATCTTAAGAGAGTAACATCTGTTTTTCCTGCTGCACCCATTGATGATATTAATTTTATATTATTAATTGTACAAAAGTGAATTAAATCTATTTTTGATTTTAAATCATCTATACAATCAATTACATAATTTGGATTTCCTTTTTTTATATAATTATCAAAATTTTCTTCTAAAAATGCATCTTCAATAACTTCTATTGTAATATTTGGATTTAATTTTTTTGAGTATTCTTTTATCAAACGAGTTTTTAATTTTCCTACATCATTTCTTAATGCAAATGCATGACGATTTATTGAACTTAAACTTACTGTGTCATAGTCAATTACTCTTATTTTTTTTATTCCTGAACGGAGAAGAGACATTACTACATGACTTCCTACTCCACCCACACCAACTACTATTATAAAACAATTTGAAAGAGAATCTTTTTTTTGTTTTTGATTAGTTTCTATTTCAGGTTTTTTTTCTTGTTTTTTATTTTTAAAATGGAAATAGAAAAATTTTGAATATTTATCGATTAGAGATGCTATGAGGAGACCTAATATGAATGATAGAAATGTATTCATTATATGACATAACATTTTAGGGAATAAATATTTTTTAATTTATTTTAAAAAAAGTAAAGGGAAAAAGGATTAAATAATTACATTTTAGCTAAATAAGAAAAATATATTTCTTTAAATGAATTAAATAATAAATATTTCTTTTTAAAAAAATAAAATTATTATATAGTTTTATTGATGTAATTCATAATTTATAAAAAGTAATATTCATTTTTATAAAGTAAAAGTTAAAAAATTTTTTGTTATTTCAAAAAAATTTCCATATATTTTTAATCTATAAATAAATTTATTTTTTTCTTTATATTATTTTTTAAAAAATATTAAACCTGTAATTTTTTATAATTATATTATTATAAGAAAAAACTATTAATTTTTTTTATTAAAATTATAATTGTTCTTTTTTGTTTTATCAATTATGAAAAAACAAAATAAAAAAATCATCATATAATATGAAAAATATCTTTTTTAAAAAGTAATTTTATAAAAGATGAAAATTTTATTTTTAATTAATTTCAGTAATCTCAGATAAATAATTTCCAAAAATTATTTTCAAAATGAATAGAAAGTCTACATATATAAATGAAAAAAGAAAATCATCATTATTATTAAAAGAAAATTTAACTAGAATGTCAAGAGAATTAGAACCAGATGAATTAAGTCTAATTCGTCAAAGACAATATGAAAAAAAAGAATTATCAGAAGCTGCAAATTTAGTAAGAGATTTTGTAAATGTTTTAAAAGAAGGAATGAAAAATAATTATGATGAAAGTAATTTATCTTTACCAAGAATATCATTAAATCATTTAAATACAAAAAGAGCATCACAAGACAATATGTTATTATATAAATTTGTTCCAAAAAAAACTATGGGTGATTTAAAAAGAAAAAGTTTTGATGCATCATTTCATTTATCTCCTCGTAAATCAAAAAATAATGAATATTATAAAAAAAATAATAATGATTATAGAAAAAGATTTGTAAAAAAAATATCAGAAAGAAATTATAATCCTAATAGACTTAGTTTAAATAGTATTGATGATAATAGATATACTTTAAAACATAGACATTCAACTGGAGGAAATGATATGTTTAATTTTCTAAAGAAAAAAACTCAAGAAATGCAAATTGAAATAAGTCCTCCTGAATATGAAAGTGATGGGGGTGAAGATGATGAAAATATAAATAAACTATTAAATAGTTCTCCAAAGTTAAAATCAGCATTAAAAAATAATGAATCAGAAAAAAAAAAAAAAGTTGAATTTCATAATTCAAATATTATTAATAATAAAAGATTAAGTATTGGTTCTTCCACATCAAGTAGAATAAGTTATAATAAATTAAAGTCTTTTAAATCTTTAGGCACAGCTAAACATTCTTTTATTCTTGATGATTTTTCACTTATTACTGATGATGATAATGTATCATTAATTCATCAATCTCAAATTACTTGTGATAATATTTTAAAATTAAAAGATTTAAAAAAAGAAATTAAAAATAGTTTTATTGGAAGAGATATTAAAATTTCAAGATTAAATGAAGGAAAAAATTATTTATATGATGATTTAATTAATAATGCAAAAAAAGGAAATGAAACTCAAAATAGTGAAGATGAAGAAGAAGCCGATATTACTTATAAAGAACAAAGATATAGAAATTTACAAAGAAAAGGTTATGTTTATGATTCTTTTGATGATGAAGAAAATTATGAAGAAGAAAAAATGAATTCTTTTTTTATTATACCTGAATCAAGAATTGTTATTTTTTTTGATTTTTTAGTTACAATTTCTGCTGTTTATTATTTAATTTATATTCCTTATTTTTTAGGTTCAAATGTTTATTTTTGCAGTCCTATTTTTCATTCACAAAATATATTTGAAATATTTATTGATGTTGTTTATATTTGTGATTTAATTTTTCCTTTTTTTATTGCTTATTATAATTTTGATGAGGTTTTAAAAACACATTTTAAAGATATATCATTAAATTATTTAACAGGTTGGTTTTTTTTAGATTTAATTCAAGCAGTTCCTTTAAAAACTATATTTACCTTTTTTGATAAAAAATGTAAATCAGATAATTTTTACATTACTCCAATATATAAAGATGAATTTCATTATTTATTATTATGTTTAAGAATGTTAAAAATATTCAAAGTATTAACAAATAACAAATTTTTAGATTTATTATCTAAATTATTAAACGAAATAGAATATTTTAGTAATTACTTAGCATTATGTTCAGGTTTAGCAGTTTTTTTCATAGCAATTCACATAGTTTCAAACATATTTATTTTCATTGGAAGAAATGAATTCCCAAATTGGATAATAACATTTGGTCATGATAATGAATCATATTTACAATTATATTTATTAGGAATATATTACACAATGGCAACATTAACAACAGTTGGTTATGGTGATATAAATTGTACAACACATAATGAAAAAATTTTTGGTATGTTTATGGAAGTTGTTGGTATTTTTGCTTATTCTTGGGCTTTGACATCAATTGGTAATTATGTTAAAGTTTTACATGAAAAAACTGAACAATATGAAAAAAATTGTCAAATTTTAGAAGAAATTAAATTAACTTATCCTAAACTTTCTGATGATTTATATGATAGAATTTCTAGATATTTAAAATATAAACATGATAAAGAACAATTAGATAAAAATATTATTATTGATTGTTTACCTATTAATTTGAGTAATCTTTTAGTTTATGAAATGTATAAACCCATAATTAATAATTTTATATTTTTTAAAAATTTTGATAATGTTGATTTTATTGTTAAAGTCATTTTGAATTTTAAACCAATTTTAGCAGAAAAAAATGATATTTTAATTAAAACTGGTGATTTAGTTGAAGATATAATATTTGTAAAAAAAGGTAAATTAAGTTTAGAACTTCCACTTGATTTAAATCCAAAAGTACAAAAAACAAAAACAATAAGAGCTCCAACAATAAATAATCCAAATTTAATGAATGCACCTACTATTTTTAGAAGACAACAAACTAATTTAGAAAATACATTTACAGTGAGAAGAAGATCAAGTATTTTTGATAATGCACAAACTTTTTTTCAAGCACAAACAATGAAAAAAAATTTTGATAAATTTCATGAAGAAAAAGAGGAAAATATTCAAACTTATAAAATTTTAGAAATTAGAAAAAATGAACATTTTGGTGATATTTTAATGTTTTTAAATCAAAGATCACCTTTAACTTTAAGAGTGAAATCAAAAAAATCAGAATTATTTTTTTTGAATAAAACAGATGCAATTGATATTTCAACAAGTTATCCAACTATTTGGCAAAAAATAAATGTAAAATCTCTTTTTAATTATGAACAAATAAAACGATTAATGAATAAAATATTAAAAATTTTTAAAAATTCACATGGTTTAAATAATTATAATCCTTTCTCTAAATTTTCAAATGAAAATAATGGAATAAATAATTCAACAATTTCTCCTTTTGAATTAATTGATGAAGAAGATGAATTAAAATCAATTCCAACTTTATCAGATAATGATAATTTTGAATATGATGATGGAACAGGACAAATTAAATTAACAAGATCATTAAAAAGAATTAATACTAAACAAAATACTTTAAATACTATTAAAGAAATAACAACTATAGAAGAAAATAGTAGTGATGAAAAAAATCTTACTGAAAAAACATTTGAAAAAATTTCAGAAGAATCTCAATCAAAAGAAGATGATATTGATTCTCATATTGAAATAAATAAAATTAATACTAATGAGAAATCTTCTATAATTAATAATAAACCAACAATTAGTATAAATTCTGATTTTAGACATAAAAGTCAAAGTATAAATGAAAAAGAACAAATAACTCCATTTTTACCTGAAGAAATTAATGATGAAATATATCCAGATGAAACTTTTGTAAATACTCCAAAAAGATATAATACTCATGAAAAGGAAGAATATTTAAATGATACTAAATTAAAACATAAAATATTATGTTTAATTAATGCTAATAAATTTAATGATAATATTTCAGTTTGTTCAACTGAATCTTTTTCTTTAAGTAGTGAATATGAAAATATTGATGAATTAAGTGATCATAAATATTCAAAAGATTCAAAATTAAGACAAAAAATAATAAATATATTAAAAGGAAATGATTCTGATGATAATGATTCTCAAAAAATTTCAAAGTCTTATACAAGTTCTGTTTCTAAAGATGATTATTCAGAAGAAAATGACACTTTTAATGATAATGAAAGTAATATAAAATTAAATGTTAAAAGTGGTTATGATAAAATGAAATTTAATAAAATTAATATGAATAATTTAAAACAAAGAAGGCAAAGTATTTCTTTTTTTAAATCATTGAATCAAAATAAAAAAAATAATAATAATGTACTTAGAAAAACAGGAACAACACAACAAGATGAAAGAAATTTACAAATTTTAAATTTTCAGAATAGAAGTAAAAAAAGTAATAATTTTATTGAAAATAGACATACAAGAAAAGAAATTTTACACCATAAATCTACAAAAAGTAAGAAAAATTTACTTAGAACTATTAGTAAAAATATTGAAAGAAATCAAATAAATTTAAATAATCCAGATTTATTTTATTCTGAATATTTCCATAAAATTTTAGATAAAAGAAAAGTTGAACATGGAGAAGTTCCTTTGAATAAAGAAGAGGAAGAATTTATGAATAAATTAGAAAAGAAAAGCACTTTTTCTAGAATAAATTCACTTTCAAATAATCTTACTCTGAATTATACTACTACTTTAAGAGATCAAAATTGATTTATTAATTTTTTCATATATATTATTATTGGTATCAAGGTTAAGATATTTTATTTTTTGTTAAATTAGTTTTGGAAAAAATAGTATATATAAAAAATGATATTATTATTCAAAATAGAATTTATTCATTCAATTCAAAGAGAAAATATTTATCATTTTATTTGAAAAGTTATAAATAAGAATATTTTATAATATGTAGAATAAGAGTTTATTAAAAAAATGTTTATATTTTATAAAATTAAAAATTTTCAGCTTTACTTAATTGCTTATATTGAAATTAAATTTGTTATAATAATAATAAAATTTTTTTTCAGGAATTTAAATATTTTTATTTATGATTGTTTGTAATAAATAGAAAAATAAAAATTCATATTCATAACCCTAATATAAATAAAATAATTAAACAATGAATAATAGAAAATAAGTAAGGCTTAAATATATAGATATATAATAAGTTAAGTTAATTAAAAATTATTCAATTAAATTGTTATGAAAAAATTAATTGATTAAAATACTATTGAGCATTTCCATATTATCAAAAAATTATTTTTTAATTTATAGTTTATATTTAAATTTAAATTCAATATTATTGTTAATTAATTATGATTGATAAAAAAATATGATATTTTTTAAATTGAAAGTGATAAGAAAAAATATATTTATAATATAAATATTATATATTAAATTTATTTATTTAAAAAAATGAGCAAAAGAAATAAAAATAATGACGATTTTAACTATGAAAGAGAAATGGAAAATTCAATGAAAGGTGGTAAAAAATTAATAAATAAAAAATAAAATAGAAAATGATGCAATGATTGACCAAGTTTATTCAATTGTAAGAAATATAAAAAATCATGCAAAAGGTAAATAAAAAATTAATTATAAATAATTTATAGATATGAATGAGAAAATAAGATTAAGTAACCAACAAACAGATGAAATGGATAAAAAATACTCTCAATCTAATTCTTTAATGGCAAAAACAATGAAACATTTAGGAGAAGTTTTATCTGCTAATTCAAATTATTGGTGCTATTTAATTATTTTTATTTTTATTATTTTCTTCTTTTTATATAAAATCGGACATTAAATATATAAATAAATTATAAATTTGAAAATAATAAATATATAGACTAAACAATTATAAAAAAAAATCAAAATTTTGAATTTTATTATTAATTATTTTATACAAAATCACTTATCAAATGAACTATTAAATTATTTTTTTTAATTTTCAAAAATCAAAGAATATGACTAATATAAATAAGTCAATAGGTAGTAAGATAAGAGAAATAGGATTTGAAAAAGAAGAACAAATAGATAAAATTTTACCTTATCAAAAAAAAAAAAGTGCAAATATTTTTGATAAACCATTAGGATTATCTCATAAAGAATCTGAAGAAAAAAAACCTAAAGATAAAAGTGATGAAAAATTATTAATGTCATTCGTTGATTTAAATGTAAAAACTTTATTAAGTGATTATTTAAATGATATAAAAAATGAAAATTCAAATGATGAAGAATTAAAAAGTAAAATAGAATCTGTACAAAATACAATTATTGAGTCAGAAATGAATTTAAATTCATTAAATCTAAGTATTAATAAAAATGAAGAAAAATATAGCCTTGATTTTATAAATAAAAAAGAATTTAAAAAAAAAGAAAATAATAAAAGATTAAGTACCTTTATTAATGATTCAATGATTAAAAAAATGAAAGATAATAATTTATCAATTAGTATAATAAGTCCTAAATCAAATATTCAAGAAAGTATTATTAGTCTTTCATCTGCAAATAATGGAACAAAGAAAATGATTGAAAAAGAATTAAATAAAGATTTATCTCCAATAACAACTATGACTAATAAAAAAAATTCAAATGATAAAGTAATAGTTAAAAGAATGTATTCAAATGTAAGATCAGATAATAAAAGCAAATTTTTAGATATTAAACCAGATACAAAATCAAGAAGAAAAACAATGGGTTTTTTTGAAGAATCAAGATTACATAATTTTCAAAAAAATATATCTTTAATTATACCAGATTCTGAAAATAATGATGTAAATGATGTTAGAAATATTTTTAATATTAATGAAAATCAATATAAAGAATTATCAGGAATTGTAAGTCAAATTAAACAAACTTTATTATTTAGACCAGATGATAATATGTTAAAATCAAAAAATTTTAATAATTTATCATCATCAATAGATGAAAAAAAAAAAAAGCAAGTTAAAAGAAAATCAATTTTTAATAAAGAAGATTTAATGCAAGATTTACAAGATAAAGTAAGTATTGAAGAAGAATTAAAAGAAGTAGATGAAGAAGAAGAAGAAGAAGAAGAAATAAATGAAAATTATTTGAAAGAAATGAAATATAGACATTTAACTAAAGTTTCTTTAGTTTATGATTCTTTAAATGATGATGAAGATAATGGAAATGGTGAAAGAACAATTCCTATTGCTCATTATTTATTACCTGATGATTATATTAAAATTTATTTTGATGCTATTATATTTTTTTCTGTTATTATTTCTTTATTTTATATTCCTACAATTTTAGCTTTTCCTATGCTTGGTATAGACCATGAAAATAAATTTTTAATTTTACTTCTTCTTTTTGATATAATTATTGATTTATTTTTAATGCTTGATATTGTTATTAATTGCTTTACTGCTTATGTTTATGTTATTGAAGAACAGTTAATTACTGATTTTTTAAAAATTCTTAAAAAATATATGGAAGGATATTTTTTTGTTGATTTAATTAGTGCAATTCCTTTTAATACTATTTTAGATATTTATGATATTAAATATATGGGAAATTATTTTAATTATACAAGTTATTATAGACAAATATATTTATTAAGATTAATTCGATTATTAAAATCATTTAAAGTATTTTTACATAATTCATTTATGGAATATATGATAAATGATTTAAATCAAAGAATAGGAAGTTTAGATGTTGAAAAATATTATAGATTATTTTTAAGTTTATTTTCAACAATATATTCATTTCATTTATTTGGTTGTATATTTATATTTATAGGAAAATATAATTATCCAAATTGGATTACAAATCAAGGAATTGATATAAAAGATGGTTTTGAAATTTATATAGCATCAATTTACTTTGTTTGTGCTACAATATTTTCAGTTGGATATGGTGATATAGTTTCATATAATAATTCAGAAAGATTTTTTAATGTTGTAATGTTAACAATTGGAATGATAATTTATAGTTGGATGGTTTCAGCTTTATCAAATAGTTTTATTGATAATTCTGATAGTGTTATTCAATATAAAAAAAATTTAGATGTTTTATTAGATATTAAATCAACTTATGATAATTTACCTTATAATTTGTATAAAAAAATTAGAAGATATTTAATTTATAAAAGAAATAATGATACTATTAATTATAATACAATTTATGATAATTTACCTTTAATGTTAAAAAACAAATTAATTTTTGAAATGTATAAACCAATTATTGATACTTTTGTCTTTTTTAAAAATTTTGATAATCAAGAATTTATTTTAAAAGTTATATTAAGTTTAAAACCTTTTAATGGAATAAGAGGAGAAAGATTAGTAAATGTTGGTGATTTTATAGAAGAAATTATTTTTGTTAAAAGAGGAACTTTAGTAGTAGAATTTCCAATACCAATTTTATTAAATCAACATAGAAGATCTGTATTTGCTCCTAATAAAAATAGAGCATCAATTTGTAATAATATAAATCAAAATTCATTAAATTATCTTTCTTCAATAACAGGAAAAAGATTTTCAAATTTATTTGATTATAATGTCGGCAAAAGAAATTCTGTTATAAGAAATGGATATAGAAATAGTATTTCAAATAAAAGAAAAAGTACAATTTTAAGAAAAATGGATAAGGTTCAATCATATGTAAAATTACTTGAAATAGGAAAAAGTGAACATTTTGGAGATATTATTATGTTTCTTAATAAAAGATCTCCTTTAAGTTTAAGAGTTAAAAGTAGAAAAGCAGAATTATTATTTTTAATGAAAACAGATGCTATTGAAATTTCTATTAGTTTCCCAAAAATATGGAGACAAATATTAGAACATTCTCTTTTTAATATGCAACAAATTGATAAATTAATAAATAATTATTTAAAAATATTTTTCATTAAACAACAACAACCAAATTTAGGAATGATTAATTTATTGAAAGAAAAAGGAATATTAAATCAAGGAAATATAAATGATAATAATAATGAAAAAAATATATTATCAGCATCAAAAAAAGAGAATCAAGGTTTAGATTATGAAAAAAATAATAAAACAATAAAAAATATGACATCTATTATTTCAGTGAATGAAAGTAATGAAAATTTAAATAGCAGCAATATAAATTCATTTAAAAGTTTAGATGAATTTCAAAGTGATGAAGGTAAGAAAAATAAATCTATTGAAGAATTTGAAATAAATGAATCTAGTAGAAATAATAGTGATAAATCATCTGAATTAAATAATAATATTATTAGTGAAGAATTTAAAAATAATGAAAATGAACTTAAAAATAATTTTTTATTTAAAAGAAAAAGTAAAAAAACTACAATAATTGCAGTAAAACAAAAAAATATATTTAAAGATTTGGAAATTTGTTATGAAAAACAATTTACAATTGAATTAAATTCTATTATGGATACTAAAATTAATTTTGTTAATAGTAAAGAAAATAATAATATTTTATCACAAGATTTAATTAGTAAAGATGAATTGAAATATAAAAAATCTGAAAGTTGGGAAAAGTCATTAAATAAAAACAATAATGATATTGAAATTGATAATAAAAATCAAAAAAATAATACAATAATAAAAAAAAAAAAAAAACCTCAATTAAATATCAAAAAAGATAATATTAATGAAATTGAACAAAATCCAGAAATAATACTAACTAGTATTTTTCAAAAATTTATAAAAAAAGAAAATATCGAAAATTTAAAAATGAATTCAACTAATTATGAAATTTAAAATAGAGTATATAAATATATATCTATCTAAAATTTAAATAAATTTATTATATTATACTAGAATTACAATATTTTGAATATGTAATTATTAAATTTATAAAGAGACTAAATAATATTTGTTGTGTTTTTAAAAATTAATTATTTTATTTTGATTATAATAAATATTCATTTAATTTATTATTTTGTTTTGTCAATTTCCCCTTGAAAATCAAAAAATAAAATATTATCATATTTATCATAAATTTTAATTTCATAATAATAAAGATCTCCTTCATTAAAGGCTTTATATTTCTTATTAGTAAATATTTCATTTAAATCATTGTTTTTTTTCATATTATCAAAATCAATTTCAAAAGTAAATGTTTCACCACTTAAAAGTTTTTTTCCTTCTTCTGAAGTTATATTAATAGTAGTAGTTTTATAAGGAATAAGCCATTGCATTTCATAAATTGTAAAAGATAAAACTAATGACACATTATCATAAAGAACAAAATTTTTATCTTTATAATAATAATCTAAAATTTCTAATTTTTTATCTTTTAAATCATCAACAGTAATACTTTGATTTTTTAATTTTTCTTTATTTTCAATTGATAACAATTTAATATATGATAAAGGGTCAATATCAGTAGACAAATAAAAATTATCTTTTATTCTACCATTAGTTTTAGGATTACCACATAAGAGATTAATATGAAATTTATATTTCTTTTTTGAATAAGGAATAATTATTCTATTTGAATATTCATAATAAAAAGTATCTCTTTCTTTTAATAAATCATATTCATTATTATTTGCAGTTAGATTATTAATTTTACAAAATAATTGTTTTACATTTTTTTTATCACATTTATAATAATTAACAGGACAAAAACATACTTTAATAGTATTAATATAAAATTCACATTTTTGTGATGAATCATTAGATAATTGTTCATATTTATTATAACTTACTCTTGAATCATTACAATAAAACATATAAGATTTAGCTTTAATGTCAGGAGTAGTTAAACATTTTTGAGTTTCATATAAATCACTATTATTAAAAGGATAATTTGAAAGATCTCTAAATTTAAAATTTTCACTTTCTTCATTTTCATTATCTTCAAATAAATTATTTGTTTCATCATCAAAATCATTATTTTCTTCTATTAAATTTCTAAAATCTTCTACTTTTAAATCATCTTTATGTATATATTCATAATAAATTTTGTACATTGTATTTAAAAGATGTGTAAATCCATTTAAATATTTATTATATATAGATGTGGATGATTTAAATCTATTGTATAATGCATTATATAAAAAATTTAATGTCGATGGATTTTGATTATTTAAGATTTCTTCTTCATATTTTTCTTTTTTTTTTTTATTTTTTTTTTCTTTATTTTCTATCAAACAATTATTTTCACCTCCAACACAAAAATTAGTTAATTTATTTTCAATATCTAAAATGAAAAATATTAATATAATCAATAAGAAAAACTTCATTTTTAAAGAATAAATATTTAAATAAAATTTTTTTAAAAATAAAAATAATTAAAATTAATTTATTCAAAATCAAATATTAAAATTTAAAAAAATAAAAAATCCCATATAGAAAAAAATTTTTTTAAAGATTATCCAAACACATTTATATTCTTATCTATTTTATTTTTCTTCTTCTTCAGTAAAAGAACTAGATTATTAAAAATTTCTCTAATTTCTTCAATAGTTTTTCCTTAAATAATACTAGCAACTTTTTTAATGAAGATAAATTAATTAAAGATTTATTATCTATATAATTATTATTTATTAAAATTTCAATAATAACAATTAAATCAACAATAATAAATTCATAATCCAAGCATCAACATATTCTTGGTAATTTTTACATTACTAATGGTCTTTCTAATTCTTTTGGTTCTTTATCTTGATAATGTTCTAAATTTTCTTTTATTTTTTTAATATATTGCTACCTATGTTATATAATAATATTTCTTTATCTTCGACTATCTTCTATTATTCTTTATAATTGACTTCTTTGGTCTGATTATATTGATATTTGCATTTTCTCACCTCCTGATGATACTAAAGTTTTTATTTTGTCTATTTTATTTTAATTTGACTTTATTTTATTTGAGCTTTACATTAAAGTTATATATTTATAGCTTTTTTTAAACTATTTTGATTTTTGTTTTTTTTTGTTAATATCGATTTGTTTTTTTTTCAAAAATTGAATAAAGGAAAAATTATTGTTTAAAATATAATATAAATAGTTAAGTAAAAGTAATTTAGTGTTATTTAAAAAAATAATTTAGAAAATACAATATTTAATTAGTAACTAAAAATATAATGCTCAAACTATAAAAAATACAAAAAGAAATAAATAACATAAAAAACTCAAAAAAAAAAAATTAAATTTCAAAAAAATTAAAAAATAAAAAAATATAAAAATAATTCAATTAAAAAAAAATGTTTGAAAATGAAACTCGAGGTTGGCATGGATGTTACTCAGCAATAGGTCGTACATCAGTAGAGACATTTCAAACAGTACTTCACAAGGACAAAATTTTATCAAAAAACCCTCAAAAGAAAAAAATAGTCCGTGGTTTTTTTACTCAAGATGATGATGAGCCTAAAATAATAAATGATGACCACATAGACATTTTTACATTACCTCCAACAAACAATGTTCATAAGAAACAAATGGAAGAAGAATTAAAAAAAAAAATAACATGTGAAGCAGAAAGTTCAAAAAAAGCTATTCCAAATGAAAAATATAAATATCACATTCATCATCATAAGGAAAATTTAAATAAAATAAAACATGATAAACAAACTCCAAATTATGGTCCTTCATCAACTAAATATCAACCTAAAATGGATTTTATTTGGAATAGAATTATAACTGGTCCTAATTGGGATGTTTTAAGTGGAAGAAATAATAGAAAATTTTCTGGTTTTAATTATTCTGGTATTAAAAAATCTATTTCTAATAATGATTTTTCTTTAACTCATACTGATTTTATGCCTAAGAAATATTTTATTAGTATGGATAAACAAACTTCTAGAGGAAATTTTATACTTGGAAAAGATGTTAGAATTAGAAATGAGAAAGCTTTTGTTCCTAAAAAAAAAAGAATTCAAACTGCTGAATTTTCACATAAGAATTCTTTAAGAGATGAAAATAATAAAAATAATGGTTTTAATAATTTTAATTATACTAATTATAATAATTTTGGGAGTAAAGGTTTTAATATTCAATCAAAGAAAACTATTAAAAAAGGTAAGAAAATAATGAAAAAATTTAGTGATAATAATAAAGCTCCTGATTTTTCAAAAACAATTTCAAGAGAAAAGCTAAATTATATTCAAAGAGATCGTGAAAATGTAAGACCATTTTTTTCTCCGAATTATAATTATGTTACTCCAAGAAGTTTAAGTTTAGTTTCATATCAAAATAAAATCAAAAAGAAAAAAATACAAAAAAGAAATGTAGAACCTTTAGAAAATGATATAATGTATGATGTTAATGAAGCATTTTATTATATTAATAATAATAAAAAACCAAAATCAAGAGATTTTAATTTAATGGTAAGTCGACCAAATGATAAAAGTCCTTTACCATCTTATATGATAAAAAAATATGATAGAGAAGCACTTTATAATATTACTGATAAAACATTAAGAATGAATAATTATCCTAATAGTAGATTTTTAACTGATTATTCTTCATTTTATCCTAAAAAAAGTTTCAATAGACAAATTAATTTAAATTTATTAAATAATGATGCATTTTTAAATAGTAAAATGGATGATATTTTAAGTAAATTAGATACTAATGGAAATTATGGAAAAGTTATGGAGTTTTATACTAAAAATTTAGATGATGTTGAACATGAAGGAAGAATGGAAAAATTTGATGCTATTACTTTAAAACATGTTCCTAAGAAAACTCCTATTTCTGATAAGGAAAAAAATTTATTTAGGGTTGATTTAGATAATAATGATGATTATTAGAAGTTCTTTTTTATTAGAGATTTTTATAATATTATGTTTTTTAATATTTTATTTGTAATATCTTAATGTTTCTTTTTTTCCTTTATTTTTTTTTTTTTTTGACTTTCATAATTATTAAATGAAGATTGAAATAATGAAAAATAATTTAAATGTTTTTTTTAATAAATATTTTAAATAATATTTGATTTATAATATCATTTATTTTTTATAATTGAACTAATTATTTTCTAATCGATAAATAATTTTAATTCATTATATTTAAATTAAATTTAATCTCTAATAATTAAAATGTATTATACAGATATTCTCAAAAATAATTTTGTAAATCAAAAAGAAATACCTTTAAATCAAATAGAAAAAAATCCTCCAACAACAATTTCTCCTCTTTTTAAAAAAGGCAATCTAAATCAAAAAAATGAATCATTTGATATAAATTTATCAAAAGAAGAAATAAATTCGTAAATAAAATCATATAACAAATTTTCATTAGAAACCAATCATCAAAATTAAACTTTTTCCCATCAACACCAAAGAAAGATTTAATTGGAAAAGAAAATAAAATATCATCAGTAGAAAATAATATAGATGATAATAATTTCCATCAACTTTTTCAAACAAATTCTATTGACCCAAAACATTATTGTACTTGTTCAAAAACAAAATGTTTAAAAAAATATTGTGAATGTTTAGCAAATAATCAATTTTGTAATAATTGTAATTGTGTAGATTGTCATAATAATCCAATATATCAACAAGAAAATTTAAAAGATGATAAAGATCTTTCTACTTGTACTTGTACTAAATCAAATTGTAATAAGAAATATTGTGAATGTTATAAAGTTGGAGAAAAATGTAATGATAATTGTAGATGTATTAATTGTTTAAATAAAAATCAATGTATGAAAAAAAATTATCAAATGGAAAGAATTAGTGTATTAATTGAAGAAATGAAAATTTATATTGAAAAAAAACAAATTTTTGGATTTTCTGATAATAATGATAATATAAATAATGAACAATTTCTTAATAAAAAAACTGATAGAGACAATTAATCTTTATGTATTAAGTTATTAGTGTTATATTATTTATTAAAAATATTTTTATGGTTAAATGTTTTTTTCAGGATTTATTTATTAATTAATTTTTATAATCAAAAAATAATGAATTTTGATAATTAATAATAATATTATAATTAATTATTTTTTTTATTCTATTCTTTATTTTTTTATTCTTATCTATTAATATATTTTATTCATTATTTTTATAATGATAACAAAGAATAATTTTATTTATTTATATTATCTATTTATATTCATCTTATTCAGTAAATAAATAATTTTCTTTATTTACTTCATTAAAGAATAAATTTTTATTAAATAAAAAAAAATTAATATAACAGATTGTTATAGTCAAATGAAAATATTTATAAAAATTACTAAATTATATAAATAACCATCTCATTTCCATTATATAAATAATATAAAAACTATTTTATTTTATTCTATAGTATTCTTCATTATATTTTTGATTATTTGAATATTCTTTAATAAAGTAATAAAATATTGTTTTTATTTAAATAAAAAAATTTAATATTTTATTTGTGTTTATTTAAAGTTTAATTTACAAATATTTATTTAACCTTAACTATCTTGATAATTAATTTTTATGTTATTATAAAATTTTTAGATAAAATTATTCTTTTTTGACACTATATAAAAACCGTTTATTTACTAATATTTATAGTTCATTCAATCAGAACATTTTATTTACCCAATCCATCAAAATCTTTTTTTGGATTATACTTAGATGAAAAATCAATATTATAAAAAACATCACATGAATTATTATTACATAAATTTATATTATTTTTTACATTTAATATTTCATCATTTTTATTTTTAAAAATAAAACATTGATTATTTATGTTATTATTAATATTATTAATTAAATTCGTATTAGGTATCTGATTATTATTATTTAAATTAGCAAAATTATTTGGAAAAAAAGGATAATCTAAATTAAATGATTGATTAAAAATTGACTTTAAATTATTATATGAATTTTGTAAAACAGTATTTGGATGATTATAATAATTATTAAATTCAGTATTAATGGGAATATTATTTAATGTTTCAAAATTATATTGACCATAATTATAAGGAATTTGATTAATAAAAGGAAAAGAATTTTTTGGAATTGAATTAACTAATTCACTTCTTTCATTATTTAAATTAATTTTATTTATATTATTATTATTTGAAATATTTTTTTCTTTTTCATTCTTTATGGCTCCCTGTTTTAATTCTTTTAATTTCTTTTTATCTTCTGAAAATATTGTATTATACTATAAAAATAATATAAGATATTATTTACATTTTTTAATGTATAATTTTCTTCAATTGTAATTGGTAAAGAAAGATTATTTTCAATAAAATCAGTAATTGATTCAGTTGAACAAAAAATTGACTTTTGCGTTGTTCCTTTTGGGATAATACATAAAAAAATATTCGCATCACATAAAAGAGAAAGTTCCATTGCTTTTTTAATTAATCCCTTTTTTCTTTTTATATATGTTACATTCCTATTTCGTTCACTTTTTATTCTTTCGATTTTTATTTTATTCCTTCCCATTTATTATTTCTTATATGAAAAAATAAACAGTTTTGTCAATTTTTACTAATTAATAATAAAAAAAATTATAAATATATATATATATTATTTTATATATTTATAATATCAATATTTTATTATTTATTTTAAATTTTGTTCTAAAACTATTTTTTATCTTTTTTTAATAAAATAAGTTAAAGAAATTTAAAAATATAAAATTATAATATTATTATTCATTATCATTAGTAAAATTTGATTAATCAATTTAATTTATTTAACAAAAAATAAAAAGATTCAATTTCTTCAAAAAAAAATATAAAAAATATAAAAAAAGCCAAAAAAATCCCATAATCGAAAATAATTAATTAAAAATAATTTTAAAAAAATTTAATGCTCATGATGGCAAGTTTCACTATGTTCATGTTCATGTTCATGTTGATTTAAAAATTGATGTTGATGTTGATGTTGAAGTTCAAATTGATTTCCATGCTGATGTTCATGTTCATGTTCATGATCATGTCCATGTTCATGATCATGTCCATGATCATGTTCATTTTCATTTTCATGTTCATGTCCATGATCATGTCCACATCCACAATGTTGATGACTTATAATTTTTTTTGGTTTAGGATGTAATTCATCATCTAATTGATTAAATTGTTCTGTATATTTTTTGTTTAGTCTTATCATAACATCAATTTTTTTTATTTGTTTTTCATAATCTATTAATAATTCTGATAATAATTGTTTATTTATTTTATTTTTTCCTAATCTTTTTCTTATTTCTTCATTTTGACTTGCCATTAAAAAACAATCATTAGAACTATTATCAATTTCTTTTAATAATTTTTCATATTCTTTATTTGCTACTTTTACCATATTATCCATTTCTTGATTTTTATTTTGATATGTCATTAATTCTGTTTTTAAATTTGTATTTGCTAAAATTGAATGTTGAGTTTTTTCTTTAAGTGAATCCATTGTTTTTTGTATTCCATCTTTACCTAAATTTTCAAATTTTTTAAAATCAATTTCATTTATTTTCATTTGTTCATCAAAATCTGCTTTCATTTTTAAACCTTCTTCTAAACATTTTTGTATTTCTTCTCTTAATTTAGTATTTTCATCTATTAATCTTTGTCTTTCTGGCATTGAATCAATTGTTTTTTGTTGTAATTCTTTTATATAATCTTCAGTTTCTTTTATTATTCTTTTTCTCTCTTCATCTGATTCTTTATATATTTTTTCTTTTTCTTGATTTAATCCATTTCCTTTATCAACTAACATTCTTTGAAATTTATCTTTATCTTGATATTTTTTTAATTTTTGTTCAAAAATTTCTTTTGCTTCATTTTGTTTTTTTTCTAAAGGAATTAATTCATATTTATTTTGAATTAATTCATTTTGAGAATTTAATATTTTAGAATTTATATCAAAGAGAATGTTTATTAATTTTTCTTTGTTACTTTCATCTTTTTTCAATTCTAAAGATTGAGTTAATTGATCAATGTATGTTTTGAATTTTAATTGAGTTGCTGCAGATGATTCTGATAAATCTAAATCTAAATATTCTTTTGCATTTTTAATTTGTTCAGCATTTGAACCTTTCTTATTTTTCTTTTTAGATTTCATAATGTTCAAATTAAAATAATAATTGAAAAATAAAATTAATTTAAATATGGAAAAATAAATATATTAAAAATAAAAAAAAATTAGTTTCAAATTAAAATAAAAATTTAGTAAAATGTTTAAAAAAAAATATGAAATTTAATTATGCATTTAAAAATTTAAATAAAAAATAATACATAATTCCACAATATAATATATTATTTTTTTAAGAAAAGTAAAAAATGATTCATTATGAAAGTTCATCAGGAAAAGATGAAAATGAAAAAAATAATGAAGTAAATGAAAAAGAAAAAGAAGAAAAATTATTAGGAAAAAAAAGGAAAACAGTAAATTTTATATAAATAATAAAATAATAGAAAACAAAATTATCAGAAAAGAAAAAAGAATTAAAAACAATAAAAAAGAAAAAAGGAAAATTTCTTCCAAATTTCATTGCACCAGCAAAAGTAAAATTATAAATAAATTATTTATAGAATGATTTTAAAAGTGGGGATTTATTAGTTGATATAATTGATAAATTCATAAATAAATTTGAACCAATTGGTCTCCTTCGCGCTTATAGAAAATTAATAATTTCAAATAATTTAGAAAATAAAAATGAACCTGGAATTGTAAATCAATTAATTTTTTTATATAATTTTGATTTTAGCTTAAATTTGTTATTAATAATTCAAATAAAACAAATATAATCTTTACTCAATTTTCTGATTGTACTCTTTCAATTGGAAAAAATTCAAAAGAAATTAATGATGATATTTATAAGTCAATTAGAATTATTAATAGTCAAAGTAAGATTAATGAAAATTCTTTTCAAATTATTTCTTTTGCTCAAAGAGAATATGAAAGAATAAAAAAACAATTTAATGATTTTTTTGTTCTTCCTGAATATGTTACAAATATTGATATTTTAAGGTATAAATGTGAAAATAATTATTATTCTTCACAAGAATTAATTATTAAAGATATTAATATAATGTTTGATCAAATTAAAAATTCATTTCAAATCCAAAATTTTAAATTAAAAAATGACAATGATAATAATATTAATTTAATCCCAAAAAATAATATAAAATTCATTTCTCTTTATCAAAATTATTTAAGTATTTTATATGAAAAATTAATAAAATTAATAAATGAATCAAATTTTGAAAAAGTTTTTGAAGAAGATATAAAAGGAATGATGTCTGAAAATGATTTACCAAAATCAAATTATTCAATATCATCATTACCAATAAGAAAAGAATATGAAATAATAGATGAATATTGTCATATAAAACCAGAAGAAACAAAAAAGAAATTATATACAACATTACAACCAAATTGTAATGGAGAATGTTGTAAAGAATATAATAAATTAGGTAATTTAAATTTAGAAAATGGGCATTGGGAAAGTTTATGTTGTGATAGACATAAAAATATAGAATGTATTCCATCATTATGTAAATGTGATAAAAATATTTGTAAAAATATGCCATTTTATAATAAGAAATATCAAATTATGAGTAAAGATGTTGAAGAAAGATATGCTTGGGGAATTGATTTATTTACTTATAGAAATTTATTAAATTTATTACCTGATAATATTGAAAGAGATTCTGAAAGAAATAAAATTTTTATAGAAAAAACTTTAATGAATTCATTATCAAAATTAAATAAAGATGGTTTTAAAATGATAAAAGGATGTAAATATATAATAGATAATTCAAATAATTATTCCTTTTATGATATAACTCTTGCTAATTTTTACTATGAAATATTTTCCTATTCACAAATATGTAAAGAAAAAATAGATAATGCATATTCAAAAGGAATAGGAATATTTTGTATAAAAAAATCAGGAATACAACAAAATGAATTAATAGCACCATATTTTGGTGAAATATATCCTCCATATTTATGGTTTGAAAAACAAGATTTAATAAAAAGATATAAATTAGATAAAAATCTTCCTGATTTTTATAATATAATGGTAGAAAGATTTAAAAATGATGAATCAGGATATGATTTATTAATGTGTGATTCTAATAGTAAAGGAAGTTTTTCAAGTAGAATGTCACATTCATGTATGCCTAATTGTAATACAGTTTTAACAGTATCTAATAATGAATATATTATTGGAATGTATGCTACAAAAGATATTAAAATGGATGAAGAATTAACTTTTGATTATAATTCTTATACTGAAAAAGAAAAAGAATTTCAAGATGCTGTTTGTCTTTGTTCAAGTTATAATTGTAGAGGTCATTATTTAGTTTTATCTAATTCTTTAGTTTTTACTGAAATTAGTAATAAATTTCATTCTTTTATACATAGAAATGCAATTTTATTAAGAGCTTGTTCACTTGGTTGTAAACCTTTAACTGAAAAAGAAATTAATATATTAAATAAATATTCTATTAAAAATTCTTTATTAGATAATACACCTATTTGGTTAAAAAGATGGAGTGCTTTAATTTTGTTTTTTGTTGATCTTGAAAATAAATTATTACCTATTATTATGTATAAAGCAGAAAAACAAGAAAGAGAAGAGAAAATTTTACAAAAACAAAAAATTGAAAAAATGAAAGAAAAAGAAAAAGAAAAGGAAAAAGAAAAAGAAAGAGAAAGAGAAAAAGAAAAAAAAGAACAAAGACAAAAAAGAAGAATGAAAACTAAAGGACAAAATGTAAATTATAATTTTGATACTGATTATATTTGGAATAGGAAAAGTTATGGATCTAGAACGAGACATCAAAAAAATGTTGATGTGGAAAATAATAATAATAGATTAACTGTTATTATTTCTTGTGAAGGTGATATTATTGATAATAATAATGATAATAAAAAAAATTTTGAATCAATGGATATTAATGAAGAAGAAAGTAAAAATAGAAATGAAAGTAAAAAAGATAATGAAACTAAAAGTGATTGTTCTGATGGAAATCATATTGTTATTAATTCTCATATTCAAATTAAGGAATTTAAACAAATTATTATTAATAATTATCATAATATTGATAATTCTAATTCCAATAATATTATTATTAAAGAAGAATTATTAGAAGAAAATGATAAAATAAATAATAATAATCAAATAAGTAATGATAATCAAATAAATAATAATAATCAAATAAATAATAATAATCAAATAAATTGTATTAATCAATTAGATAATAATAATCAAATAGATTGTATTAGTCATTTAGATAATAATAATCAAATAAATTGTATTAATCAATTAACTCATAACAATCAAATAAATAGTAACAATAATTATTTAAATGAAATAAACTTAAAAGATGAGAATATTTCATTAATAGAAGATGAAATTTCAAAAATGGAAGAAATAAAAAATAATATAGAATCAAATGATATAATGATACCAGATATTAATGATTTTTCATCTTTATCAGATCATAATTTACAACTTGAAAAAAATTATGATAAAACTCTCTTTAAAAATCTTCAAACAGAAGTTAAAAATTTAATAACAGAACAAAGAATACAAAACTTAGCAATAACATTGAGTAAAGTAAAACACATATTATCATTATTAAATAAAGATCAATCAAATGAACCTCCATTAAGATTATTAACAGATGAAGAAATGTATAATTTATATTGGAAAAATTTAAAAACAATATTAATAGAAAAATTTAATTATTTATGTTCACTAGACCAAATAAAAAAAAATAAAGAACTTTATGATTTATATCAAAAAATATTATCTCAATTACATTACGGAGAGCCATTATTTAAATCAGAAAATTTTCCATATCATCAAACAAATATAAATATAAGAAAATCTCTTTTCATAGTAAGTAAATTAATAAAAAAATGTAATGAAATAGATAAATCAAATAATTACATTTTTTATAATGCATTAAGTGAAATTATATATTTAAATTGTAGAACTTATTTTCATTTTACACCAAATTCGATTATAAGTGGACAATTTGAAGGAGAAAATGTTCAAATAAGAAAAAGAGATGTTGATTCAAGTTGTATTGATGAAAAATTTAATGACTCACCATATGATACAGTTATTGCAGAAGGAAAAAAAGAATATGAAAATAATTATATTTGGGGACAATTAGTTGGTTGGTTTAAACAAACTGTAGATAAACCAAATGCTTCTTTAAGTGCTGAAAGAAGAGGTACTTTAAGTTATCCTGAATTAGATTCTTTTTTTATTAAAAAAGAAGGAGAAAAAAATTTTGGATATCCTTGTAATGGAAGAAATAATTTTTATGAAAAAATTAAAGAAAATGCTTCTTTTATTTGGCCAGTTGGGAATGATTGGAGTTATAAAAATAAATATAAAATTTATGGTACTGTTCAATTTGATGCTGTTTATACTGAAAATTTTAATTTAAATAAAATTAAGGATTATGTGTCTGGAGTAATTAACAATTTTTTATAAATAAAATAATTGATAAAATAAATTGATAATAAATAAATAATTTTAAATAATTTAAAAAAAATTTATAATTTTAATAAAAAAAATAATCAATTAATTAAAAATATAACTTAAAAATGTCACAATATCAAAGATTTGCATTTATATGTGAATATTTTGACCCTCAAGCATCACTTGTTAGACAATATCAATTATTTTTTTATCCAGAAGATGAAAGTATAGAAATTTTTGATATAAAAACCAGAAGAATTTTTTTAAAAAAAATCATAGATCCTTATATATCAGCAAAGGATATTTTTTTAAATGCAGAAATTAATGTTTACTCAAGAAAATTAAAATTAGTACAATATGCAGATGAATTTACAAGAAGAGCATTTGAAGAATTAAAAACATCAACATTTGCATTAATTTTACCATCAGCATATTTATCAATAGGAAAAATTATAGATATTATATTACAAAATGGTTTCACAATTTCAAAAATGAAAATGAATAAATTAACTACAAGTGAAGCTGAAAAATTAGTACAAATTCATTCATCAAATGAAATAACAATAAATGACTTATCATCAGATTTAATAGTTGGAATAGAAATTGTAAAACAAAATTGTGTAAATGATTTTAAAAATTTAATTAAAAATCAAATAATAACATCAATAAAAACAGAAGGACCAGGAATTCCAATTATAAGTTCAGAAAATGAAAATTTAGCAAAAGCAGAAATAAATTATTATTTTTCAATTAGACATCAACCTCAATTATCAAATTGTTCATGTTTAATATTAAAAAATCATTTAATTACAGAAAGAACTTTAGGTAAAGTAATTGATATTATTTTAAATGAAGCATTTGAAATTTCATCAATGGAAATGTTTTATTTAGATAAAAATTCAGCTGAAGAATTTTTTGATGTTTATAAAGGAGTTTTACCTGAATATGGTAAAATTATTGAAGATGTTACTAATGGTCCTGTTGTTGCTTTAGAAGTTAGACAAGATGATGTTGTTAATAAAGTAAGAGCTCTTGTTGGTCCTCATGATCCTGAAATTGCTAAAGTTTTAAGACCTAAAACTTTAAGATCTATTTTTGGTGTTGATAGAGTTAGGAATGTTTGTCATTGTACTGATTTACCTGAAGATGGTGTTTTGGAATGTCAGTTTATGTTTGAGTTGATGTAATTTTGATTGGTTTTTTGTTAGGATATTTTCTTGTTTTTTTTTTATGGTTTTTAAAATTATTTTTTTTATTTAAAGTTTTTTTTTTTTTTTTTTTTTTTTTTTTTTTTTTT
>JAEEGK010004564.1_pt1 | contig 33847 bp, 34 predicted proteins | sample 8958771 | NCBI WGS metagenome assembly JAEEGK01 (sample SAMN16246547, study PRJNA631951) | gut metagenome | biome: gut microbiome; feature: rumen; material: SC-attached | host: Bos | place: Iran: Karaj | collected 2018-10 | reverse complement strand
TAATTTATTGATTTTCAATCCGCGCTCCGAACGGCTTAATATGCCAAATTCACCGTCGGAAGAGGACTCCGTCAAGGGGCAGAAGACCAGCGTGAGGTTCAAGAAGATGAAAGTGGGATGTGACTGAGTGTGGATTCATGTTACACTTGCCGGTGAAAACGGAGGAGTAAAACGACACGGAAAACGTGCAGCTTTGTGGAGGCGTTTTATATGCTTGTGTGGTCAATTATTTGTTATTTTCATCCTCTTTTTCATTGAGATAAGTGTCAGTTCTGTATTCCACGTTTCCGTTCTCAAATAATAAATTCAACACATTTATATTATCCGGGTTACACCATTGATTGAGCGGATGATATTCCAATTTACCTTTATGTAACAATAATCTATGATCATTTGCTGTTGGCAAAATGACAAAGGTGACATTACCGCTGCCTGGAGTATACACACACTGGCCTCTTGCCACATTGGGGTCTTTGCCTGATACTTCAATATACTTTGCATTAGGGGGAATTATACAGCGAGACAATGGGATTCCGTACTGATCTTGAAACAGGATTGTCTTTTGATTAATGTCTGATATTTTTACATAGTACATCGGTATAAGTTCTCCTGTCCGATCTCTCATTTCAATATAGGGGGATGCTAATGTATCAAATTTAGAATAGAAATACATTGTTGTCCACCAGCATGGATATTTTTCATTCCCATTATAACATAAATTGTATTGAGACACATTCGTATCATTCAAAGAAATATGTACATAACAATCCCCTTTGTTTTGATCACAATTTCCTAGACCCTGTATAGTGCATGCCCAGGTTCCAAAAAATGATCCCCACATATTTTTTTCAATATACAATCCTTCTTGATTATTGTCCAGAGGTCCAAGATATACCTGAAAAACTTCTCCGTTTGCCATGGCTCTCTCTGACGAATACCATCCATAATAAATAGTGTCGCAATATTGAAATACGGTATCTTGATACTCAGGTAGCGTTATTTGGCAGTGACTTTCATTTACTATTAAGCCACATGACAGTAAAAAAAACATTAAAAAATTGCGATAAAACATGACTAACGTTGTTGTAAATAATCTAAAATACCATTCTTTATAAAAGCGACCTTCCCGTCATATTGTTTCCAACCACTTCGCTCACTGGTTTTATAATCATACCTTTCGTATGAGGCTCTAGTAGCCATATTCAGTTCTCTCCGATAACCATTCACACGAGTCACAGCTCCACCCAAATCAAGTTCACAATTCGGATATGGCTTTTCGCCATGGCCCCAAATATGAGAAAAAGAATTTCTGGTCTCGTCGATATCAGGATCCTCGTCACCGAAATAAGCATGCCCTAACTCATGCAAAAAAGCCATACCGAGACCTTCAGTTAAAGCATCATACGCCTCATTACCTGCATGGAAAGATGAACTGATATAGATGTTATTTGTTTCTATGTCGCCCCAGTCTCCACCTTTAAGATCAAAGTAATTGTCAGATTCTTCCGCGTAGACTCGTATATCAGTATTACCTATAGCCTCAAGCAAATCTTTCCTTGCTGACGGGGAATATTCTGTAATTTTGGTGTTTATTCCCGTTGAAATCAAAAAGCCTTTTTTTACTGCAAGCTGTAAACCAGTAATTTGGCCTAAGCATTTTACAAGTCTTTGCTGTATTTCCTCATCCAATCCACCAATCCATATCTCTTGTCCATCCGGATCCACCAGCTTCACAGGGTTCCACATGCAGTAGTTGTATGGAGAGACGCTAGGATACTTATCAGCCATTGGGTCAACGCTCAGCCAGCCGGTCATCAGTTCGTGGTCCATGTACCTCGCACCAAAATAGCCGTAGCCGGTTTCCTCGTCCTTCTCTTTGCCGGTGAAATCCGATGAGAGAGGACGCATGAAAAACGTGCAATGTCGTCTCCTATTCGTATGTGCAAGTTTAGACAATTATCTACGGATTCTTTGTTATTTGTTGCTTTCTAAAACGCTGAAGTATTTCTCCACTAAAGATTGGATTTCTGATATGTCTTCCTCGGGTGCAACTTTATATGTTTCTCGTGTACACAAAGAACCATCTTTGTAGAGACAAATATACCAAACATCTGGGTCGTAAAAACAATCGTGATTGTAACTACAGGGTTCTTGCTTTCTTGTCCTTCTTATCAATCTAAAAAACGACGTGTTCTCATCACCAAATATTTTGACAGCGTGTCCCAAATACATAGTTTGTCCAATATAATCCTCCCTGCAATAATCATAGTCTTGAGGATTATTGGCAAAAAGCGCTAAACGGTAACATGTATCATCTGTAAATGATACTATGATTATTTCGTCTTTTCTGTTTTTGACATTTATATTTTGTTCGTCATTCACATACATAGACACCAGTTCCTTTGTGAACTCTGTCAATTCAATATTGCTATCAACATCGGTTGATTGACATGCAAAAAAACCACACAGTAATACGATTCCAAATATCTTTTTCATACGCTATTTCGAATTATATGTTCCAAAAAAGAAATCCGAAAACGATTTGATGTTTTTTATTCAATTTTTTTTGGATTGGTTCGTTTCCCCCATTACAATAGACACATTCAATAGTTTCCTATTTTCTATTAATTATTCTATTTTATCGGGAAGAATATTATCGTTATCGGCTAAAGGTGGCAGTATTTTTTCCAATCTGCCATCACGAAATGTCATCTGATGATGTAAAGAATGACTTAAATCTATTGATAATCTTTGTTTCTTCCGTTTTGTTTCATATAAAATACCTCTTGCAATTTCTTCTTCGTCTGAAATCTGTACAACGATACCCTCGGGAGATGTGAGTACACCATTTATTGAGACAACCTTCATTTCATCTCGGTACGAAGTGTCGTAGACAAAGAAATCCACTAGCGTATCCCTGTTAGCAGTAGAAATCTTCACTAAAATCTTACATTTCTTTATGTCAAGGTCATATAGATATTTGGAGAAATACCCTGTATCAAGTTCGGATAACTCCAGTACGACTGAATCAAGTTCGTTCGACAGAGAATTGTTTAGAATTACTAATTCTTTTGCAGGGTCACTACTTTTGTCCGTATGGCACGCCGCTCCAAAAAGCAATACCGTCAGTATGAGTAAATAACGTTTTACCATGGTAATTGAGATGCTTTTGTTATTTTACCTTTTTTTATTGGCCAACAAACGACTCCATCCTTTGTCTTCAACTGATAGATGTTATGAGAGTTTCTCATGTAAATAAAGTAACCAGTATTGTTCGGATAGCTTTCTCTTGTTTTATGTAGTTTTCGCCATAGGGCAGGTATTGTAGGTGCTGCACAGGATGCCCGCTTACATCGGTAATCCAGTTGGCTCCACCGAGATGCTTGCTACGCACGCTTTGCTGCATCTCGGCATAGCTCAAGCAAGCTTGGCTCTGCGCTCGACTTCCGCAAAGGTCACCGTGGTAGTAATACACCTCATCTTCTTTGTTGCAGTAGTATGCCATCTCTTTGACTATTAGAGCCGTCAAACATTAAGTGCAATTTTACTGCTTCTCTTTGTTTTGCTCTTTCTCCTGTTCTTCTCTGTACTCCGCCCAGTCCTCGGCAGTGGCGCTCTCAAGCAGGTATTGCCGCATCTCTTCCTCCGAAGGCAGCTGCAGCTGGTACTTGCTGACGAAAAGGTTCTGCGAGAGGCCTTCGGTGGCATACTGCACGGTGGTCTCGCCGTATTCGGTGCAGAGCAGTAGACCGATGGGCGGATTGTCGTCGGCCTGCATCACCTCGTGCTTGTAGTAGTTCATATAGCAGTTGAGCTGCGAGGCATACTCGTGGCGGAAACGGTCGATCTTGAGGTCGATGATCACGTGGCACTTCAGGATGCGATGGTAGAAGATGAGGTCGGCCTTGAAATAGTCCTGGTCAATGAGAACCCGTTTCTGTCGTGCCTCGAAGCAGAAGCCGCGACCCATCTCCATGAGCACCATCTGTAGGTGGTTAAGGATGGTGTTTTCCAGCTTGCTCTCGGTATAGACGTTCTCCGTCGGCAGTCCTAGGAATTCAAGCGCCACAGGGTTGTGTATAACTTCGCGCGGCGACAGTTGCTGCGCATCCTTGGAAGCAAGCCGCTGGAGGGCTTTCTTGTCTTTCGAGAGCCCCATGCGCTCGTAGTAACACGAGGAGATTTGCCTGTCGAGCTCGGTATATGTCCAACAGCCACGGATAGTCTCCTGTTCATAAAAAGCACGCTTCGTGGCATTGTCGATTTTGCTCAACAACAAAAGGTTCGAATAATTGAGCCGATTAAATAGTCTGTCGGGTGGAGTGCACCACTCTTCTAATTTGGCGGATGGCATCCGCCATTTTACTTCTTCTTGATTATCAGCTAATAACAATTTGGCGGATGGCAACCGCCAAATTGAACTACCATTCGAATCGGAGGCCACAAGAATATTCTTCTGTAGGTATGATCCAATCTCATTCCCAATTTGGGGATAAACAAGATATAACTGCCTATACTCTCGGAGTCTTCTGGGGCTAAACCCCTTCTTGTTGATGCTTTGTGCCAGTCGGTTGAGCAAATTCTCACCATATTTGGCACGGTCCTCGCCGTTTTGTTCAAACTCCACGATATAGTATCCCACCAGCCAGTTGCGGGCTGTAAGTGCAAGATTGATAGCGTGGGCTGCCTGTGCCTGCAGTACATCCTGCACCTGATTGATACGTCCGACGAGCGATTCGAAATTCATTTTATTCCTGTTTTTAAAGTGCAAAAATACAAACTATTTTTGAATCTACCAAATTGACCTCTTTCGAGTTAAAATTGGATTCGATTCTAATATTCATAACTACAGTTTTTTATCTATATCTATAATCCTCTTTTCGAATGTAAAAATACATTTTGTTCTCATAATCAAAATAAAATGAGTATTTTTGCACCGAAAAAGAAATGAATGCGAAAGATGGTCGATAGCAAATGTCCTTGTGATGCGATGATATTTCATAGCACCGAAGGGATGTTTTTTTGTACATTATCCTCAAAAAAAGCAATCGCTATTTCTTCGCTATATGATTATGAACAAAGTAGTTCCGAAGATTTTCAGTGCTGTTCTTTCACCGGCAAAGAGAAGGACGAAGAGACCGGCTACGGGTATTTTTGCGCGAGGTATATGGACCACGAGCTTTTAACCTCATTTATCTCCGTCGATAGATACACAGGCAAATACCCATCTATATCGCCTTATGCCTACTGCGCGTGGAATCCGGTAAGACTGATTGACCCGACAGGGGATACCTTGGTTGTGAAAGAAGATGATTCGCAACGAGACATAAGAAATGTGGCAGGGAAATATGGAAGCAGGATTGTTTTCAATGGAAACGGAATAGCATCCATTAATTATTCGGGCTTGAATGACAATGGAATTAATGAGATGAACAAACACAAAGGGGTTGCCTTACTAAAGGATCTTATCGAATCTGACAAATGGTTTTTATATGAAGCTTCCGACTTGATTCTCTCAACGTCCACAAACGGAATAAAGAATGCAAAACTAATGGATTCCGATAATAATGGGGTGGTAAACCTCTCCAAGTATGGGCGAGATTCAAATGGCGGGTATTCTAGTATGCCTCAAGATGGTTATGATGGGCAGGTAACAATCTCTCCAAGCGGAAGATGGACAGACCCAAGGGGTTTTGATGCCAGAATTGAGGTTGTTACTCATGAACTAACAGAAAACTACGCAAGAACAGCTTTGGGGAAAGATTACCGTGGTTCAGATTCCGCACACAGGTACGCACAGAATCGCATGAATAATCTTCATGAATATTACGATTATAAATCGGGTTGTATTTCATCGGAAAAACGATTGTTGTATCAAAAAAAGGTCAAAGAATACTATGGATATTAAACGTTTCTGTTTTTTTATGATTCTTGTAGCTAGCGTTATTGGGTGTTCGGAAACAAATGCACAATATCGTTGGGATTTTAGTAAAAATTATGACAGTCTCCGAAATGATAAAAATTATTCTTTTTGTTATAAAATAGAGTCCGTATATCATCCGACCCAGATTTTTTATGAAATGCGAGAGAATGGGCGTCTTAAAGAAGAAGTTCTCTTTCGCAATGTTGATTACAATGACAATCCGATATACCCCGGTGTATTACACATCAATATAGACGGACACGACACTTTGGTATTCACTGACACACTAGGGGATGCCAATATCTGCTTACCTTGCACAGCTCAAGATATTAAGATTTCTATAAGCGCAAAACCCAGCGGATTCTACATCCCTATCTCCAACTTGCATTTCCCTTCAAGTATAAAAATTGTATGGGGTTCTGTAGATGATCGGCCATCAATTTTAACTCTTTACAGCAAAGTGCCATTGGAAGATAAAGAACTCACAGAAATAAGTAACTCTTTGTTCTTAGGAAGTTCAATAGATTCCGATTTGTTTTATTACTATTTCTCTGATGAATAAAAGGGCTAGGGACTATAGAGGAGAATTAAAACTGGTACACGCTACGACAAAAAACAACAAGAAAGTGACCCAATTAGCACATAATACCACCCATCAAAACTGCACGTTTTTCGTGTCGTTTTACCCCTTCGTTTTCACCGGCAAAGAGAAGGACGAGGAAACAGGGTATGGATATTTCGGTGCGAGATACATGGACTACGAGCTGATGACGATGTGGCTAAGCGTTGATCCAATGAGTGACAAGTATCCCTCTATGAGTCCCTATGCTTATTGCGCTTGGAATCCTGTGAAGTTGGTAGACCCGGATGGACAAGACGTATGGTCGGTTTCTGAAGACGGTACGGTTCAAAGGACAGGGAATGATGGAGGTGCGAGGAAACAGACTGTTAATTATGCCAACGGCACAGTCGCGACATTCCGAGGCAATAAATATCATAAAATCATGTCTGACCTAAGCACGAAGGGAAACAATAATGTTTCCTCCTCATTCGGTAATGAAAACATGCAAACTGCCTTTGCTAAGGTCTTTAAAGCGATGGCTGACAATACCAATGTAGAGTGGGGCATCGAACGATATACTGATAACACTTATTCTATAGGAACAAAACACGACAAAATGCTTACTCCCAGTGCTTATGATTTATCAAAAGGGAATCATAGTGATAGGGATGTTGTGACTTCCCTCCATTCACACCCAATGAATGGATTTATTAATCCCACATCTATAGCCAGTCAAATAGAAAGTATGGGATATTTAAATTGGGAAGGAGACCCTTTATCACGTAGATACAAGGGGGATGCAGAAAACAAAACGAAATCTTTAAAGTCTGCAAATTATTACACATATTTTCCTCATACAAAGCAATTGTGGTGTGTTGGTTATTATGGACCGGCTTATATTAGAAACATCAAATCGTTTTCGGATTTCTTTTTTGGAACATATAATTCGAAATAGCGTATGAAAAAGACAGTTGTCCTTACATTAATTGCTCTGTTTTTGTGGTCTTGTCACAATAACATCAACTCGGAAGATGTTGCATCTAAACATATTTCCGCACCGAAAGTGGCCCAATGTATCGAGGAGGCTTTCGCCTATTATATCGGGCGCGAGGATAATCCCGACACTTCCATCGTTTATGTGATGGAGTTTTCGAGAGGATATCCGAGCAGTAAACAAGAAGATACCCTAATTGCATTCGGTCAGATGCACGAGAGAATGCCATTGAATGGACTTAAGGGATTCGTGACCATTGGTGATTATAAATTATTGGTTTTTGACGAAAGTGGCATTGGTACCAACTTTTACAATTTAGATTCCTTGCAAGAGGTTGATTTGCGTAGTCTCGAATTCTCTACTGATAGCATCATGATATTCCGGGATTTTATTATTGTCGATAGTCTTCTTGAAATGGTTGGCGTACAGGCCGACGATTTCGTGCCAATCAGAGTTAACAATATCACTCCTTAAATTATTTGAACCAATCAGTACATATAACGAACACTTTTAGCCACCCGATTTTGTGGTCTTTTCCATCGTCGGATTTCACCGGCAAAGAACGCGACGAGGAGACGGGGTATGGATACTTCGGGGCGAGATATATGGATTATAGTATGATGACGATGTGGTTGAGCGTGGATCCGATGGCGGACAAATACCCCAATATCTCTCCGTACAACTACTGTATGTGGAACCCGATAAAGTTGGTGGATCCGGATGGCTGCATGATTGATGATTATTTCTCTAAAGAGGGGAAGTATCTTGGTACGGATAACGCAAAAACAGATAATGTTAGGATTATTGATGAAGATCGATGGAATGAATTAAGTAAAGAGGGTGTCATTGACCACACTACGGGATATGAAGAATCTGAGAGTTTTTCCTCTGCACATCATTTAATGACAGAGGATGCACAGCTTGGGGTGTATCAACACTATAATCCAACTAAATGTAAATTATTCGCGACCACTCCTATTTATAATAATGATGTAACAGGAATGGTTACTGTAACTAATAATGGCCTTAGCACAATAGGAATTTATTTGGAAGAGAATTATACTCAACTTGTTATTGCCGACCATGCTTTTGAGATTACAAGTTTGTTCGTTCACGAGGCTAAACATGTTGACGATCGGAGAAAAAAGAGTGTTGTTTTTGATTACCAAACAGAACAATCTGCGTTAATTGAACAGTTTACTCACGATTCGTTTTCCAAATGCCGTCCAGAATTCAGACACTCCATCACAAATTACGCTAGAAAAGTTTCTTTTTTACCATCGATAATTATTGATCTATGGGACCCTGAGGTTCCTATTCCTGGCACAGATAACTAAAAAATGATAATAATGAAAAACAGATTTGTTCTTATACTTTTTATGTTATTGAACTTTTTGTCCATAAAAGGACAGATATCAATTACGGTTGATAGTATTGTGTTGAACAATGTCATCGAAACAAGAGATAAAGATTTGATGATTAGCGGTTTTGGGTATGGCCCAGTTGTTACCATGAACATTTGTGTTAAAAATACATCCGAAGAAATATTGAGTATTAAAAATCATGATAAATATCGAATGTATTGTGAATACTCATATGATGGAGAAAAACATAAGTCTTTGGATATTTACTTCACACTAACTGATGAAAAATATATATTGATTCCCCCAAATAGTGTTTATAAAGAAGTAATCACCACTTGTCTTTTTCTTCCATATACTATTTTTGAAACAGGTGATATGATATTGCTCGACCATATACCGATTTTGAATGAGGTTTTTTCGGATTTCCGTTTAATAATCGAAATAAATGGTACGAAATATGAGTCAAAGAACATACCCAGAATAACAAAAGGTTATAATTTTTTTAATGAACATAAGAAAATCAATTATTAAAAGGGATTGAAAGCTATAATATACAATATAGCAACCCAGAACCACATTTTTCGTACCCCCCCCGGCAGCTTTCCCCGGCAAATTTTGGTGGTTTTTTTTCAATTACTATTTACGATAGGAATCCTTATATACAATATCGCAAAAAGCGCCCCGAAAGTATTTTTGGGGAGGGGTGCGACTTTTGCTATTTTTTAACCTTGGGCGCGATGGGTGTGGTTCTTTTTTCGGTGAGATATAACTTTTTTTTGTATTTTTGCAGCCTCGAATTTGGAAATAAAATATTAAACAAATTAATCTAAACAGTTATGAGTCAGATTATAGGCATCAAGGGCCGTCAGATTCTCGACAGTCGCGGAAACCCCACAGTTGAAGTCGATGTGTATACCGACCAGGGCGCCATGGGTCGCGCCGCTGTTCCCAGCGGAGCCTCCACGGGCGTACACGAAGCCTGCGAGCTTCGCGACGGCGACAAGAGCCAGTTCCTCGGCAAGAGCGTGATGCAGGCCGTGAACAACGTGAACACCGTACTGAACGACGAGTTGCAGGGCATGTTTGTCAGCGAGCAGAAAGCCCTCGACATGAAGATGATTGAGCTCGACGGCACGGAGAACAAGAGCCGTCTGGGCGCCAACGCCATCCTCGGCGTCTCTTTGGCCTGCGCCAAAGCAGCAGCCATGGAGACCAACCAGGAGCTTTACCGCTACCTCGGCGGCGTGGGCGGCTACACCCTGCCCATCCCCATGATGAATATCCTCAACGGTGGTTCGCATGCCGACAACAGCATCGACTTCCAGGAGTTCATGATTATGCCTGTGGGAGCCCCCACCTTCAGCGAAGCCCTCCGCATGGGCGCCGAGGTGTTCCACAACCTGCGCCAGGTGCTGAAGAGCAAAGGTATGAGCACCAACGTGGGCGACGAGGGCGGCTTCGCCCCCAACCTCGGCAGCAACGAGGAAGCCCTCACCTGCATCCTCTCGGCCATCGAGAAGGCCGGCTACCGTCCCGGCGAGGATGTCTTCATCGGCCTCGATGCCGCCGCCTCGGAGTTCTACAACGCCGAAGAGAATATGTACGAGCTGAAATGGAGCACCGGCGAGAAGCTCACTCCCGCCCAGATGAGCGACTTCTGGAAAGACTGGGTGAACCGCTACCCCATCATCAGCATCGAAGACGGCATGGCCGAGGACGACTGGGACGGCTGGCGTCTGCACACCGACGCCATCGGCGACCGCTGCCAGCTGGTGGGCGACGACCTCTTCGTGACCAACGTCTCGCGCCTCAAGATGGGTCTCGAGAAAAAGGTGGCCAACAGCATCCTCATCAAGCTGAACCAGATTGGCACCCTCACCGAGACCATCGACGCCGTGAACCTGGCTATGCGCAACCAGTACACCGCCATCATCAGCCACCGCAGCGGCGAGACCGAGGACACCACCATCGCCGACCTCGTGGTGGCCATGAATGCCGGCCTCATCAAGACCGGTTCCGCCAGCCGCACCGACCGCATCTGCAAATACAACCAGCTGATGCGCATCGAGGAGAGCCTCGGCGACCAGGCCTACTATCTCGGAAAAGACTTCAAGTTCCTGAAGAAATAAAGATTCCCAAATACGAGGAAAACAAAAAAGAGGTCTTTTCGACCTCTTTTTTTTTGTGGAGTAGATGGGACTCGAACCCACTACCTTTTGATTGCGAACCAAATGCTCTACCAGATGAGCTACTACCCCGTTTGGGTTATTGGTTATGGGTTATGGGTTATAGACGCTACGCAGTCGGTATGACGGCAACATGATGCGGCAGCCTTCCATAACCATTACTTTGAGGGTGCAAAAATACTAACTTTTTCTCACACGACGAAATTTTTTTTCTTTGTGGCTGTCAACCAACGGTTTTTGCCGCGGAAGTCGGTGTGTACGACAGGGAGGAAGCCCTGCTCATGCAACAAACTACAGGTCTCGTCGGCGAAGGCTTCGTTGATTTCCACCGCCAGAAGTCCATCTTCTGCCAAATGCTTTTTGGCAAGCGGAGCAATGGCGCGGTAGAAGCGCAGTGGGTCGTCGTCGGGGACGAAGAGGGCCAACGAGGGGTCGTAGTCGAGGACGTTGGGACTCATTTGCGAGCGTTCGCTGTCGCGGACGTAGGGAGGATTGCTGACGATGAGGTGAAAGGTGAGAGGTGAAAGGTGAAAGGTTTCGTCAAGGATATTGGCTTGGAGGAAATTTATCTCGGTATTGTTGTTTTCAGCATTGCGACGGGCTACCGACAGGGCTTTTTCGGAGACATCCACAGCAGTCACTTCGGCTTGCGGAAAGGCTTTCTTCATCGCTATAGCGATACACCCGCTGCCGGTACACAAATCCAGGAAGGTGAAAGGTGAAAGGTGAAAGGTGAAATTATTGATTAGCCAGTTGACGAGTTCTTCGGTCTCGGGGCGAGGGATGAGGACATCGGGATTCACCTCGATGCGGCATCCACAGAAGTCGGTGTAGCCGATGATATGCTGGATGGGGCGGTGGTGCTTGAGGTCCTCGAGGGCCCAATGGAAACGTAAGAGGTCGCTCTGGTCGACGGTCTGATTTTTGGAGAGGAGGAACATGATTTTGTCCCATCCGAAAAAAGCCTCGCAGAGCATCTCGCAAAATATCCCCACCTCTCCGCTACCATAGAGCGCATCCAGTTCTTCATGGAAAAGTGCGAGGATGTCCCTCACCCTGTTCGACCGAAATTGAAGATTACGTGTATTCACAACTTTACGACTTTATGACTCTACGACTTTATGGCTTCACATCTTCATTTCCGTCCGAAGTCTGCCGGTATCTCGCCCCAGTGGTCGGTGTCCCACTTGCGGATCTCGGTGGTGTAACTATTGGTGCGGAGCCAGTTCTCGGCGCGGTGGACATAGTCCCACAATTCGGCGGTGGAGGCATCCTCTGGGAGCTTGCTTTTACACACTTTCTGCCGCACCCACGAGAGAGCATTGACAGAGTCGGAGTAGATAATCTGGTTGAGATGGTGTTTCTTCAGATAGCTGAGGCCGTGGACGATGGCAAGGAACTCGCCGATATTGTTGGTGCCCTTGGGTGCCTTATAATGGAAGACACGCGTACGCGTGGGGATATAGATGCCTTGATACTCCATCACGCCGGGATTGCCGCTGCAGGCCGCATCGACGGCGAGGGCATCGAGGACGGGGACATTGGCGGGGTCGGCATCGGGACGGATGGCGGTGAGGCCTTCGTCGTCGATGAAGAGGATGTCTTTACTAGTTTTATTAGTTGGACTAGTTAAGCTATTTGAACTAGTGACGAAGCTGCTATAGGGCAGTTTGATGGCTGCTTCTGCTTCCGCTTGGGTGTCGAAACTCTTGTACTGCGCGCCCTGCACACCTTGTACCTGGGCCTTACACTCGTCCCAGTCGGTGTAGATGCCGGGCTGCTTACCCTGCCAGACGACATAGTATTTCTGCTTTTTTGCCATGAGCTATCTCCAACGGAGGGTTTTGATGAGGTGGTCGACATCCGCCCGCATGTAGTCGAGCATAGGGGCCAGCGAGTCGTTGTTGGGAGCCTGGTCGATGATAATCTCGCCGTGAAGGAAGTGACGGCTACTGTCGGTGGCGATGAACTGGTAGGTGGTGGCCACATCGCGACCATTGATGTGCCAGACAGTAGCATAGACTTGGTTCTCGGGGACTTGAACGAGTTCCTCTTCAATGCCGGAGGCCACCTTGTAGTGGTATTCGAGCATACGCATGGCGGTGTCGGTCTGGGGTTGCAGGTCGTCGCGTCCGGCGAGAGGTTTGTACATCAACTCTACATAGCCTTTCCAATCGGGGTAACAGAGCTCGATAGCAGCCCCCCGGGCGTTGCATTTGGCTTGGGAGATGAGCACATGAAGGTTCCTCTCGAAAAGGAACGGTGAGGGGAACGACACGTTGGTCGCGCTGTCGGACAGCCTCACGGTATCCACTACGATATACTCCTGCTGTGGCATATCCACACGGAGATAAGCCTTCGGCTTAGGCTGCGGCACCTCGCCTCCGCCACAGGCCGTCAGCAGCAGTAAAACAAAGATTGAAGATTGAAGAATGAAGAATGGTTGACGCAAACGGTGCCATCCGGGTGTTATGTTATATTTCATTTTGCTCGTTTTAATTGTATATTATTGATTATGACCCTCTTTAAACCTTAAACTTTAATCTTTAAACTTTATTACGTACCTTTGATTCGCTCCGCTCACGACGGTACTTATTCGCTACATTTAATTCAATTCAACGGTGCTCATCACCCTTCGGGGTCATTTGACTTCGTCTACGCTGCTACATCTCGGAAAAGAAAGCTCGCTTTCTCTTCGCTCGACTTACGCAGCTCCCGGGAATGTCAAAAAAAATTTTGCCACATCGCTAAACTTTCGTACCTTTGCAGCATGAATTTTCTCTCTTATCTACTACGTGCGAAGACTCATTTCAGTCTGCATTCGCCTTTCGTCTATCGGCTCTACACCGAGGTGCTAACCTCTCGTGCCGAGGGGGCGCCGAAAAGACGTTATGAGGCTATGGTATGGCGGCTGGAACGTTATTATGGTGTTGAAGCCATGCGTAACGCGGGTACTGCCGAGTTGCAAACTCCCGATGGTCACTTCCTGATCATCGACCATCCTTATCGTGATGCGAACGACTGGGAGGAGCTCATCCACGACTCTCATTGGCAGGTCACTCTCGATTTCTTCACGGTGGGTATCGCCATCATTAATCCGCATCTCTCCAAACAACACTTTATCCTTCGCTGACCTCTCATCTCCCCATATTGCGGCCGTCGAGCATCGGCACAAAACTATAGGTACCGAATTTCTCCACTTCCCAATCTTTCTTGTCGGAGCCATTTTTGGTGATGCGCAGCATCTCCTGCTCCTCTTCTCCCAAGGGGATAACCATAATGCCGCCCTCTTTGAGTTGTGCCATCAGCGGTGCGGGAATCTCGGGGGCTCCGCAGGTGACGATGATGCGGTCGTAGGGGCCATAGTTCATTTCGGTGAGTCCCTGATAGCCGTCGCCGAGGAAGCAGCGCACGCGGTATCCCAGACCGTCGAGGAGTTTGCGTGTGTGGTCGAAGAGACCTTTCTGGCGTTCGACGGAGAAGACTTTGGCGCCCATCTTGCAGAGCACCGCAGCCTGATAGCCGCTGCCGGTGCCTATCTCAAGCACCTTCATGCCGGGTTGCACATTGAGCAGCTGACTCTGCATGGCCACCGTAGAGGGGCGCGAGATGGTCTGTTCACAGCTTATCTTTAGTGCGCGGTCCTCATAGGCGAGGGTGTCGAGAGCGCTGTCGAGGAACCAGTGGCGCTGCACCTCGCCCATCGCGCGAAGCACGTTCTCATCGGTGATGCCGCTATCGCGCAACGCCTCCACCATCTGCTGCCTAAGGCCTTTATGCTTATAGGTATCCTGTTTCATTCTCTCGTAAAGCCTTGTGCTTTTAGTTCTATCGTCGTATTCTGCGGAGTCACCATCACAGCGGGCATGCCAGGTTCGGTGACATAGCCGATGATATGGATGCCCTCCATTTCTTTGATGCGCTCGTAGTCTTTCTGGCTGACGGTGAAGAGCAGCTCATAGTCCTTGCCGCCATTAAGAGCGCAACTCACCGGCAGCATGTTCTTGCTCATCTCGGAGCAGACGCGCGAGCACTGGTAGTCGATAGGCAGACGCTCCTCGTAGACCTCACATCCGCAGCCCGAAGCCTTGCAGAGATGCAGCAAGCTGTCGGCCAGTCCCTCGCTGACATCGGTCATCGAGGTAGGCACCACCTCACGCTCGGCAAGTTTCTTCACGATATCCATGCGGGGCTCAGGCTTGAGGAAACGCTCGAGGACATAGTCGAAACCGTCGAGGTCGGGCTGGAAGTTGGGGTTGGCCTGATAAGTCACCTTCTCGCGCTCCAGCACCAGCAGGCCGGCATAGGCACTGCCGAGGTCGCCGCTCACGCAGATGAGGTCGTTGTGAGAAGCACCGCTACGACGGGTGACCTTCGTCTCGTCGACTTCGCCGACGAGGGTGACGGTGATGACCATCCCGGCACGTGTACTGGCGGTGTCGCCACCCACGAGACTCACGTCGTAGCGCTCGCAGCAAAGGCGTATGCCGGCATAGAGTTCATCCATCGCTTCCACAGAGTAGCGGTTGCTCACAGCCACAGAGACCAGCACCTGACGAGGGCTGCCATTCATGGCGGCGATGTTGCTGATGGCGATAGCCACAGCCTTATAGCCCAAATGCTTGAGGGGCGTATACATCATGTCGAAGTCCACACCCTCCACCAAAGTCTGCGTGGTAACGAGGGTCTTCTTCGACCCCTCGCCTATCACGGCGCAGTCGTCACCCTGACAGCCAGAGCCTTCGGTGAGACGGTCGATAAGTGCCACCTTGCCATAGTGGCTGATTTCAGTTCTTCCTTCTTGATATTGTAGTTGTTCCATGATTCAAATAAAACATCAATATTCCGGCTGCCACACCGGCGTTGAGGCTTTCGGCAGTGCCGCCAAGGTTGGGGATGAGCACGGGATGCGTCACCTGCGCCATCGCCTCTTCCGAGATACCGCGACTCTCGTTGCCAATAAGCAACACCTTATTAGTTGGTAGTTGGCAGTTGGTAGTTGACAGTGGCTCTCCTTTTAGCGAGGCACCAAAGACGGGTATGCCGCAGGTGGCGAGCCAATCGGGCAGGTCGACATACTCCACATGTGTGCGGAAGATGGCACCCATCGAGGCTTGTACCACCTTGGGATTGTAGCATGAAACAGTATCATGGCTGCAAACCACCCGACGGATGCCGAACCAGTCGGCCGTCCGCAGCATAGTACCCATATTCCCGGGATCCTGTATCCTGTCTAATGCCAGGATAAGAGATGAGAGATGAGAAGTGAGAGGTGAGAGGTCTTTCCTTTCCACCAACATCCACACCTGGTTGGGGGTCTTGAAGTTGGAGAGGCGCTCCAACTCGGAGGAGTTCACCTCGTAGCATTCCTGTGCCGTCGTGCTGTCGGCATGAGCCGCAAGCCACTCGCCTGTCGCACAGATAACGCGAACGCCAAAGCCTGACGCCACCGCCTCGGAGGCCATCTTCGGACCTTCGACAACAAAAACCGCCTCCTCGTCGCAACGTTTCTGCAGGCGGTAGGCGGCCAAATCCTTCAGTTTATTTTTACTTATCAATCTGCTCTACTTAACTACTGTCTACTTACAGTTCAATATACATATTATTTTCTTGTGCCAAGCGACGCAGGTTGATGATGGCGTAGCGCATGCGACCGAGGGCAGTGTTAATGCTTACGCCCGTGCGGGCGGCAATGTCCTTGAAGTCGCACTTGCCATAGTGGCGCAGAATCACCACGCGACGCTGCTCGGGGGGAAGCATCTTCACCAGCTTGCGGATATTCTGGCTAGTCTGCTTCTTCATAATGGCATGCTCGGCATTCTCGTCCTGAATTTTCAGGTTGTCCACCACGTCGCCGTCGGGCTTATTGGGCACCAGCGGCATCTTGTTGTTGCGGCGGAAGTGGTCGACAATGAGGTTGTGCGCGATGCGCATCACCCAGTGCACGAACTTGTTCTCGTCCTTGTAAAGGCCTGAATTGATGGTCACGATGACTTTGTAGAAGGTATCCTGGAAGATATCGTCTGCCGTTTCCTTCTCTTTGACCACCGAAAAAATGTAACCGTACACCTTGCTTTGGTAGCGCTCGAGGAGCACTTCAAAGCAGGATGCGTCGCCTTCTTGGTAGCGTACAATCAGTTCGTTGTCTGACAGTTGTCTCGTTTTTACGTCCGTCATATTCCTCTATTTTTTAGGGGGTTAAAACTGATACGGTTGCTTCATTCAAGACCTTTTGGTTTTACTTCAATTCGGCTGCAAAAATACAACTTTTTTTTAATATACAAGAAAAAATGTTAAAAAAAGCATTTTTCTCAAAACCCTCAGCAACGTTCAAATGCTTATATACGAAAAAAAGGGCTTCTTTCGAGGCCCTCTTTCGTGGAGTATATCGGAATCGAACCGATTACCTTGTGACTGCCAGTCACACGCTCTAGCCAAGTGAGCTAATACCCCATCTGAACTGAATTCGCTCTTGAATTCGAGTGCAAAAATACAACCAATTTTTAAACTGACAAAAAAAAATTTTAGTTCAAAGTCCAATATTCGAAGTTTAGCATTGATTATCAGAACAATGAAGATTTGTTAAAAAGTTTAAAATCATTCCGACAGCATAGATTTTGATAGTGTTGTTTGGGCTTCTTAAACCTGTTTTTTTATATTTTTCCCCGGTTAACGACACAATAAAATCGTGAGTTTTGAGTTATGATTTATGAATTTTTATTAGATATGGAGCTGAGTAACTATTTTGAGCCTATCGATATTGAAACTGTAGGATTCCAGAGTCAGGAGTTCCGGCCGATGCTGGGAGACGATATTGTGGCCTACACCGAACGTGGTCGATTCCCTGCGTTGGGCGAGGCCCGTCTGGCGCTGTTGGGTGTGAAAGAGGATCGCGGCTCGGTGGACAACCGAGGCTGCGCTGCCGCTCCCGACCCCATACGCCACTACCTCTACCGCCTGGCGAAGCCTCACGAAGAGATGCATATCGTGGACTTGGGCAACATCGCCCCTGGTGCCGAGAAACGCGACACCTATTTCGCTTTAATCGAGGCATTGCAGCAACTGATTGAACAAGGGTTGACGGTGGTGATTCTCGGAGGCAGCGACGATTTAGTGTTCCCCATCTATAAGGCCTATGAGGTGCTGGGACGAGTGATTAATATCTGCTCTGTCGACTCGCACTTCAACCTCGAGGGCGGTGAGGAGATCAACTCGCGCAACTACCTGCAGCATATCATCCTACAGCAACCCAACTACCTGTTCGACTATATGAACGTAGGCTATCAGACCTATTTCGTGGGGCAGGAGATGGTGCAGCTGATGGAAGAGCTGAAGTTCAGCACTCGCCGACTGGGCGAAGTGCAAGTAAAGATGGAGAATGCAGAGCCATTGATACGCTACAGCGATGTAGTGGCGGTGGACATCAGTGCTGTGCGCCAAAGCGACGCACCCGCCAATGCCGTCCCCTCGCCTCACGGCTTCTATGGCGAGCAATTGTGCCAGATAGCTCGTTTCGCCGGCATGAGCGACAAGACCTCGTGCATGGGGTTCTTCGAGATGAACCCCGCCCGCGACCACAACGGGCAGACAGCACACATGCTGGCACATGCCGTGTGGTTCTTCATCGAGGGCTTCTACTACCGTCAGAACGATTTCCCGTCCAGTGGCATTCGCGACAAGCAATTCTATAAACGCTTCACCGTGGAGCTGCGTGAGCATGGGTTAGACATCGTCTTTTACAAGAGCCTGAAGAGCGACCGCTGGTGGATGGAGGTACCCTGCGACGACACCGAACGCCGTGAGCGCTACCTGCGCCATACGCTCATCCCCTGCAGCTACGACGACTACCAACGCGCCATGGAGAACGAAATTCCCGAACTATGGTGGCACTATTATAATAGAATCAACGGATAATATCGTAATCTCGTAATAACGTTATAACGAATAAAAAATGAACTTAGAATTTAAAGGCAAGATAGACGCCCTCATCAGCGAGGTGGCCGCCATCCCCGACCTGATGACCAAGATAGCCGTATTGAATTATATCCAGCAGGAGTCGGGATTCCTGCTGTGGCAACTCGAAGACGAACAGCGCATCGATGAAGACTCGAGAGATTATTAGTTTGTTGGCCGTGCTGCTGTTGGCTGTGGGATGCTCGGGGGGCTACTCGTTCACCGGGGCTTCGATACCGCCAGGAGCGAAGACCCTGTCGGTGGCTACTTTCCCCAACAACGCCTCCACCGTCAACCCACAGCTGAGCCAGAAACTCACCGACGAGCTGATGCAGATGTTCTCCAGTCAGACCCCCCTGTCGGTGATGAACGGCGGCGAGGGTGACCTGCATGTGGAGGGTGAGATTACGGGTTATGACACCCGTGCCTCTTCGCTGTCCAGCAACGACGAGGTGTCGATGAACCGCCTCACGGTGACCGTCAAGGTACGCTTCAGCAACGCCATCGATCCCGAGGCCAACTTCGAGCAGTCGTTCTCTCGCTACCGCGACTATCCCGCCTCACGCGATTTCTCGTCGGTAGAAAGCGGGTTGGTGAGCGAAATAGTCACTGAACTATGCGAAGACATCTTCAACAAAGCTGTCGTCAACTGGTAGAGCGTCACGACGCGCTTGTCGTGTTCCTCTTCTCCACGCTGGTCTACCTGCTGACGATGGATCGTTCTGCCAGCTGGTGGGACTGCGGCGAATTTATCGCCACAGGCTGGGGATTGCAGATAGGACATCCTCCTGGAGCACCCTTCTATCAGTTGGTAACACACTGTGCCATGTTGCTCTCCTTTGGCAACCTGATGTGGGTAGCCCCACTGAGCAACCTCGTATCGGTACTCTGCGGCAGCCTGACGGTAATGCTGCTCTACAAGACCCTACTACTCCTTCTGCAGCGAAGCCATTTTCAATTTTCACAATTTTCCGCTGCCATCGGCGCCCTCTGCTATCTCTTCTGCGACTCGGTGTGGTTCTCGGCTGTTGAAAGCGAGGTGTACAGCATGGCGATGCTCTTTTGTTCCCTCACCGTCTGGCTGATGCTGCGTTGGGAGCGGGAGGGCGACAACCGCAAACTACTATTGGTAGCCCTTCTGATGGGTCTCGGTGTTTGCGTACACCTGATGACCCTTCTGACGGCACCGGCGCTGCTATGGATATTTGTGAGAGGAGTGCGAAGGAGTGAAAGGAGTGCGGAGGAGCGCTGGCGTGGATGGTTATGGATTCGGACTGTGGTGCTGGGTGTGCTGTTTTTCGTGATGGGACTTACCCCTTACGTCATCATCCCCCTCCGTGCTGCCAGCAACCCGCCTATCAATACCGGCAACCCCTCAACCTACGAGAGTTTCAAGGGATATTTCGGCCGCGACCAATATGTGAAAGCCCCCGTCTATCCTCGCATGTGGCGAGAGAAAGATAGCGAGAACTGGGCCTACTGGGGAGCGAAAGACCCCTCCAGCGTGGTAGACAACGTGGTCTACTATGCCGTCTACCAGTTCGGGTTCATGTACTGCCGCTATATGATGTTCAACTTCATCGGTCGATGGAACTACGATTGGAATATTGTAGTGGTATCCATCCTCCCCTTCTTGCTGGGTATCTGGGGATTGTGGCGACACCGCAAGCGTCGGCGCGGCGACTATCATCTGGTGCTGCTGCTGTTCCTATTCGGTGGCATTATTTTGAACCTCTACCTAAATCACCCCTGTTATGAACCTCGTGAGCGCGACTACGTCTATGTACTGAGTTTCTATGTTTTTGCCATTTGGATAGGCCTCGGCGCTGCCGACTTGCTGGCCCGCTTCCCAAAGCGTTGGATGTGGGTATTGGTGGCAGCGGCACCGCTGCTGTTGGCCGTCGGCAACTGGAGCGATCACGACCGACACAACTGCCATTCGGTACATGATATCAGCCTCAATCACCTGCAGAGTTGCGACCACGGAACCCTCCTCTTCACGCTGGGAGACAACGACACCTTCCCTCTCTGGTATCTCCAGCATGTGGAAGGCCGCCGCACTGATATCGACATCTACAACATCAACCTCACGGGACTCAGGCGGTCGTTGAATATCATTGACGACAACCATTTCCAACGCCCCGTCTACTTCTCGCATTACGCCTATCAGCGTTTCAAGGACCTCTATCCCAACCGCTTCCGTTGCGAGGGCTACTGCTGGCGTCTACTGCCCACCACCGAAGGTGTTGATGATAGGGAACCGCTGCAACGACACATTGCCGACTCTATCCAATGGAACATCGGTAGCCACGAATATGTGGACCGTGTCTCCAAGTCGTTTCTCAAGATTTGGGAAGAGAATACAAAATAAATTTGCACGAGAAAGGAAAATTTTGTTACTTTGTACTTTAGTGGAAAAAAATATTATTGTATAATCCCCTGAAAACAAACAGATAACATGAAAAACATACTGAAGAAATCGTTTCCTTTGGTGCTCATAGCCGCCATTTTGGCTCTTGGTGGCCTGCAGATTTCATGCAAGAGTTCCAGCGAAACCATGTACCCGCGTAAATCTTCGAAGAAGAGCCAGACAGTGAAATCGAATATCAAAGTAAAGGGCACGAATAAGGCCAATAGTCATACTACAAGAACCTACTGATGCAATCTGCCCTCTACCCCCTGAAATTCCTCCCCCTTTACAAGAATGTCATTTGGGGAGGTAACAAACTGAAAGACTACGGATTCGACTATGCTCCCCTACCCAACTGCGGTGAACTGTGGGCGCTGTCGAGCGTCGAAGGACGCGAATCGGTCATCGCCAACGGCTTCCTGGCGGAAAACACACTGAACGAAGCCATCGAGGTCTATATGGGCGATCTGGTAGGCGACAAGATATTTGAACGTTACGGAACTGATTTTCCGCTGCTCTTCAAAATCATTGATGCTGCCAAAGACCTCTCCATACAGGTACACCCCGACGACGAATTGGCGCAAAAGCGCGGTATGTCCTGTGGCAAAACCGAGATGTGGTATGTGATGGAGGCCGACCCGGGAGCACGGCTCATCAGCGGTTTCCGCCACGACACCGATTCCGACGAGTACCGCGCAGCGTTGGCCGCCGGACATCTTGAAGAACTCCTCCACAGCGAAGAACCCAAGGCCGGCGATGTCTACTTCATCCCCGCCGGACGCGTGCATGCCTTGGGCAAGGGACTGATGGTGGCCGAAATACAGCAGACCTCCGACTGCACTTACCGCATCTACGACTACAACCGTCGTGATGCCGACGGCAACCTGCGACAGCTGCATACCGAAGAGGCCATGGATGCCATCGACTTCAATGCCATCAAAGGTCACGCCAACACCCGCTATACCGCCCAGATGAACGGAACCACCACATTGGCTGCCTGCCCCTATTTCACTACCCGCCTCATTCCCTTCGACACTCCGATGCGCAAGAATCTCGAGGACTTCGACTCCTTCGTGGTCTATATGTGTGTCGACGGTATCGCAGCGGTGAAGAGCATGGACACCATTGTCCCGCTTCACGTTGGCGAGTGTGTGTTGGTGCCCGCAGTGGCCGAAAGTGTCGAGCTTTTCTGTGAGGGACCAGCCAAGTTGTTGGAGGTCTACATCGACACCGACCAATAAAAAAATTTGCGTATATAAAAAAAATATACTATTTTTGCACCGCTTTTTATTGTGTAAACGGCATTGTAAAACATGTTCGATTTTGAGACATCGGTAACTGGAATTGAATTCAAAGTGAGACAGTTGGCAGACGAGGTAAATCGTCTGAGAACGTTGGTGTCGAAGAAAGAAGACGAGTGTCGCGAACTCAAAGAAGCGATAAATGATAAAGAAAAAATAATTAATAACCTCAAAGAAGAAAACAAATTAATAAAATTAGGGAACAAGTTGACGGAGAAAGGCGATTGTTCTGAGATAAAGCTTAAAATCAATCAGATGATACGCACCATCGACAAGAGTCTTGAAATATTGAAGGTTGAAAAGGTTGAGATGGTTTGAAAGGTTAAACACGATTCCTTCTCAAACCCCCTAAACCCCTTAAACCCCTTAAACCTTTATAAATGGAAACGGTATCGGCATCGGTTAACATACTGGGACGCACGTATAAGCTTCGCGTCGCTTCGGAAGACGAAGAGGCGTTGCGTAAGGCGGCGGAAGCTATCGACACGCAGGCGAAGAACTATGGTAAGATGTATGCCTATAACGACCATCAGGACTTACTGGCCATGGTGGCATTGACGCAAATCACTCAATTGACCAAGATACAAGACTCGCTGCGATTCAAGGATACGGACCTCGCCCAGAGACTCCAGTCCATCGACAGCGTGCTGGAACAAATCCTGCATCCGACCCAAAACAGTTTGTAAACTCAACACCATTTACGAACCGAGTCGGCTCAGGGGCGGGTAGGTTGTATGGCTGATACGCCCGGCGCTCAAATCCTAACAGTCCAGAGTTTACCAATACTCCCGGAGGGGCTAACCGCGATGCAGGATTTTTTATACTGACCGTCACCTTCTCAACGCAACAGCCGTTCCCACAACAAAAAACCAATCACATCATGCCCGTACTATTTATCATAATCGGAATTGTGGCAGGCGGCGGCATTGCTGTCTGGATGACCACCACTGTGTTACGTAACAAACTGCTCGCCAAGAGCCAGCAAGTACTCAAGGATGCCGAAGAAAAAGGCGAAGTCCTCAAGAAAGAGAAAGAGCTCCAGGCCAAGGAAAAGTTCCTGCAACTGCAGCGCGAGCACGACAAACGCGTCAACGATCAGAACAACAAGATGCGCGATGCCGAGAACAAACTCAAGCAGCGCGAACAAACCCTCTCCCAGAAAGTCGACGAACTGCAGAAGAAGAGCAACGAGCTCAAGGGGGTCAGCGACAATCTCAACAATCAGATTGAAGCCCTTAAAAAGCGTCAGGTCGAGGTGGAGAAAATTTATAAAGAAAGCGTCACCAAGCTCGAGCATATCGCCGGCATGAGTGCCGAGGAGGCCAAGCAGCAGTTGGTCGACGCAATGACCGAGGAGGCACGTGCCGAAGCCAGCACCACCATCATGGACATCGTCGAAGAGGCCAAGATTACCGCTGCCGAGCAGGCCAAAAAGATTGTTATCCAGAGCATCCAACGCACCGCCACAGAGACCGCCGTCGAGAACACCGTCAGCGTCTTCAATCTTGAGAACGAGGAGGTGAAGGGTCGCATTATCGGTCGCGAAGGCCGCAATATTCGCACCCTCGAGAGTCTCACCGGCGTGGAGATTATCATCGACGACTCCCCCGACGCCATCATCATCAGCGGTTTCGACCCCGTGCGCCGCGAAATCGCCCGTCTGTCGCTCCACAAACTGGTCACCGACGGCCGCATCCATCCCGCCCGCATCGAGGAGGTCGTCGCCAAGACCCGTCGTCAGATTGAGCAGGAAATCAATGAAGTGGGAAAGCGTACCTGCATCGACCTCGGCATCCTCAACATGAACCATGAGTTGATGCGCATGGTGGGCCGTATGAAATACCGCTCCTCCTACGGTCAGAACCTGCTGCAGCATAGCCGCGAAGTGGCCAACCTCGCCGCCACCATGGCCTCCGAGCTGGGTCTCAACCCCAAGATGGCCAAACGTGCCGGCTTGCTCCACGATATTGGCAAAGTGCCCGAGACCGACCCCGAGATGCCGCATGCCATCTTCGGTATGAAACTCGCCGAGAAATACAAAGAGCATCCCGACATCTGCAACGCCATCGGTGCCCACCACGACGAGATGGAGATGAGCAACCTCATCAGCCCCATCATCCAGGTGGCCGACGCCATCAGCGGTGCCCGTCCCGGTGCCCGTCGTGAGGTTGTCGAAGCCTACATCAACCGTCTCAAGAAACTCGAGGATATGGCCATGAGCTATCCCGGAGTGGTGAAGACCTACGCCATCCAGGCCGGCCGCGAATTGCGCGTCATCGTGGGTGCCGACAAGGTCACCGATGTGGAGGCCAACAAACTCAGCTTCGACCTCTCCAAGCAGATCCAGAGCGAGATGACCTATCCCGGCCAGATTAAGGTCACTGTCATCCGCGAGACCCGTGCCATCAACTATGCAAAATAAAGGTAAAAAAAGGTTCGCTTCGCTTAATTAAGGTTAAAAAGGATAAAAAGGTTCGCTTCGCTTAAAAGGTTTCCTTCAAACCCTTCAAACCCCTTAAACCTCTCAAACCTATGTTATCTTTGGCAATACAATGGAATGTGGACCCGGTGATGTTCAACATCGGGTCCTTTGGCTTACGCTACTATTCGTTGGGCTTCCTCCTGGCCTTCACGCTGGGGTATTACCTCATGTGGCATATGTACAAGCGCGAACAGGTGAAGACCGACTATCTTGAGAGCCTGGTCGTCTACATGTTCCTCGCCACCCTCGTCGGTGCCCGCCTCGGGCACTGCTTTTTCTACGAGGCCGACCATTTCCTCACCTCCGACCACTGGACTGAAATCTTCTGGCCTTTCGAAAACGGTAAATTTACTGGTTTCCAAGGCCTTGCCAGCCACGGTGCCGCCTGCGGCATCCTCCTGGCCCTGTGGCTCTATTGGCGCCGATACAAGATGAACGTCTGGTGGATTCTCGACCGTTTGGTTATCGTTGTCGCCCTCGGCGGCGCCTTCATCCGCCTGGGAAATCTCTTCAACAGCGAGATTTATGGTGGACCCACCGACCTCCCTTGGGGATTCGTCTTCGAACGTAACCACGAGAGTGTTCCCAAACATCCCACGCAACTTTACGAAAGCCTCAGTTACTTCATCATCTTCGGCGTTTCGCTGTGGTATTACCTCAAAAAGAAAGGCACCTTCAAGAGCGGCACCCTCTTCGGCTGGTGGCTCGTGGCATTGTTCGGAGTAAGATTCCTCATCGAGTTCGTCAAGAACGACCAGGTGGACTTCGAGGCAGACATGTTGCTCAACATGGGACAGATTCTTAGCCTGCCCTTCATCATTGGTGGCCTTGTCATCGCATGGTTTGCCAGCAAAGAAAAACTCCCCCAGGGTCCCTTTCCGAAAGGAGAAAAACAAATAATTAATAAAGAAAAGAAAGTCAAATAAATGAAAACCCTCATCTTAGTTCGCCACGGCGAAAGCGCCTGGAATAAACTGAATCTTTTCACTGGTTGGACCGATGTAGACCTTACCGAAGCAGGTATCCAGGAGGCCTACGAAGCCGGCAAACTCCTCAAAGCCGAGGGCTACCGCCCCGAGCTTTGCTTCACCTCCTACCTCAAACGTGCCGTCAAGACCCTCAACGAGATTCTCGACGCCATGGATATGGACTGGTTGCCCGTACAGAAAAGCTGGCGCCTCAACGAAAAGAGCTACGGTGCCATCCAAGGTCTCAACAAGGCCGACACCGCTGCCAAATACGGTGACGAGCAGGTGCTCCTCTGGCGTCGTGCCTTCGACGTGCAGCCCCCAGCACTCGACCTCCATGAGGAGCGCAGCCCCCGCATGGATCCGCGCTACAACGAGATTCCCGACAACCTCATCCCCCTCACCGAGAGCCTGAAGGACACCATCGAGCGTCTCATGCCCTACTATCGTGGCACCATCATGCCCGCCTTCGAAAACCGCAACACCCTCATGGTGGTGGCTCACGGCAACTCGCTGCGAGGCATCGTCAAAGAGCTCAAGGGTATGTCGAACGACGAAATTATTAAGTTCAATTTGCCCACGGCAGTACCTTATGTGTTCACTTTTGACGACCGTATGAACCTTGTCGAGGATAAATTTCTCGGAGACCCCGAGGTGATTGCCGCCAAGATGCAGAGCGTTGCTAATCAGGCAAAAAAGAAGTAATGGATATTGAAAATTGACAATTGATAATTGAAAAAAACGGGCGAAAATAAAAAAAATTTTGCCAGTTTGAAAAATGTTCGTACTTTTGCACCGCTTTTCGAAAGAGAAAAAGCGGTGCTTTTTAGTCAAGAAAACACACGGAGAGGTGGGTGAGTGGCTGAAACCAACAGTTTGCTAAACTGTCGTACTCGATTAGGGTACCGGGGGTTCGAATCCCCCCTTCTCCGCCAAAAAGACGCCCCGCAAGGCGTCTTTTTTGATAGCGATACCACCCGCGGGGCATAGCGAAGCCCGGTTATCGCGCCTGCTTTGGGAGCAGGAGACCCCCAGTTCGAATCTGGGTGCCCCGACGAATTAAATGGTTATAGGTTATGGGTTATAGAAAATGCGCAAGCGTCAATAACCACTAAACAATAACCAATAACCCTTGAAGATGGCCCCGTAGCTCAGCTGGATAGAGCAACTGCCTTCTAAGCAGTAGGTCCTGCGTTCGAGTCGCAGCAGGGTCACAAAAAAGAATCCCGCACCATGGTGCGGGATTCTTTTTTTTTATCGTCTCATCAATATCCACATCAGATACATCGACAGGCCGAAAAGCCCTATCAGCAGCAATGCCGGAAAGAAAGTGGCCAGCAGGAGCACACCACCCAAAATAAGCAGCAATCGGGAGGCTAACCGCTTCTCCGGGGGCATCATCTGCCACCCTTGACGGAAGCGACTTTTCCACATCTGCCATTTTGGCAGACTCATCCATTGCTGCAGTTTACCTATGCGTTTCCCACGGCGGTCCACCGTCTCGGCCTTGGTCACCGGTATTTCCTTCACCTTAACTTTCTGTGTTTTTGAATAGCGTTTTCCGTCCACCATAGCGGTGATGACAAGTTGTGTGCGCCCTTTCGAGCGGTGCAAGCGGAAGCGTTTGTTGCCGCTGAGCGGCAATGGTAAGGTGGTAGTCTTATAGCCGTTATCGATAGTCAATTCAGCGTTGTCGGCCCCAGGGCAGTCCCAGCGCACCTCCACGATGTCCCCCTCGGTGACAACGGTCTTGTCTACAGTGAAAGTCATTCGTTCCATACCCTTGTCACAGCAATATCCGTGCCAAAGTGTCCCCCTCTTGTGCCTGAATCCTATCCCGTCCCTCCACTATCCCTCCTTGTTGTTTTGCCAGGTAGATGTATGGCTGTTATCCGCTATTTGTCCACTTTAAAAGCGGGCAAATAGCGGACAACTGACCTACCGGAAAACTACCGGAAAGGGGAAATGTTAAAAAAATGGGGTGTTCGTTAAAAAATTGCACATTATTAAAATAAAACGTATATTTGCATATTAATCCCCAAAATGAAAAACAACAACAAGACTGGGAATCAGTCAGATAAAAACAAAAGCAATCCATTAAAAAACGAAAACACGTAAATTCATTTAATATTAACCAAAACGTATTCATTATGAAAAAGTTTTTACGATTCGTGCTCCTCGCGGCGCTGATGGTGCCAATAGGTGCAAAAGCACAGTCCGACTGCTACACGTCGTGTCCGTTCGAGATTTCGTGCGTGGACAGTTGGGGTGATGGATGGAATGGGAATGCCATTTCGGTCTATCAAGGCGACTCCCTTTTGGGAACAGCCACCATCAGTAGCGGCTCCACCGCCGATTTTAGTTTTAATGCTTGTGAGACGGCCGATTCCAACATCTATTTCATTTGGACGTTGGGTTCCTATCCCGGAGAGGCTTCCTTCACCATTTACAAGGCCGACGGCTCGGTTCTTGTAACGGGTCAGGGGTCCTCGTACAGCACAGGCGACACCATTGCCAAGATGAGCAATGTCTGCCCCACTTGTATTCGTCCTACAAATCTTGTTATTGACTCTGCTACGTCCACTGCCATTACCCTTCATTGGTCTGCTGGTGGCAGTGAGTATTCCTGGTTTATCAGCCTTAATGGTACCAACTGGACTAACGTTTACGACACCACCTACGTCTTTGGTGAGGATGACAACATTCTCCCCAACACCGATTATACCATTTATATTGCTTCCGACTGCTCTGGCGATACCAGTGCCGTCTCCACCATCAGTGTCCGTACCGCCTGCGGTACCATCGCTGTATATCCCTGGACCACAAGCTTCGAAGGTGAGTCCGGTGCCACTCCTTCCTGCTGGACCAACATCTCTGGTTCCACAGATGCTTCCAATAGCACAACCAATTCTCATAGTGGAGACAACTATCTAATATTCAGTAATTCCTATATCAACGCCATCGCCTTCCCGCCGGCGGATCGCGAGTGGAACCAACTGCACCTCAACTTCTGGACCCGCCCGGAGGACAACACCTCTTCCTGCGGCTCCTTCAGCGTGGGCTACTACACCGACATTACCAATAGCGAGTCTTTTGTGGCCCTCCAGACCTACAACTACAACGAATTCGGTACCTCGCCATCCTATATGGAGAAAGATGTGGCCCTCGACTCTGTGCCCGATGGTGCTGTCCTGGCTTTCCGTCACAACTCCAACACCACTTACTATTACTGGTATGTCGACGATGTGACACTCTCTATCCCCACCACCTGCGACCGTCCTTCAGCTGTCGCCTTCTCTGAGATTGGTACCACAAGCCTCGAGGTGACCATCAACGGCGATGAGGATGGCACCTACCAGCTCTACCTCTATAATAATGACACCATCGTTGACTCTGCCGAGGTATCTTTGCTCACCCATACCTTCACAAACCTGCTCCCAGGCGAGTATTACACTGTCAGTGTGGCTGCCGTTTGTGACGACGGTGGCGTCACGCTGCCCATCACCAACAGCACCCTCACCAATTGCATGACCTACGACACTCTGCCCATCGTCATGGACTTCGAAAATGTCATCACAGGCTACTACTCTCAGTGGTTTGACCCCTGCTGGCACAAAGGCGGTGTAACCAGCTCGAGTTACCTGTACCCCTATGTCACGAGCGGCTACCTGTATTGCTATACATATAATGAAGGAGAATACAACTGGTTCACCTTCCCCAACCTGGGTGAAGACATCGAAATCAACACCCTCGAGCTCTCCTTCGATGTTGCAAGCTATCCCTACTCTGGCTATGAGGCGAACTTTGTGGTGGGTCTGATTGACGGTCTCGATTACAACGACACTATGGCCATGGACACCATTGCTGTCTTCTCGTCTGTTGTGACGGATCCCGCTGTGGAATTTGAACCCCGCTATGTCTCCTTTGCCGGCTACACCGGTGAGAAACGCAACATCGTCTTCGTGATTCGCTCTTCCGAAGACCAGATTGACGACTACTATTACAACTACGTTTACTTCGACAATATCAACCTGCACGCTGCTCCCAATTGCGCACGTCCGATGGACCTCACTATCACTGGTATGACCGAAACCACGGCCACCATCAACTGGAGCAGCGATGCCGCCAGTTTCGAGTACACCCTCGAGTATCCTGGCAATGACACTGCCACTTTCACCACCATCACCACTACTGACACCTTCGCAGTACTCACCGGCATGATGATGGACAGCGACTATGTCTTCACCGTCCGCGGTGTCTGCGACGACGCTAACAGCGACTGGATGTCCCTCAGCTTCCACCAGGGCTACTGCCTCCCCGCTCCCACTTCGTGCGACAACCAAGGTATCACCGAAGTGGTCTTTGGTGTGGCTCCTCTCCAGGTTGACAACGACAGCCTCCGCCCAACATATGCTCCCTTCTATGGCAACTACAGCGCCATGGTGGGTGCCGTGCCCGCCGGCACCGAGTGCACCGTCGACATCACCTATGCTACCAGCTACACCTACGGCACCGTTATCTGGGTCGACTGGAACAACAACATGCAGTTCGAGGGCAACGAGGTGGTCTATGTGGGAACAAGTTCCAGCACTAACCCCACTACCCTCAATGCTTCCTTCGTCGTGCCCCTTTCGCAGGATACTGGCTACTACCGCATGCGTATCGCCGGTGCTGACAGCTACTATGACAACTACACCAGTTCCATCGCTGCTGCCGCCGCTGCCAATCCCTGTCCCAGTAGCAGCTACACCGTCGTGCATGACTACACCCTGCAGGTGACCGAGGCTCCCAGCTGCCTGGCTCCCATGGTCCTCTCCACGGCCTCTACGGCCAACAGTATCACTGTCAACTTCGACGGTGGCGCCGCCACCTCGTTCGAGGTGATGTGGACCGACGGTACTACTAATGGCAACGCCACCGTCACTGCCAGCCCCTACACCATCACCGGTCTCACCCCGCTGACCACCTATACCATCAGTCTCTTCACCCACTGCACCGAGGGCAATTCTGACACCACCACTGTCACCGCCACAACCACTATGCTCCCCGCCACGCTGCCCTACACCACCGGATTCGAAGCCGGTCAGGATGTTGCCTGGGCAACTGTCAACAGCAGCAATGGATGGTACATCGGAACTGCAATCAATAACGGAGGAAACAGCAGCCTCTACGTCTCCGACAACAGCGGTACCACCAACAATTACAATACGTCGAACACTTCCTTCAGTTACGCTTACAAGCTGTTCACCTTCGACAGCGCCCAGTATGGCATCAGCTTCGACTGGAAAGCCTATGGTGAAAGCGACTACGACTTTCTGCGTGCTTGGATAGCTCCTGCCTCGTTTGTCTTCACAGCCGGCCAGACTCCCAACGGCGGCACCAGCTCCTATAACTATACTACCACCAGCCCCGCTGGCTGGATCGACCTCGGTGGAAAAATGAACCTTGCCAGCGAATGGCAGTCCACACAGATTGTTACCAATGTGAATGCCGGCAACTATTACCTGGTCTTCATGTGGGCCAACGACAATAGCGCCGGTACTAATCCGCCTGCAGCTATTGACAATATTGTCGTCCGTGAGATTACCTGCTATACTCCCGACAGTCTCACCGTCGTTGCCACCACCGCCAATGGTGTCACTCTCGCATGGCAGCCTACTGGTAGCGAAACTTCTTGGGAGGTTGTTGTTGGAAACGTTTCCAGCGTGGTCAACACCAATCCTGCTACCATTACGGGTCTCAACCCAGGTACTTACTATACCGCCAAACTACGTGCCATCTGCGGTGCCGGCGACAGCAGCTTCTTCGCCACCACCGGATTCTTCACCGAGTGTTTGGCTGCCGAGGCAGTGCCCTTCAAGGAGACCTTCGAGGCTCCCTCCTTCCCCCACTGCTGGAAAGACACCGTCATTGGAGTATCCTCCACCACGTGGTCCACAGGCATATATCACAGCGATGACCTGAGCTACATCTATTCCTCTGCCCCTTACGAGTACAACTACAACAACTGGCTCATCAGTCCCGCCGTTGCCATCCCCGCCACCGACACCACAATGCTGCGCATCGCCTACCAGGTGGCCGGTCTCCCCAGCAGCTCCTATGCTACCTCCAGAGCCAGCTATATGCTCCTCGTATCGCCCACCGGCAGTGATGCACTCACCGCTTTCACCGACACTTTGCTCATTGACACTCTTAATACTAATGTCTTCCAAGATGAATACTTCCCTGTGGGTCAGTATGCTGGTCAGAACATCCGCATTGCTATCCGCAACACCAGTTTCAACTATGGTGCCATTTACTTGAACGAGGTCGGTGTCCGCTATATCAACGAACCTCTCTTCTATATGGGTGGCCGTGGCACTGCTTATGTTGGCGATACCAACGCTTATTATGGTATCTATAGCGAAGGCGACCTGAGTACAATGACCTATAGTTGGACTTCTTCAATGGTTGCCGCCGGACAGGCTACAATGACTGGTGAAACTACCGACACCATCCACATTATTTATAATACAGTTGGCACCGATACCCTCACCTTCATTGCTACTAACATTTATGGTGCAGACACCAATCGCGGTATTGTCCATATCTTCGATATCAATCCCGTTTCGGTGTTCCCCTATACCACAGGTTTTGAGCCTACGGATGGCGACAACTATAGCTGGATTACCCGTAACGGTAGCAATGGATGGAACATTGGTACAGCCACCAATAATCTTGGAACACAGTCTCTCTACATTTCCAACGATGGTGGTGTGACTAATGCCTACACTGTCTCCTCATCCTCGGTTTCGTTTGTCTCTCGTGCTTTCAATATTGTGTCTCCTGGTAATTATACTATCGGATTTGACTGGAAAGCCAATGGTGAGAGTAACTATGACTACCTCCGTGCGTTCTTTGTCCCCGATGCCGATTTCACCGCCACTGCCAATAATTATCCTGATGGCAGCAGTTCCAGTTACGATTTCTCCAGTGCTAACGTTCCCAACTGGATTAATGTGGGTGGTAAACTCAATTTGAGCAGTGATTGGACTCGCGAGGAAGACACTATCAGTATTACCACTCCCGGTCGCTACCATCTTGTTTTCTTGTGGAGCAACGACCCCAGCGTGGGTACCCAGCCTCCCGCAGCCATCGATAATATTGAGGTGAATAACGGAGCTGACCCCATTGTCTGTAATGTGCCGAACATCCAGAGTGTGAATACCACTGAGACCACTGCTACTGTTATTTTTATCGGTGAAGCTACAGACTATGAAGTGGCTATAGTAGAGGGTACATGGACGACCCCTGCCAGTGGAACTGCCGTTAGCGACACTACCTACACCTTCACAGGCCTCACTGGCAGCACTGCGTATACCATCGGAGTTCGTTCCGTGTGTTACGGTACCATCTATAGCGAATGGGTGACTACCACTATCACCACCGACGCTCATCCCTGCTACGCTCCCACGGGTGTGGCCGCTACCAACATCACCCTCTCGGGTGCCACCATCGCTTGGACTCCCGGCGAGGAAGGTCAGACCAACTTCGAGCTGCGCTACAGCACCGCTGGCGACACCGTCGTCGTCAACGTCACGGAGAACCCCTACACGCTCACCGGCCTGCTGAACGCCACCGAGTACAGCGTGGCAGTCCGCGCCATCTGCGGCGAGGGTAACTACAGCGACTGGAGCACTCCCGCCACCTTCACCACCGCTTCCT
>JAEEGK010004563.1_pt1 | contig 33851 bp, 26 predicted proteins | sample 8958771 | NCBI WGS metagenome assembly JAEEGK01 (sample SAMN16246547, study PRJNA631951) | gut metagenome | biome: gut microbiome; feature: rumen; material: SC-attached | host: Bos | place: Iran: Karaj | collected 2018-10 | reverse complement strand
CATTAGGATCGTAGGGCCAGGGCTTTAAGAAATCAAGCAAACTTTCAGGGTCGCCGTCGAATTCGATGAGACCCTCTTTTATTGCCTTTACGAGCGCGAAGCTCTGCTCTGCGGAATAAGGTTCGCCGTGCATTCCTTTTGCCCATTCTTCGGTCGGGATCGACAGGCCGTGAGGGCCTCTCGGGAAGGTAATGTGCTCATATTTGACGCCTGCATTTTTGCACGCTTCAGCGTAGAGATAGCTGTTCTCGACGGGCACGAGATCGTCGGTTTCTGTCTGCCAGATGAAGCAGGGCGGGTTGGTGGATTTCACGTGCTTCTCGAGAGAATATTTATCAAGCAGATACTTTGCTTCCTCGTCTTCACGCTCGTAGATGTCGCCGCCAAGTAAGAAGCGGAACGAATCCTGATGCGCAAACTCTCCGGAAGTGATAACAGGATAGGAGAGTATAGCTGCGTCAGGGCGGCAGGAGATGCTGGCGAATTCAGGATTTGAATCGTCGATCTCATCCCAGTAATCGCACACCGATGCACAGACGTGGCCTGCAGCGGAGAAGCCGCAGATGTAGAGCTTTGCGGGGTCGATGCGGTATGCTTCTGCGTTCTTTCTCACAAATCTTATCGCCCTTGCGAGGTCCCGCATCGCCTGTTCCATGACGGGCACGCGGCAGAGCTGGTTGGTCGTGTATGTCATGACGAAGCAGTTGTAGCCGAGTTCATTGAAGTGCTTGGCGACGAGTTCTCCTTCGGGCGGAACGACGACAGCATAGCCGCCGCCGGGGAGGACCAGCATGCATGGATGTGTGGCGCCGTCGTCCAGAAGATATGCCCTTAAGTTAGGCTCAAAATCGAATGCGAGCGGGTATGTATATTCGCCCTTCTGCCAGATGCTGATCTTTTCCATATAGTGAAGTCCCCCTTTTGAGAGTTTGGGAATGTAGTCTTATTTTACGACGGCCCTGTAGATAAGGCTCGCGATTATATCAAGCGCAAAGATGGCCGCCGGCACGTAGCAGAGGATGAGCCACGGTTTTCTGGGCATCTTCTTTTCGAGCTTCTCGAAAAGAGGCACAACCACAAACTGCAGGAACACGCCCGCGATGCCGAAGAACAGGACCGATCTCGCGCAGACGAAACCGTTGATGTTGCCCCAGTTTAAGATCTCCTCGTTGTAGTCCCAGAGCCTTACGTTGAAGAAAGTAAGGCACACCCAGCCGGTTACAAGCTCCAGTATGCCGGACGCGATCGTCGCGAAGAGGAAGACCCAAAGGGGCTTTCTCCTGAACTTGAATGTGAGGCCCAAAATGATGAGGCCGCCGAAGCCGTAGATCGGGATCCACGGGCCGAAGGTCGTGCCGCGCTTGACCCACTCGCCCAGATCGAAGCGGTAGAAGATCTCCTCATAAATGAAGCCGAAGATGCCGCCGAAAGTAAACACGAGCATCAGCAGCGGGAATCTGGCCTTGAGGTAAGCTTTGTCCATTTTGGGGTCTCCTTTGGGGTCTTTTTGTGCCTTCTTCAGGTGGCTTATTTTATCGTAAAGCTCAGCACTATGTCGAGCGCGAAAAGCCCGAATAGAGCGAATGTAACAATGTTAAACGCCTTCGGGCGCTTCTTTTGGATCCGTTCTAAAAGGGGCAGGACGCCGTACATCAGAAGCATCCCGAAAATGCCCCAGGTGAGGACCGATCTGACGCAGATATAGCCGTTAATATGTCCCCAGTTGAGGATGACATTCGAATAGTCCCACAGCCTCATGTGGAAAAACTTGTCGAAGACATATCCGCTGATTAGCTCCAGAAGTCCGCACGAAGCTGTCGCGATGATGAACACCAGCCAGGGCTTTTTCCTGACCTTTACCGTGAGCGCGAGGATCAGGAGCGCACCCACCCCGTAGATCGGTATCCACGGTCCGAACGTCGTCCCGCGCTTGAAGAAATGTCCCTCATTGATGTATCCGCAGATCTCCTCATATATGAACCCGATGAAGCCAGCGACCGTGAAGATCAGCATTAAAAGCGGGATGAGTTTTCTGGCGGGTTTCCTGGACACCGGAGCGGCTCCTTTTCGAGTGGTTATTAGTCCATTATATAAAACTTTCCGGATATTGTAGGGAAGAGATCAAATTGATGTGCGGCTGATCCACTCAGTATAGTTGATCAGCGTTCCGTAAACAGCAGTGTTGATCTTCGCCGCCAGATACCGCGTATCAAGCGGCTGATCCTCAGTGTTATAGGTGAAGAAAACATCCTGATCTATGAGCAAGCCCGCATCCGCGAAAGTGCTGCACTTGAGCTTGATATCGCGATTATAACTAGCATAATTCATCAGCCCGAAATGCTCATGGAACTTGCATGTATCAAGCTCCGTAATATACAGCACAAAATCCGGAAACTGCGGCTTCTTCACGCCCGGGAATCTCACCTCCGGCTCATACTTAAACGGTATGCCCATCTCAGTGTAAAACATCGCTATTTCCTTTTCAGCCGCCGACCTGTACTGAATCCCGTTAAACGGATGAAGCATCGGCTTCGGATACATCGTGTTTGCATCGTTTTTAAAGGCGTCAAAATACTCCTTGTTCAAAATAACATGCCTGTTATAATCCGCCCTTAACCGCTTCACCACTTTTGGAGGATCGTACTCCGGCGGCGGCATCCTGTAATAGCAGTTCCAGATAGCCTCATAGACTTCCAGCTGCCGCTCCAACTTTTCGCGCTCGACTGCAGCTGCATACATCGCCTGACCGCGTTCTGAATTCAGGTTATACCTGTGTTCGGAACTGATCATCCGGACCGTTTGTATTCCTCGCACACTATGCGTGTGCATGTTGTATTTCGGCAACTGCGACAGCCGCTTTCTGCAGTAGTTTATCTTGAGAGCCAACAGCTCTTTTGGGATGTATTTATCTGTATATTCCATACCCTGATTCTAGAAGATCTTAGTGCAGTTTCAACCGACAAAACCCGACAAAACTCGACAAAATACGACAAGGGTAAAACCTGCAAAAACCGTCTTCTGACGGTAAAGAAGAAATAAGTAATAATCTATTATAGGCGGCGGTTTTTTGGCGGAAATTTTTTGCATAGCTAACGGGAATTTCTGGTGGGACAGCTTGATTTGCTCTGTTTCCGAAAATCGATACGTTTAGCGGCAATTTCGTATCGAAAAACTGCAACAAGGGGCCGTGTTTCCAAAATTCGATACATTTTGAGCAAAAAGCGTATGCTTTTTTGGAAACAGCCGACAGGAGGGGCAGAAAGCGCCCAAAACAGCCGGCAGGTGAAATCCACAAAAAAGGCGCCCCACAAGCAAAGTGAGGCGCCCCGTAGAAGCAGTGAATAAAAGGATCAGCTCTCCTTAAAGTCTTCCCATGTTCTGGAATCTTCCTCAAAGCCCTTAGCAGACTTGAGCTTGACGATGAGCTTTACGATCAGGCCGGAGCAGAGGATCAGGATAACGACGCCCCAACCGAAGACGATGTTGGCCCAAAGCGCGTAGCCGTCAGCAGCGCCGTAGATGCCGCCGCCCTTGAAGAGGTTTACAAGGTTCCAGACAAAGAGACCGATGAGGACAATAGGTGAGATGACCTTGATGGAGGGGATGAACCACCAGAAGGGCATCTTGAACTTGCCTGTGTTGCGGTTGAGCTCGTCAAGGATCTTGCTTGTCTTGAAGAACCAGCCTGCAGCGATCATCTCGAGGATGCCCGTGATGATGAGCGTGTAGCTGTTGATGAAGTAATCGACGATGTCGAGGACCGCAAGGCCTGCGCCTGTTACGTAGATGAGGCTGATGACGCCCTCGACAAGGCAGATGATAAGTGTTGTCTTCTTCTTGTTGAGCTTGAATTTATCGGAGACAGCAGTCGAGATGCCTTCGATGATCGAGAAAAGAGAGTCGATCGCAAGAGTGATCAGGCAGAAGTAGAAGATGAACGCGAAGATCATGTTGAAGACGGGGCTTCCCGAGATCTGGACGATTGCCTGGGGATAGATGATGAATGCTGTTGCGATGCCTGAAGCGGACATGTTGTCGAGCATTCCGACGCCTGCCATTGTCGTGAACATAACGACGCCTGCGAGGATGCTGATGAACATGTCGGAGAAAGAGATGATGACCGTGTCGATTACGATGTTGGAGTCCTTATCGAGGAATGAGCCGTAAGCGAACATGATCGCCATTGATGTCGAGAGTGAATAGAAGACCTGGCCGATAGCGTCTACCCAGAGGTTGGAGTCAGCAAGAGCTGTCCATTCGGGGATGAAGAGCTTTGCGAGGCCGGCCATTGCGCCTGGCATCATAATGCCGCGGATAGCCATGATGAGGAGGCAGATGACAGGGAGGGATACCGTGTATTTAACGACCTTTCCTACTGTTGTCGTGCCGTTCCTGATGCAGAGATAGCACAGGGCCCATGCTGCGATGAGGCAGCCTACAACGGGCCATGAGATCGTTGTAAATCCGGTTGTTGTTCCTGTGGTCTTGATCGTTGTAGCCCAGAGGTTGCTTGCGGCTTCTGTGTCGCCTGACATGCCGAAGAATTTGTAGCTTAAGACGAACATGAGGATGACCCATGCGAAAACTGCGGCGTAGTAGATAGAGATGCCGATACCGTTGGATACAGCGAGCCAGCCGATGCCTTCAGTCTTCTTGTTTAACGCACGCATTGAGCCGGGCGCACCCTGACGGGTATATCTCGCGACAGAGATCTCCATCATGAGGAGCGGAATGCCGATGACGAGCATTGCGATGAGATAAACAAAAAGGAAAGCGCCGCCGCCGTACTTAGCGGCCAAACCCGGAAATCTCCAGGCGTTTCCCAAACCTACGGCAGAACCGATTGCTGCCAGAATAAAAGCGGATCTTGATGTCCATTTTTCGCGCATAAGATAACACCCCCTCGCACAACGATAATAATACTTCACGCCCGCATAACAAGTCAAAGATAAATATTCTGTGATAAAATTCTAGTGATTGGAAAGGGGTAATATTATGAAAAATACTAAGATTGCAGCTTCATTGCTGGCTGTTGCTATGCTCGCGGGCGTTTTCGCGGGCTGCAGCAAGACTTCAGACATCACAGCAGACAAGTTCGTCAAAGCATGCGGAAAGCTGGGCCTTGAAGAATACGAAGACTACCTGGACAGCATGCCCGGATTGTCTGACGCGGAAGACGGCTGCTACATGGTGGCCGATGATGAGGATACCATTGAGGAACTGATGGAAGAGACATTGAAGCCTTTCCTGATACTCATGGATCTTGATGACGATATCGAAGCTGAGGACATCACGTCCATTTCCGCGGCGGTAAAGGGCACAGGCTTTGAGGACATGAAAGACTACACGAGCCTGGATGAACTTAAGACCAATGGCGCGGCTGCGATCCAGATCACGCTTAAGAAAACGGATTTCGCCGAAGAGATCATTGACGGTGCCGATGACCTGTTAAGCATCGCAGGCATAAGGTCAAAGCACTTCTCGGACAAGGAATATCTTTCCTCAAAGAGTGAAGGCTACATAAGACTGCACGTTGATCTTAAGAGCTTCGCGAAGGCCATGTCCGATAACGATACTGCGGTGAATGAATTCAGGAGTATAGCGGGCATTGATATTGATGATTTCTTTGGAAGTTCCAAAGGCGATATCGCTGCATCGATCGATGTCAAAGGCGGAAATATCTTTATCCTCTTAGGATGCGCCATCAATTCGAAAGCCTCTGTATATGAGGATTTCCTGGCGGCGTTCGGCATCTTAAACGACGCGATGAAGCTCTCTGACAACAAGGCTTTTTATGATGATCTGGCAGATGTTTTCCCGTCACTTTACAAGTATATTCTGAAGGCCAGACAGGGCGGAAGCGGTGTGAATCCCGGCGTTACACAGATGGTCGGCGTATCTCTCCCCACAAAGGATCTCCAGAGATGGAATCAGGAAGGCGCGAAAATGAGGGAAGAACTTGAGGACAAGGGCTACAACGTTGATCTTCAGTTCGCTTCAAATGATGTTCCAACCCAGATATCCCAGATTGAGAACATGATCAATTCAGGCTGCAAGGTCCTGATAGTAGCTGCTATTGAGTCCTCATCCCTCAATGAGGTTCTCGAAAAAGCCCATCAGAAAGGCATTACCGTAATCGCATACGACCGCCTCATCCTCGATACCGAATACGTTGATTATTATGTATCTTTCGATAAATACCAGATAGGAGTCATGCAGGCGGAGTATATCGTCAAGCAGCTCGATCTGGAAAATGCAAATGGCCCGTTCAATATCGAGTTCACGACAGGTGATATCAGCGATATCAACGCAAGCTATTTCTACATTGGTGCCATGGATGTATTAAGGCCTTATATCGAATCCGGCAAGCTCAGGGTGCCCTCAGGCCAGATGAGTTTTGAAGATGTTGTGACAGATGTGTGGTCGACGGATAAAGCTAAGGCCAGGGCGAAAAAGATCATCGCCACATACTATTCCGGAGGAGAACAGATAGATGCATGGCTCTGTTCCAACGACTCCACGGCTCTGGGCGTCGAGATCGCCCTTGAAGCCGGCTATGCCGGAAAATACCCGGTAATCACGGGCCAGGACTGCGATATCACAAATGTGAAGAACATTATAAAAGGCAAGCAGTCCATGTCGGTTTTCAGAGATACCAGGATCCTTGCATCCCAGGCCGTAAAGATGGCTGATCAGATCCTTAAGGGACAGAATGTGGAGTGCACGGATACGGTTACGTATAACAACGGAAAGAAGACGGTTCCCTCATACCTTTGCCTGCCTGTGTTTGCAGATGCAGACAACTACAAGGAGATCCTTATCGGCAGCGGATATTATACGGAGGCCCAGCTCTCATAATCTGTGGAAAATGCAGTAAACCTGCTTTTCGCGGGGGCAAAACAATAGGTATTATTCATATTTTGCAAAACAAGTCAAAATAAAATGATTTGTAGTATAATTCGGGTATTCCCAAAAGGAGGGTATTTTTATGAAGAGAATTAAGGCTATGGCAGTAGTACTTTCAGTTGCTATGCTTGCAGTTGCTTTCGCAGGATGCGCTAAGACAACTACTATTTCCACAGACAAGTTCCAGAAGGTATGCGAGAAGCTTAAGCTCGAGGAATTCGATTTCGACGATGATTCTCCGGAATTAGAGGATGTTGAGGACGGCTTCTATGCTGTTGCTGACAAGGACATGGTCGAGGATAAGGAAAAAGAACTCGAGGGCATGCTCAAGTCCATGAAGCTTGACGGCATCCTTGATACTGATGACGTTGAGTCTTTCGCATTCGCAGTTAAGTGCACAGGTATTGATGACGTCAAGGACGCTATGAAGGATCCTGAAGATATCGCTGACCTCCAGCTCGACGGTGCTCTTGCATTCCAGATGACACTCAGCGATGACGGTTATGCAGAAGACATTATGGACGCTATCGAGGAGCTCCTTGATAACGCAGATATCGACGTTAAGGACCTCACAAAGCAGGAGTATATGGCTTCCAAGAAGGAAGGCTACTTCAGATTCCACATCGACATCGCAAAGCTCTCCAAGATCATCCTTGATAACGATGACATCATGGAACTTCTTGAGACAGCAGCTGACAAGATGGATCTCGACGTTGAAGAACTTCTTGAATCACTTTCCGGTGACGTTGCTTTCACACTCGAAGTAAACGGCAAGAACATCTTCTTCCTCGCAGGCGGCTCACTCAACACAAAGCCCACTGTGATCAACAGCTTCGCAAGCTCATTCGGCGCTTCCATGAACCCCATTAAGGTTCCCATGAACGAGAAGTTCATCGAAGAGAAGCTCGACGATTCACTCGATACGATCCTCAGCAATGTGAAGAATGCTAATATCGATTTCTGATAAACGGATCAATTGAAGATTTTTAAAGGCGCTGTCCCACACGGGGCGGCGCTTTTTTTACACCGGTTTTAAATACTGCGAAAATCAGAACATTGACGGCGGGAACAGTCTCGACAGCGTCCTTAATGCCGTGCCGAAATTCGTCAGATCCATGAGGATGCCTGAGAACAGGAATGACAATATGAGGTAGACCGGCAGGATCGAAGAGAAGATCTTCGAGCGCGCCGTGCGGAGCGGCAGGAGCGTCATTACCGTGCCGGCAACAAATGAGATAAGCGTTACGAGGAGCGTATATAAGATCACGTGCAATGGCGAAAATTCTGTCCGCGACACAATAAAGCAGACGATGGATACGATCGTTGCGGGGAACGTGAATACCGCCACCTGGATAAGTCCGAGATAGATCCTTGCGGCAAGGCCGAAACGCAGATAGATGCGGTTGTCCTGGTCGTTTAAGAACGCGAGAGTGCCGAGGAGCGCTGCCGTGAAGATGAAGAAGCCTGCGAATTTGTAGAGCGGGATCGGTACCTTCTCGGAGCGTGTGAGGGCGTTGTAGACAGAGCCTTCGACGCTCTCCAGTGCAAAGAGGAAATCGTCATCCATGTACTTGCCGAAGATCTCTTTAAGCTTCGGGTCATGGGCGTCGACTTCATAGCCTCTTGCGGCAAATGTATCGCTGATTATCTGGCGCGCAGCGTATGCATAGAAGTTCCTGAAAACTTCTTCGCGCGACAGGAAAACGAAGCTCGATGCCGGTGTGGAGATCTGTCTGATGTCGTAGCGGGAGCCTGATGCAGTAAGATGTTCGGCAAAACCTTTAGGGAAGACATAAGCAGTATTTGCCTTGCCTGATGCGAGGTCCTTATAGATCTCGTCTTCGTCATCCACCTTGTAGAAGTGGAAGATCGAATTCATCGTGCAGATCTCATCTACGATAGCTTCGGTATCTTCTGAGCTGTCTTCATTTAATACCGCTACGGGAATATAGATGGATGTCTCTTTTGCAGGCACGAGAATGACCAGAAGGGCCATGATTATTATGACTCCGCTCATTACGTACATCGCGGGGTTTATGAGGCTGCGCTTGGCAAGGACCGATAATCTGTTTAGGAATAATCTCATAAGAACATCGACCTCATAAAGAATCTGATCAGGTAATAGAACGGGTTAAAGACGGCTGCCTTCTGGAAGAAGACAGGCATAAAATCAATAGGGATCAGGCCGCCGGCAAGATACATTAAGATCGTGCCTGCGCCGAAAGTGATATAGGATACGGCCGTCGGGCTCTTAACAAGATAGCAGAGGCCCGTGCCGAGCAGAGCGATTATGAGCACTGCAGGAAAGACCGTTACAAGCGACAGTAGCTTCATCGAATCGAAGATAAAGCAAAGGCAGATAAACAGCAGCAGGTAGACCAGATAGATCATTGATGCTGCGCACCCTGTCTCGATAAGGAAGATCTTCCATGTCTTTATGCCGGAGAGCTTTGCGCGCGCCCTGAAGATGTCGTTGTTGCCCTTGAAAAAGAACGAGATAACAAAGACCGACATCAGCATGATGTAGAGCGTATAGGACGCTGTGAGACGCTCTCTTACTGCATATTTGGCGACAAGGTCGTTGACGTCGACTTTGTTGTAAAGGGTCTTACGGTTCATTACGTAGGAGAAGCTGTTGTTAGATACTTCGCGTTCGATCTCCCATGCGTCACCATCCGAGAAGCCCATTTCCTTCGCATATTCTCCCGCAGTCAGAATAGATGCCTGCGCGGTTCCGAGAAGGTCGCTCATCGCATAGAGAAGGTCGTTTACGACATGTTCTTCGAATGTGTCGGCGTCGCGGTAGATGACCGTTACCATCTCAGCATCAGGCGTTCCCATGTTCTCGATGAAGCCTTCAGGTACGATGATGCCGGCGATCGCGTCGCCCTCTTCAACGAGGCGGACGACCTTTTTCTCGGTGTTTACCTGCTTGATGTCGATCGTGTGCTTGACGCTGTCCATCTGCTTGACGAGGCCGATTCCGAGCCTTGAGTAAGCTTCGTCGTCAGGCACGTAGCATGCGACCGTGGCGATGCTGTCCGTGCTGTCCTCGAAAAGGAACTCCGACGCATACATAACGAGCGCAAGCATGGCAATGCCGAGTGCCAGGAAATAACACAATACATAAGGAATAAAAAGCAATACTCTTTTTAAGTATGCCTTGATCATCCGAGAGCCTCCGCGGGAGGTGTGCCAGCAGGAAGAAGTGAGGATACGCCGTTCTTGAGAAGATAGATTTTCGAGCAGTGCTTAAACATCTCTTCGCTGTGGCTTGCGATAAAGACAGTGCCGCCCTTGGCCCTGAATGAATCTATGAAGTTGATGATGTCATTTTTTGCAGGGATATCAAGAGCTGCCAGGGGCTCATCCATGAGAAGGATGTCGGGTTTGGACAGGAGCACGGAAGCTATGGCCAGACGCTTTTTCATACCGCCTGACATGCGCTTCACCTTGAGGTCGATGAACTCGTTTACTTTGAGGATCGACAGCTCCGTGTCGGTGAGTTCTTTTAATATCTCAGCCCTGCTTAAAGGAGTCCACATCTTGAGGTTGTCCATCGCGGTGAGCTCGTCGATCAGGGCGTTTTCCTGGGTGACGAAGCCTGCTTTGCCGCCGACTTTAATAGTGCCCTTCGATGTTCTGCGAAGGCCGGCGATAGCGGACAGCAATGTGGATTTGCCTGAACCGTTAAGACCCAGAAGACCTATTACTTCGCCTCTTCCGGCTGATATGGTGACGTCGGTCAGAACGGTTTTCTTGTACTTGAGCGAGACATTCTCGATAGTTACGATTGGATCGGCCATATATCCCTTCACTCCTTATCAGATAGAGTGATTATAGCATAGAGGCAGATAGGGGAGGGGCAATTAAGCCTGGCCCGCATGAGCGTGGATGAATTCTTCGAGCTCATCGGGAGCAATCGCGGAACCAAGGAAAAGACCCTGGAATCTGTCGCATCCGCTGCCTGCAAGTATCTCAAACTGGTCTTCCTGACCTACACCTGTAGCTGTTACCGTGATGTCGATGTCGTGCATCAGGGTGATCGCAGATCTTGTAAGGATACGGACAGTCGCATCAGTTGCAAGGTCTGAAGTGAAGTTGCCGTCGAGCTTTAAGACTGACACAGGAAGCAGCGGGATCGCATTGAAAGATGAGTAGCCTCTGCCGAAGTTATCGAGCGCCATCTTAACGCCTGTCGTGGCGAGCTCTTCTATTGTCATCCTGATGTCTGCAAGGCTCGAGATAAGGCTCTCTTCCTGAAGGTCGAGAATGAGATTCTTAACGTTGCAGTCCGTGTATGAGACGATGTTCTGGAAAGCCTGAATGAAGTCGGTCTCACGGAGCTGGTAGTTCGAGATGTTGATATTCATAGTGAGTTCCGGATCGATCTTGTTGATCGCGGTAAGCGCGCTTAAGGAATTCTCCAGGGAGAAACCGCCGACACGGCGCATATAGCCTGCATTCTCAGACGCTGCAAGGAATACCTGCGGCGGGATGGAGATTCCGTTCTTCTCGAATCTTAAGAAGGCCTCAAAGCCGGTGAGCTTACGGTCTGCAGTAAAGCAGGGCTGGTAAGCCATGTGAAGGCTTCCGTCAGTAATGGCGCGTTCGAAGATCGCGATGATCTCATCCTTGCTCTTATCCTTAAAGATCTCTTCGCCCGGCAGAGGTGTGCGCTCTTCATCTTCGGCCTGGCCGCTCTTTGCAGCTGCGGCAGCTTTGCTCATGCGCTCTTCGGCGATGGTGATCAGCTCGCCGCCGTGACGTGAATCAATGGGGTAGTGGGCAGTGCCGTAGTAGATCGTCGCATTCATGGAATCAAGGCCTGCGGCAAATGCCCTGCCTGCTTCCTTTACGAGCTTTGAAGCGTACTTTTTCTCGCCCTCTGGCGTAAGCTTCCTCTTGAAGAGGATAACGAAGTCGGCGTCGTCGATCCTTGCGACCATGTCGGTCGGATCTGCCGCTTCACGGAGACGGTGAGCCATATTCTGGATAAAGAGGTCCATCGATTTGTGGCCGATCGATCTTGTTATGTTATCGAACCTGTCGAGCGCGAGATATATGATCGTGAACGGACGGCATACCTTGTCCGGATTATCGCTCTCTTTCATGTTCGAGATATCTTCTCTTATGAGTTTATAAGCTCTTTCAGTGATGGCGTCGCGCCCGGGAAGAGTCGTGAGAGGATCGATGGAAGAATTAAGAGTTCTTCCGATAGCTTCGCTCAAGCCCTGGTTGCCGCCTATTGATTCGTTGTTGACGATAAGGCTCGTACGGGAGAACATCTGGTCTTCGAGTTCCTTCCTGATAGCCTTGCCGCGCTCTTCGCGCTTGGCATCTTCAATTCCCCTGATCTTTGCAGCGAGCTTGATGACGTAATACTGCAGGAGCATATTGATGACCATCGTAACAAATGTCATCGCGAGAAGGATCGGCGCGGATTCGTTCTGCATCATGACATATTCGTATGTGTAGATCATGAACTGGACGAAGTTAAGTGCGTAGGTGATGTAGAATCCGAACTTGCCTTCGAAAACATTCATCATGAATGACAGGAACATCAGCGCGATGCCTACAAAGATCCTTGTCGGAGTGATGCCGGAGAAGATCTGGAGGGCAAGAAGGCCCATGAAAAGAATCACGCTCGCAAAAACGACAGCGACATATGCCGCATCGTTCTGGAAAAATAGTCTGCCATTATTCTTTTTCATACGCCTTATTATCCTACGAATATGTTATGCATTGTGTTACATGCATTTTAAATAAATATTAATTCTTGAAAATCCCGCACAGGCATCGCCAACATTGCCTATTTTATATTATGAAAGGCGTATTTAGCAATTTGATTTGATTTATTTCACTGTTATAATCTAACTGCAACATTTCCTCCGTTTCGTCTGTATTTAGGGTGAAAGCGGAGATTAACCCGAAGGGAAAAATGGAATTTACTTACGAAGCCAATCTGCCGCTTTTGCGAAAACTCGCCATCTTGCTGCTGGCGTTTTCGGCATCGGATGATAACGATCTCGAGAAACAGTTTGAGATCGTAAATGCGTCCGAGGAAGAGCTTTATGACTTTGAAGCCGCCGGAAAGAGCAGGAAGTCTGACGAGGAGATAGAAAAGGAAGCGGAAGAGATACTGGACACAATAGGTAATTCCATTTTGCGTCTTGCACTCTCTTACCTTCACAACACTGAAGATGCGGAAGACATCTTACAGGAGACGATGATAAAGTTCGTCACCGTAAGACCTGTTTTCGAGAGCGAGGCACACCGCAAAGCATGGCTCATGCGCGTATGCTCCAATCTTGCAAAGAACCGCATTGACTACAACCGTGTACGCGACACGATGGAACTCAACGAAGAGATCGTCGGCGAAGTACAGGAAGACCTGGATAAGGGCGATGAATACAAAGCCATCTGGGATGCAGTGAGAGCACTGCCGGTCAATCAGCGTGAAGCAATCCACCTTTTCTATCAGGAAGGCTACTCGACAGCCGAGATCGCCCTGATCATGGGCAGGCGCGAGGCCACAGTGCGCTCAGATCTTAAGCGCGCCAGGGACAAACTGAGAGAATTGCTGAAGGAGGCAAATGATTTTGATTAAGTATAACGAAATCATGAGTAATGCAACTGTAGATCCTGAGATGAAGTCCAGGATTATGGCTGCTGTCTCCAAAGCGGTCAGGGAGCAGCCGGGCGGCGCAGTTGTAACAGAACTCAAGAAGGACATTGATAAAGACATTGATACAGAAGATTCACCAAAGCCGGTACGCAGAAAGAAAGCTAAGAAGGTACCCATCCCGCTTATCGCTTCGATCGCCGCAGGCGTTCTCGTACTCTTAGGAATCGGTGCTCTTGGTATTGCCGGAGTTTTCAGACAAGCCAGCAATGCTGAAACTACGGTACAAGCACACAACTCAGAGCTTGAAGTTCTTGAGACTCAGATCAATGCTGCAATTGAAGCTAACGGTGAACCGCTGCAGGCTGATGAATTGGGCGGTTATAAAGTTGACCGCGATGACAAAAACGACGGTACTAAGAGTCTGGACATGAAGAATCATACCTACAAGTCAGAGGAAACAACGTCAACTGTAAGTCTTCCCGGCGGAGAAGTGAAATCCACCGAGCAGGTAATGGGGGACGAGCGCCTCGACAGGATCAGCAAGGCCCTTCCTTTCAACCTTATGGGAACAGGCGCGAGTGCTTACGGTGAGAATATCGCAGTCGAGATCTTCCTCGGCTCACAGGGCGAGAAGGTCCTGCTCTATGTGGCGCCTGAAGGCACTGACCTCATGAAGGAGATCTACACTGCAAAATATGAAGGTACCGGCAGCACAACGCCCGGCGGCACAGCCATGACGCTCTACCGCATACCGTTCAATAACGTAAAAGCGCTTTCAAAGGGCGAGACTTCTGCTGATGTTAACGCAGCGCTCTTTACCAAGGCCGGCAAGACATATCTGATCCTGTTCTCCAACACATATCCTGTTGATGCCATCAGCAAGGTGGTAGACGCGGTCTGATCTGCCAGATAACATAAATTAGCGGGTGCCTCTTTTACGGGGCACCTTTTTACATTTGAAAATAGTGCATTTTGTGGGTTTTGCGGCTTCATATTTATTGCATTTATATCGTGTTTCATATGTTACAATGAACCTATCATGTAAATCGGGTTTTAATACCCGAGGCAACCCGATTATTTAATGGGATATGAGCGGCGAAGTAAGGGAAGGAGACCTCAAGCTTTGCCTTCGAATCTAAAGCTATAATGAAATCGAAGCGAAATGTTTTTTATAATCGATTCAGACAAAGCTTTCTTTGTGCATTCAATGTTAATTTTCTGTTTCCATAATAGTTATCTATTGATAAATGAGTTATTTGATTAGATAATCAGATTAATATCATGTTATTTTAATATAATTTCTTAACTGGAGTTTCCGTGCTTGTTGTTAGCGCTATTGCAATTACGACTTCATTATTGATAGATTTGATTTCTATCTTTTCATATTCAGATGAATACGAAGGACTTATTGGCGAATTGATAGCGAGAGACTTTTTCTTTCCTTTTATCACATATGCAATACGCACATTTGGATGTGCTGGCCTTTTGTTTCTTGCGGGTCTAATAATCAAAGAAAAATGGTCATTTTCTAGATTACTAACTATATCATCTTTGGCAGTGGTACCTGCTTTTGCAGTATATGAACTCTTAGTTGGGATATTGTACAATTTCGCTTTATACTATATTGGGACAGCAGTCAACACTGCATGTCAAATATATTATTTTATAATGCTGTATGAAGGTATGGTTTATGAGACAAAGCTTACTAAGAATAAAAAGGCGTTTATTCTATTCATTGTATTTACTATTGTCGCTTTTGTTTCAAATTTCTTCTCAAATTATTAAATCTTTTAGGTTGTTGTTTTTAAGGGGCTACAAAAGCAGTCCCTTAATTCTTTATTAGCGATTTTCTGCTATTATTATTTTCTTTAGTATTTATCATTATTGTCTATATACATGTGTTACAATGAACCTATCATGTAAATCGGGTTTTAATACCCGAGGAAAGGATACTATTATGTTTTGTCCTAATTGCGGTAAAGAAATCCCCGATGGCGTAGCTTTCTGTGGTGGATGTGGCATGTCATTAAGCGCAGCTGCAGCAGCACCTGCTGAACCCGCACCTGAAGCTCCCGCTGAAGCACCCGCTGAACCCGCTCCCGCAGTCGATGCCCCTGCGGTCGAAGTACCAGTTGAGCCCGTTCCTGAAGCAGCTCCTGCACCCGAGGAAGTTCCTGTAGCACCTTCAGCAGATACAGTTGAGGCTGTACTCGTTGCTGAAGCTCCTGTAGCTCCCGCAGCACAGCCTAAGGAACCCTCTTCAATGCTTCCTTTCGGACAGCACTTCAAGAACATTTTCAACGCAGCTATTCATCCTGTTACAGGTCCTGCTGAGATCGCTCCGCAGTATGAGAAGATCGGAAATGCACTTATCCTTGCAGTGATCGCTCTCGTTATCTGTGCTGTCGTATCCGGTGCAACCTCAACGATCTACTACCTCATTCAGATGGCTATCGATAAAGCCGAGATGAGACGCAGTGATTTCAAAGATATTTACGAGGCAGGCAGAGTTGTATTAAGAATCTTAAGATACTGCTTTATGCCTTTCCTCTATTATGCTGTGAAGACATTCGGTATGGCAGGCATCTTTACGCTCGCTGGCGTGATCCTCAAAGAGAAGTGGTCTTTCCCGAGACTCCTTTCCATCGCTTCACTCGCTGTTATCCCCGCTTATGTTGTTGATGACATCATCGGCACGATCTTCGGTCTTATCCCTGTTATAAGATTAGGCGGCCTTATCGGCACAGTTACTATTATCTATTACTACCTGATGCTCTTCGAAGGCATGGGTGCCGAGACGAAGCTCAAGGGCAACAAGAAAGGCTTTGTTATCGTAGCCTGCATTGCACTTACAAGCTGGATCGCGGGATTCTTCTGATCCTTCGCATCTTAAACAAGATCTCAAGCGGCGGAAGGCTTTTGCTTTCCGCCGTTTTTATTGTCTGCTGTGTTGTTTTTCACCACTATATATCGCGGACGCTAAAAATATTTGATATAATTCATTTCGGGCGCGACGTAGCACGCGTACGCTTGGAATAAGGGTAGGGATTAGATAATGGCAGAAATCAACATTACTCCGGTCTCTTTAAAGTGCAAGGTCTGTGGCGGTGATATAGTGAACAACTATCTTGCCGGTACTTCTTACTGTGCAAACTGCGGGAACAGGTGGTCTATTGCTGACCTCTATCCTGACTATGCGAAGTACCAGAGGATAATCGCGAATATCACCAAGGCAAATGACATCGTAGAGAGTGACAACAAGGCTGCTTCCGCGAATGAAGCCAAGCTTCTCTATAAGACGTCCGTTATCGAATGCACGAAGTTCAATGATCCTATCTCTTCCGATCTCGTCAGGATCTGCGAGGAAGGACAGAAGAAGGCGGACCTTCTTGCGGTCTATGCCAAGGGCAAGGGATATTTCGATAAAGGCTCTTATAACAGCGCATTCTCGACATTGAACAAGGTTAAAGGTTTCAGAGATGCCGATGCCATGCTCGAGATCTGTAAAGAGGAGATCGCGAAAAAACGAAAACGCGAGATTCCGTGGGCAGTCATCTTCAGTCTGCCGCTTCCGGCAGCCGTGGCACTTTTCTTCCGCGAACTGTTTGCCTGTCCCTGGATCATCTGCATCCTGCTGTTCCTCTTAGGTTCGGCTGGCCTGGGATATGTCCTTTACAGGGGCGGAGTGCCGTCGGTCATAATCAAGATATTGTCATTTCTTGCAGCAGGACCGGTCATCTTTTTCTCCATCATGGCATATGCGTTCCATCTGCCGGTATGGATCTCGGTAGTAGTCGCAATAGGCGCACCGATCGCGCTGTTCCTGGTTTTCGCAAGCGCAACAGAACAACTATCAGTATTAACGAATAACAAAAATTAAGAAAGGGAGATTTGAGAAATGGTTGAAGCTATTAGTGTTATCAAGTACGAAGGCAGTAATGACGTCCTCGCGCACAAGCACGAAAAAGAAGATTTCACAATCGGTTCTCAGCTGATCGTCCATGAGACACAGGAAGCGCTGTTCTTCCGTGACGGTAAGGTTTTCGATCAGTTCACCGCAGGCAGACACACGCTCGTTACGAACAACATTCCTAAGGTTCGTGACTACATGAAGCTCGGCACCGGCGGAATCAATGTTTTCCATTGCGAAGTTTACTTCATCAACATGGTTACCCAGATGGGTATCAGATGGGGTACTGACAGCAAGGTAAGACTCTTTGATCCCGCATCCGGACTCCACGTGGAGATCGGCGCTTCCGGTAACTTCAATATGAGAGTTACCGACGCGAGAAAGCTCGTCTTAAAGCTCGTCGGCACGACTGAAGGCCTTATCCAGAGCGACGTTACAGGCGAGGGCAAGTCCTATGGTACAGGCATGTTCAAGGCTTTGATCATCAACAAGGTCAAGGCTAACCTTGCCCGCATCATAAAGGAAGAGAACCTCAACATCCTTGAGATCGACGCATATCTTGATGTTCTTTCATCAAAGCTCATGCTCGACATCAACGATACTCTGGACGAATACGGTCTCACGATGCCCGAGTTCTACGTAACATCCATCGTTACACCCGACGACGATCCGAACTTCGCACGTCTTAAGCAGCAGTTCGCCGACAAGACTCTGAAGGTCCGTGAAGAGGAAGTCAGAAAGGCTGAGGCAGTAGCTGCACAGCAGAGAAAGATCGTCGAAGCCCAGACAGAAGCACAGCTCAAGGCAGTAAGTGCCCAGGGTGAAGCTGACGCTCTCCGCATCAAGGCACAGGCTGAAGCAGACGCATACAGAATGCAGGCTCAGGCAGAGGCTCAGGAGATGCAGATGAAGGGCTACACATACCGCGACGAGACAGCACGTCAGGTCGGCCTCGAAGCAATGCAGAACGGCATCACAGGCGGTTCCGGCGGCGGCGCAGGCGGCGGTATCGGCGATGTTGCTTCCCTCGGCGTTACTTTGGGCGCAATGGGCGGCGTCATCAACATGACAAGAGATGCCATGGCACCCATCATGGGCGAGTCCCAGAAGGTCGGCGAAGGCTTCGGAAATGTAGTTAACGGCGGCGTTTCCGGTGCTACTGCTCCCGCACCCGGCTCTGTTCCTGTTGCACCTGCACCTGTCGCACCCGTAAGCGGCGGCGCTCCTGCGGCACCTGTTGCTCCCGCGGCACCGGTTCCTGTTCAGGCTGCTCCTGCAGCACCGGCGGCTGATGCACCCTGGAACTGCCCTAACTGCGGCAAGACAGGAATCACTTCAAGATTCTGCCCTGACTGCGGAACGGCAAAACCTGTCTGATACGGTTATAAAACGGATTTCTGAGAGGCTGTCTCTTTATGAGGCAGCCTTTTGTGTGGATGAGAAGGCGGTGTGCGGGTGTACCTACAGACAAAAATATGAAAAATGGCGTTTTTGTCTGTAGGTTTTGGTGTTAGAAAGCCGAAATCAATGGGAATCTACCGACAAAATTGAATAAAAAGCCAAAAATGTCTGTAGGTTAAGGCCAATCTGCCCTTAAAAATGCGAAAACCTACCGACAAAAACACGCAATTCCTTTGTTTTGTCTGTAGGTCGTTTTTTCGAGCACTAAAAAGGGTTCTTACCAGGTTTTGTCTGTAGGTCTTTTTTCGAGCACTAAAAAGGGTTCTTACCGGCAACGGGCAGCCTTTTCTGACGCCTTTGAAGCAACACCCATCTTCAGCGCGTTGTGCGGGCAGGCATTGACGCAGTCGCCGCAGCGGATGCACTCGCAGCTGTTGGGGTTGACTGAAGGGTTGATGTTCATCTTGCATGCTTTGGCGCAGGCGTTGCAGTTAACGCACTTTGAGGTGTCGAGATGCATGCGGTAGAGGGCGATCCTGTTAAAGAACCCGTAGATGGCGCCCAAGGGGCAGATGTATTTGCAAAATGGCCTGTAAATGATCAGGCTCGCGACAAGGATCAGGCCGAGGATAACGAGCTTTAGTGAGAACAGTGGTCCGAGCTGTCCAGCGACCTGTTTGTCAGCTGCAGCAAGCCAGATGCCGGCAACCGTGCCTGAAGGGCAGATGTATTTGCAGAAGAACGGCGTGAGCTTGAAGCAGAAGGGCAGGAGCGCCACAAAAAGAACCAGCACCACATACTTGAAATAGCGGAGGTATTTGTCGAGCTTGAACTCGTTTTTCTTGAAGAACGGGATCTTGTAGAGAAGGTCCTGCAAAAAGCCGAAGGGGCATAAGAATCCGCATACCGCGCGGCCGATGAGAGCGCCGACAAATATCAGTATTCCGACTACGTAGTAGGGAACTTTGAACTTAAGGCCGCTTAAGTAGGTCTGAAGAGAGCCGACCGGGCATGCGCCGACAGCGCCGGGACATGAGTAGCAGTTGAGGCCGGGTACGCAGACGGATTTGGCCGGGCCCTGATAGATCCTCCCCTCAAAGAATCCTTTGAAGTTTGCGTTCTGGAGCAGGGTTGCTGCCGCCTGGATAGAATGTCTGACCCATTTCTTAGCCAATGCCGACACACTCCATGCATATCTTTGCGGCTTTCGCGAAAACAGATTCAGGCTGCTTAAGGGCGATCCCCACAATGATGAGGATCACGCCTGCTGCGATCAATGAAACTGTGATGATGCGTTTGCGCATAAGGTTAGAAAAAATCAGAGATACTGCTTAATGATGGATTCCCAGGCTTCGTAAGTATTGGAGCCGATAACGTAGTCAGTGCCGTCGGACATCTTTATGATATGGCCCTTGCTGTCGACGAAGACCGTGGTGGGGACGTAGCCTGTCTGGAATCTGTCGAACTCGGCGGTGTATTTGAGGATCGGGTAGGATATATTTTTGTCCTTTAAGATGCCGTCAACTTCGCTTTCCATGTGGGTCTCGGAATACACGCCGATTATCTGAAAGTCCTTGTCCTTATAGGCTTCGTAGAGGAGCTCGAGGTCAGGCATCTCGTTGACGCACGGGCCGCACCAGGGCTCCCAGAAATTGATCATGGTGAGCTTGGCGGAAGCAAAGATGCTCTCGTCGTATGTATTGCCCGCTCTGTCCGTGGTCTTGAACGTGAAGTCAGGACTGAAATCCGCATCCATTGAGACAGAAGCCTTCTCAGTTGCACCGGAAGACGTAGTTACGTCTGTTCCAGAAGCAGGTTTTACGTCGGATCCGCTGCAGGATGCGATGGATAAGGCAATTGCGCCGCAGAGGATCACAGATAAGATTTTTTTCATTTTAATACTCCAAATTCTTTGTATTACGTGGATATTATAGCATCCGCGGCAATCCGAATTTGAGGAATATCTTTAAAAGTGCAACATTTCGGGCATTCCGGCTGTTTATAAGGCATAAAGCAAATTTATTAGGATAATAGGAGGACACACCATGAGAATTTGCACTAAAAAAGACATCAGGATCATTACGGGGGTAATGGCAGCATCACTGATCTTCTCCGGCTGTTCGGTGAATTTAAAGAAGGACAAGCCCTTAAAGGATAATCCTGAGATCAAGACTGAGATCAGTCTGGACAAAGTCTCTGAGACCAAGTACGACAAAGACCTGATGGATAAGGAGTACAGGAGATACAGCTTCGACCTTCTGAACCAGACGGTAAAGGACTGCGGCAAGGACGGCAATGTGATGATCTCTCCTGCATCGGTAATGCTGGCGCTCGACATGGTCGCTGCAGGCGCAAAGGGCGAGACGTTGAAGCAGCTTACGGACGTTTTCGCGAAGGGACAGGGACCTTTGAACCAGCAGGCTTATGCTGCGGCATTGATGGATAAGATCAATGGTTCCAAAGATGTGGAATTCACATGCGCGAATGCGGTATGGAATAACGAGAAGCTTTTAGGTGACGGCATCAACACCAGGTATGTCGATTACATAAAGGAGACATTCCTTGCAGAATACAAGGCTGAGGCATTTGGCAAGGGTACGGCTGATGAGATCAATAAGTGGGTTGATGAGCATACCAGGCACATGATCAGTAAGATCGTAAAAGATATCGACCCGGATACTGCGATGATCCTTGTAAATGCGATCTGCTTCGATGCAAATTGGGAAAGGGAATATGAAGAATACCAGGTAAATACCGGAAAGTTTACAAAGGCTGACGGAAGCGAACAGAACGTTATGTTCTTAAGCGACGAGACACGCGATTATTTCGAGACTGATAAGGCTACAGGATTCATGAAAGAATATAAGGGCGGCGATTACGCGTTCCTTGCGATCCTTCCTACTGACACAAATATCAGCGCAAACAAGTTTGCAGAAGATTTTACTGCCGAAGATTACGAGAAGTTCATCAAGAGCGCATCAACTGAGTGGGAAGTTTATTCCAAGATGCCGGAGTTCAAGTCGGACTTTGAGTTTCTGATGAATGATACGCTTAAGACTTTAGGCGCAGGCGATGTTTTCGATGAGAGCAAGGCAGACCTCTCAGGCATTGCAGGCAAACCCGGAGAACTCGTTATCTCGAAGGTCTTACATAAGACACATATCGAAGTGGACAGGAAAGGAACAAAGGCTGCAGCAGTTACATCCATCGATGTTGAAGTAACCAGCGCTGAACCGCCTGAATTCAAGACCGTTAACTGTGACAGGCCATTTGTTTATGCTATCGTAGACGTAAAGACAATGGCTCCCATATTCATCGGAACAGTTAATGAGATTTGATCGGAATAAGATATTCCGGAGGACACGAAAATGAAGACTTTTACAAAGAAACACATTAAGGCTTTAACAGGCATCATGGCAGCATCTCTGCTTCTTAGCGGATGCACCGGAAGAAATCCTTCCGGAAACCGCCTGACCGACGATCCTGCCATCAAGGCTGAGATCGATCTTGCCAAGGTTAAAAAGACTGACTATGACAGCGCTCTGATGGATTCGGAATACAACAGATATACTTTCGCGCTTTTAAGCCAGACGGTTAAGGATTCTGGCGGCGACGGGAACGTGATGGTATCTCCGGCATCGATCATGATAGCTCTCGACATGGTTGCCGCAGGTGCCAAGAAGGACTCATTAAGACAGCTCACGGATCTTTTTGCAGAGGGGCAGGATCCTCTTTTGCAGCAGGCATACGCGGCAGCGCTGATGGATAAGATCAACAGTGCCAAAGATGTTGATTTTGCCTGTGCAAATGCTGTCTGGAACAACAGCAGGCTTTTGGGTGACAAGGTAAACACGAGATACGTCGACTACATCCACGAGACTTTCCTTGCCGAATACACGGTGACGGAATTTAATCAAAAGACCTGCGATGAAATCAACAGATGGATATATGACCACACCGATAAGAAGATCAGTAATATGCTCGATGAGCTTAATCCGGACACGGCCATGCTGCTCGTAAATGCGATCACATTTGACGGCAAGTGGGATGAGCCTTATGAGAAGGACAAAGTCAACGACGGCGAATTCACGGCTTCAGACGGCCATACCCAGAATGCGGTATTCTTGAGCGAGACATCAAACGTTTATTTCGAGTCTGACAAGGCCACGGGTTTTATGAAGAACTATAAGGGCGGAGAATACGCATTCCTCGCGATCCTTCCCAAAGACGCTTCCGTAAGCGCGAACGGGTTCGCAAAGGACTTTACATCAGCAGATTACGAAGCATTCATCAAAAGCAGGACAACGGAATACAATGTTCATTCCAGAATGCCTGAGTTCAAATCCGATTTTAAACTCCTGATGAATGATACGGTCGCAAATCTCGGCGCCAGGAATATTTTCGAGCCCGGTCTTGCTGATTTCTCAGGAATCGCGTGCACACCCGGCGAGCTCTACGTGTCAAAGATCCTTCATCAGACACACATCGAAGTGGATGCCAAGGGCACAAAAGCCTCTGCTGCAACTGTAGTATCGATGGCGAAGAACGCAAGCTTTGAAGACCCGTCTAATGACCGTTACGTAAACTGCGACAGGCCTTACATGTACGCCATCGTTGATACGAAAACAATGACTCCCGTCTTCATCGGAACCGTGAACGGAGTTTAATGCAAGTGCATAGCGGTTAATGGCATCAGGCCATAAAAAATGTAGTAAAAGTCAATCAATTTCCTTCCTGCCACGGGTTATAATATGCGGAGTGTTTTCTAACACTCCGCATTATTTTTCTCAGGAGATTATTCTTGGAAACGCCCGGAAATAAAAGCCTCATAAAGAAGATCCTTTACGTCGTCGTGACTTTGCTCCCGATGGCTATATACATGGTCGTCTATATGCCCACATTCTTCTGGGTGGAAGGCCTTGATCACGGCGGCAATTTCCACATTATCCACACTGCGATCGATGACATGATCCCGGTTATCGAAGTGTTCATTATCCCTTATGTACTCTGGCTTCCTTACCTTTGCGCCGGCATGATCGCCATCGCCATCAGAAGCCGGAAGATCTCACGCAAGACATCTTATATGCTCATGACGGGAATGACTTTGTTCATAATCATCTCGCTCGTATATCCCAATATGCTTGAGCTCAGGGCAGCCATTCCCGACCGTCAGAATATCTTCCTCGACATGATCTCTTACCTGCACTCTATAGACACGCCTACAGATGTTCTTCCGAGCCTTCATGTTTACGATGCGCTCGTAGTTGCAGCAGGCATGCATCTGGCTTTCAAAGATAAAAAGGCACTTCTTGTCTCAAGCGATATCCTGGTATTCCTCATCGTGCTTTCCACGATGTTCATCAAGCAGCATTCGGTCATCGACGTGATCTCCGCGATCGTAATGTTTATCCCTGTTTTCATCACGATCTGCTTCATTATCAGGCCGGTAAAAAAAGCAGAGTAATCCAAAAAATTTAACATTTTTCCAATAGTGGTATAATAATACTGTTTAGGGTGTTAGGCACATGAGCCGTCAGGCTCTCATAAGTGAGGGGGAAAAAGCTTATGATGAAGTGTCCGCATTGTGGTGCACTATGCACTGATGAAGACAAGTTCTGCTCTTTGTGCGGAACTGATATGTCCAGGCAGATACTCAGGGAACAGGGTTTGCCTGCAGTTCAGCCGGTTGAGATCGATCCTGTTGTAATCGAGCCTGTTGAGGTCCAGGTTGAGCGCACGGTTTCTGAAGCCAGGAAGAAGAAAAGCTTCACGTGTGTTTTGGGTTTTATCATCTCTGTGGCATTAATACTTGCATCCATAGCGTTTTGGATATTTGAATTCGGCAGCAAGACATTACGGTTCAAGACTGATGCTCCCGGGCATCTTGCGCTTTTAGTTTTGGTGCTTCTTCCGGTAGGATTTATCTTATCGCTGGTCGGTACGATCGTTGCCAGAAAAAGTAAAAGCCGGAAATACGGAATAGCCGGACTGTGCTGTTCTGTTGCAGGTCTTGCCGGCGGCATTGCGATGTGGGTTTTATTTTTTTCCGGCGCAACGGCTAAGTATAATAAATACGGTTCCGAAACCATCCGTAAAGACAATTATGATGTCAGGCTGCAGCAGGATAATCCCTTTTTGGCATCGGCCGTAGATTACTATTGGGACGGCGATCCGAGCCACGTGGTTTTAAAACCGGACCTGTTAAGTGACGGAACGAAGATCACAAGCATTGGCGAAGTTGAATCTTTCGAAATCGTTTTGGAACCGGGGCTGGATTATCTTAAAACTTATGATTATTTGTATACAGCATCATTATTCAACAATCGTGAAAACTTAAAAGATGATCTTGACAGCTACGGCATCAAGCCCGGAACGGTGGTTAATTTCACTACCATTACTTTTTATGTTGAAATCGGTAAGGATATAGAACAAGTCGAGATCAGTAAATATGGCGGACAATATTTTGCAGTAGGGAGTAATGATGCCGGTACGATTACTTTCTATAAATGGTTTTACCACTTTACGGTCGATTCCGGGAATGAGAATTATTATGCCGAAGACGGAATTCTTTACAATAAAAGAACCAATGAAAAAGTCAATGCATTTTATTATGACGGCGATAACTCCTTTGAAGAATGGGGCCGGATCTACAAACCGGAACTCATTCCGACAGAGGAGACGGAGTTCTCGGAAACTACATCGACTCCTGTGCTTCCCATTACGTTTGGTACCGGTCCTGAGCTCATCAATCTCTGGTCATTCACGGATGAAGTCCCGAAGATGGTGCGCCAATATATTAAACTGAATCCTGAGTTCGGTGAGAAATATACTGTTGTTTGTACAGTTATTCCTCCAGACGAGGGACGTTATCAGGACGAGCTGGATAAAGCTATTGTGGCAGGCGGTGATCAGGCTCCTGATATATTCACTGCTGAAGAGGCTTTTATAATTAAATATTCACAAGGCGATATGTCCAAGTTTGCTGCAACGTATAATGATCTCGGCATTAATGTTAAAGCCAAGGTTAAAGAAGCTGATATTGCCCAATACTCAATTGATGTCGGTTCGCGCAATGGAGAGATCGTGGCTCTCGGATATGAGTCTGCAAGTTGCGTTATGATCTACAATGCTAAGATTGCGAAAGAAGTATTCGGCACAGATGATCCTTCAGTGATAGAGGACATCACAGGTGCGGGATCCGGTAAATGGGATAAATTCCTTGAGGCAGCGGATAAGCTTGAATCCAAGGGTTATGCCGCGGTTTCCGGTTATGAAGACCTATGGAGCATGTGCGATAAGTCCGTTGCTGCGCCCTGGGTTGTTAAAGGCGATATCAAGATCGATTCAAGAAGAGAGACTTTTTTCGATATTGCCAGAATGATAAAAGAAAAAGGCTATTCAAATGACTCCAGACTATGGTCCTATGAATGGTATGATGACATGAAGGGTGAGGGTGAAAAGAAAGTTTTCGCATTCTTCGGACCTGCCTGGCTCATCAACTACGCCATGATCGGCAACTGCGGCGGTAACCAGCCCGGCGAAGGTACTTACGGTCAATGGAGAGTATGCGCTCCGCCGGTGGGATCCTTCTGGGGCGGTGCATGGATCCTTGCGAACAAAGACACAGAGCAAAAGGAAGGCGTTGCTGAACTTATCGAGTGGATCACTCTTGATACTTCCGAAACGGGTCTTCAGTATCTTTGGGCTAACGGTCTGATAGACTGGGACAATGATCCCGAGACAATAACATTAAAGGCTGCAGTTGCTTCTAATACGGTTATGGCTAAGTCTGACGGTACATCGGATTTCTGCGGAGGGCAGAATATCTTCCCTGCATTTATTCAGGCCAATTATTTTGCTTCCGGCAAAAACATGACACAGTATGATTTTCTCATCAGCGGATATTACACAGATGCGGTCAGACAGTATGCCGAAGGTGTGACAGACAAAGAACAGGCTATTAAGGATTTCAAGAAAGCAGTTAAAGAGAATATCAGTTTCTGATAAGAATACAGGTGAGGGGGATTAATAATGAACATCTGTCCTGAATGTGGGACACCGCAACAAGATAAAAGTCCGTTTCTAAAGAAAAAAACCAAAGCCGGCGTTACCGGTATTCTTAAACCCGCAGTTTGTACAACAGTAGTGGCTGCGATGATGATATCCGCGGCGTGTGACAGCAAATCTGGAGCGTCACAGCAAACGGATCCTACAACAATGACATCCGAGTTAATACCCTGGGAAGAGCTTGGTCAAGACTATACTACTCTGGGAGAGAGATACACATATACATATGGCACAGGTCCTGAGAAGATCAGCCTCTGGTCATACACAGACGAAATTACACGTATGGCATTTATGTTCGTTAAACAAAATCCGGAGTTCGGCGAAAAATATACCATAGACTGTACATTTATTTCTCAGGATGACGGCGTGTATCAGTTTGCGCTTGATAATGCCCTGGTTGCAGGCGGAGACATGGCTCCTGATATATATATGGCGGAGGCAGCATACGTACAAAAATACACGCAGGGTAAAATGGCCAAATTTGCTGCAACTTATAGGGATCTCGGCATCGATGTCGACGTCAAGATCAAGGAAGCAGACATAGCGAAATATTCAGTTGATATAGGTACCCGCGACGGCGAAGTTGTAGCCCTGAGTTATCAGGGTTCCGGCAGCGCAATGATCTACAATGCGGAAATCGCAAAAGATGTTTTCGGCACAGATGATCCTGAGACGATCGAGAAGATCACCGGAGCGGGCACCGGCAATTGGGATATGTTTTTCAAGGCGGCAGATCAGCTCAAGGAAAAGGGCTATGCGGCAATATCAGGCCCTTCTGATATCTGGAAAGCTTGCGAGAGTTCTTCTGAAACACCGTGGATCGTTGATGGCAATCTCAGGATAGATCCGGCGAGAGAAAAGTATCTCGATATCTGCAAGACGATAACAGACAACGGTTATTCCAACAATTCCCAGAGCTGGTCCGAAAACTGGCTTAAAGATATGAGGGGAGAGGGCGAGAGGAAGGTTTTCGCATTCTTCGGGCCTTCCTGGTTCATCAACTACGTCATGATCGGCAACTGCGGCGGAAGCCATCCCGGTGAAGGCACGTACGGTCAGTGGAGAGTCTGCGCACCTCCGGTCAGTTTCTTCTGGGGCGGCACGTGGGTCCTCGCAAATAAGGACGCAAATAGCAAGGAAGGCGTTGCAGAATTCATCGAATGGCTTACACTTGATTCTTCCGAAACAGGCTTTCAGTATCTTATAGCCAACGGTCTGCTGGATTGGGATAACGATCCCTATACTCCGGAAGTACAGGAAGGTGTTGTCTCTATTTCCGTTATGTCCAAATCTGACGGAAGAATGGATTTCTGCGGCGGCCAGGATACATATGTGGCATTTGTACAGAGCAACAATCTGTCTTCCGGAACAGCCTTATCACCGTACGATGAGATCTTAGGCAGTTTCTTCAAAGATGCGGCTGACCTGTATGCCAAAGGCAAAATAAGCAAAGAAGAGGCTATGGAACAGTTTAAGATCTCTGCTAAGGACTACATTGACTCTTTGTAAGGAAAAAGGATTTATAAGTGTTAGGGGGCGAATGCTTATGAAGAAATGTCCAAAGTGCGGTATACCCGCAGAAAATGAAGCTAAAGTCTGTTCTAACTGCGGAAATGTTTTTCCGGAAATAAGGCCGCTTTGCCAGGCCGGTGTTGTAGGATTAATCTGTTCAATAGCTTCATTAGTTTGTATCCACACGGCATTTATTGTGTATCTTATCGGTGAAGCTATCGGGACTGATACGTTCAGCAGAATTGTGGCTGCCGTTTTATGTATCCTGGCAATTGCCTGTTGTATTTTGGGATTTATCTTTTCTCTCAAAGGCTTTAAAGATACCAAGAAAGAAAACATGAGAGGCCGGGGGATTGCTTCTGCAGGACTCATTATGTCTTCCATTCTGGGCGGAATCGGCTCGACGTTTATCGTAATACAGTTCATGATTGTTACTTTAATAATCGTATTTATCGTATCTTTGTTCCAAAGTTATGGCGAAAGCACTCCTTCGTCCAATAATCCAATCTCATACCGGGATTACGAAACACAGTATACAGAGCCTACGTATACGGATTATAACTGGTATGAAACATCCGAAGAGACAACTACGACCGATAAGCAGGTCATGACTTTCGGCACCGGTCCCGAAACCATTAATCTATGGTCATTCACAGACGAGATCCCAAAAATGGCAGATCAGTATGTTAAACAGAATCCGGAGTTCGGTGAGAAATATACTGTCGAGTGCACGATAATTGCTACTGACGGCGGCGCTTACCAGACAGCATTGGACAATGCTCTCGTAGCCGGCGGTGATTCAGCTCCTGATATCTATTCGGCTGAGGCAGCGTTCGTCCTCAAGTATACACAGGGTGACATGGCTGGGTTCGCTTCCACATATAAGGATCTCGGTATCGATGTAAACGCCAAGATCAAGGAAGCTGATATTGCCAAGTATTCAGTCGATATAGGCACCAGAGACGGCGAAGTGGTTGCCCTCGGTTACCAGGCTACAGGCAGCGCTATGATCTATAACGCAGAAGTTGCCAAGGATGTTTTCGGTACGGACGATCCTGCTGAGATCGAAAAGATCGTTGGTGCAGGTTCAGGCAATTGGGACAAGTTCTTCGAAGCAGCAGCTAAGCTCAAGGGAAAGGGTTATGCGGCAGTTTCCGGCCCGGCGGACATCTGGAATGCTTGCGAAAAATCTGCTGATAAGGCATGGATCGTTGACGGGCAGCTCACCATCGACCCTAAGAGAGAGAAGTATCTCGACCTCGCCAAGACGATCAAGGACAACGGCTATTCTAACGACACAGCTAACTGGTCTGAGGGTTGGTATAACGACATGAAGGGCGAAGGTGAACAGAAGGTATTTGCGTTCTTCGGACCTGCCTGGCTTATCAACTACGTTATGATCGGCAACTCCGGCGGAAACAGGATTGGCGAAGGCACGTACGGCCAGTGGAGAGTCTGCGCTCCGCCGGTGGGTTTCTGGTGGGGCGGCACGTGGATCTTAGCAAATAAGGATACAGAACAGAAGGAAGGCGTTGCTGAACTTATCGAATGGATCACTCTTGATACTTCAGAAACAGGTCTTCAGTATCTCTGGGCTAATGGTCTGGTTGACTGGGATAACGACCCTGAGACTGTTACAAGCAAGGACACCGTGGCTTCTGCTGTGGTTATGGCCAAGTCCGACGGTACATTGGATTTCTGCAGCGGCCAGAATATCTTCCCGGCATACATTGAAGGCAACAAACTAGCTTCTGCAAAGGCCATGACACAGTATGACGAGACGATAGACGGTTATTTCACAACCGCAGCCAGCCAGTATGCGTACGGCGAGATGAGCAAAGAGGAAGCAATGGAGCAATTCAAGCAGAAGGTTAAGGAGAATGTTGCGTTTTAGCAATAATACAGAATCATAAGTTACAGAGGGGGTAATATTTATGAAGAAGTGTCCTAATTGCGGAAAAATATCTTTCGATGTAAATAAGCAATGCCGTAATTGCAGTTATGTGTTTCCTGCGCAAACACCGATCAATAAAATGTGTCTGGCCGGATTTATCTGTGCGTTTGTTCCAGGTGTGATCTTTATACTCCACGTTATTTCATCTACGTCTTTAAACCTGGTTACTTTGATCATAAGTTGGATCGGATGGGTCTTATCTTTAATTCTGTCAATAACCGGCATGATACGCGATCAGAAAAAGAAGGTCGGATTTGGAGCAGCCGGTGTTACAGTTGCGTTGTTAGAGTTCATTCCGTGGCTTCTTATAACAGGTTTAGTATGGGCATTTTCTTCGAATAAAGATGATGATCATTCTTCCTACCGTGATCCCTACGAGACCACAGAAACGACAAGCGTGATCCAGCAATACATTGAAAGAGCGAATGCCACGGAGACGGAGACAGAGACTGAAACTGAGTTCGAAATGATCAAATATAGTTACGGTACAGGTCCTGAGACTATTCATCTGTGGTCATGCGATGACGAAGTTCCGAAGATAGTCGGTCAGTATGTAAAGCAGAATCATGTTTTCGGTGAGAAATATACCGTAGAGTGTACGGTCATTAGTATTGGCAACGGGTATTACCAGAAAGCTCTTGATGATGCGCTTCTGGTTGGCGGCGATGAGGCTCCGGATATATATGTGGCGGAGTCAAGTTACATTATCAAATATACTCAGGGAGATATGTCTAAATATGCTTCCACATATAAAGATCTGGGTATCAATGCAGATGCAAAGATCAAGGAGGCTGGCATTGCCCAATACTCTGTAGATGTGGGTTCGCGGGATGGCGAAGTTGTAGCTCTCGGATATGAGTCGACCGGCTGTGCAATGATCTACAATGCGGAAATCGCGAAAGAAGTTTTTGGCACAGATGACCCCGCTGAGATAGAGAAGATAGTAGGTGCCGGGTCAGGCAATTGGGATAAGTTCCTTGAGGCAGCTTCCAAACTTGAAGCAAAGGGCTATGCCGCTGTTTCCAGTTCCTCCGAAATATGGAATGCCTGTGAGAAATCCGCTGATGAAGGCTGGCATGTCAAAGGTGAGATAAACATAGATTCCAAGAGAGATAAATATCTTGATATAGCGAAAACGATCAAGGATAACGGTTATTCAAATAACAACAAGATTGCGGAAGAGGGCTGGTTTCATGATATGAGCGGCAAAGGCGGAAAGAAGGTTTTCGCATTCTTCGGACCCTCATGGCTCATCAACAACGTTATGATCGGCAATTCCGGCGGAAATAAGCCCGGCGAAGGCACATACGGGCAGTGGAGAGTCTGTGCACCTCCGGTTGGTTTCTGGTGGGGCGGTTCGTGGATCCTTGCAAACAAGCATACTGATAACAAAGAAGGTGTTGCAGAACTTCTCGAGTGGATCACTCTTGATACTTCAGATACAGGTCTACAGTATCTCTGGGCAAACGGCCTGATAGACTGGGATAACGACCCAGAGTCTGAAACTATCAAGAAATCTGTTGTTTCTGCTGCTGTTATGGCAAGGGCTTCCAGCAAACTCGATTTCTGCGGAGGCCAGGATATCTTCCCTTCATTTGTGCAAGGCAGCAAGGCTGCTTCCGGAAAAGCCGCACAACAATACGATGACGTCTTTAGCGGATTTTTCGAGGACGCCGTGGCGCTGTATGTTGACAGTGTTGTAGACAGGGAACACGCGATCATAGCCTTCAAGACGAGCGTTCAGGATTATTTATTGTGAGGTGAAAAATGGCTACTGAAAACAAGGCACCGGTAAGTGTGATGAGCTTAATAGGTTTTATTACAGTTATTTCTGCTCCTTTGAATTCATTCCTTTTCAGCAGTGGTTACTTTCAAGCCATTCTTCTCTTGAATCTGGCCGGCTTAGTGTTATCGATCATTGGTTTTGCAACCGGTAAAAGAAAGGGAAAAAGCCTGTGCGGATATGGCCTTGCAGGGATAATCATTGCCGCTGCTTTTTTGGGAATAGTATTCCTGGGCATAATACTGTTTGGCATGTTTGGTGAGTCACCGCCTCAGCCTCCGCCGACAATGACATACAGTTAATCTGATAATAAAAAAAGGCTGTCTCAAATGAGGCAGCCCTTGGTATTTGAATTGTTATAAGTCTTAGTTTTCGAACTCGACAACGAGCTGGGAAACTGTCTGCTTGGCATCGCCGTAGATCATGACGGTGTTGTCCATCGTGAAGAGCGGGTTCTCGATGCCTGAGAAGCCTGTACCCTGACCACGCTTGAGGACGAATACCGTGCGTGCCTCGTAAGCGTTTACGATAGGCATGCCGTAGAGAGGTGATGACTCATCGTTGATAGCTGCAGGGTTAACAACGTCGTTAGCGCCAATGACGATAGCGATGTCTGTGTTGGGCATCTGAGGGTTCATTTCGTCAGCTGTCTTGAGCTGCTCGTAAGGAACGTTAGCCTCAGCGAGGAGAACGTTCATGTGACCGGGCATACGTCCTGCAACGGGGTGGATAGCGAAGTTGACTTCGCAGCCGTTCTCTTCGAGTACGTCGCAGAGTTCCTTAACAGCGTGCTGAGCCTGCGCAACAGCCATGCCGTAACCGGGGATGAATACAACGCTCTTAGCAGCTTCGAGGATAAGGAATGCGTCCTCAACAGACATGGACTTGGGTTCCTTGTGTTCGCCTTCAGCTGCAGCTGCCTTCTTCTTCGTTGTCTTGAAGAGGAGGGATGCAAATGTCTTGTTCATAGCCTTGCACATGATGAGCGTGAGGATGACGCCGGAAGCACCTACGAGGCAGCCGGAAACGATGAGGACCGTGTTGCCGATAGGGAAGCCTGCGAATGCAGCAGCAAGACCGGAGAGTGCGTTAAGGAAAGAGATGATAACAGGCATATCGCCGCCGCCGATCGTGATAACGAGCGTAACGCCTAAGATCAGTGAAGCAACTGTTGTGATGATGACGCCTGCAAGTCCGAGGCCGCCGTCAGGTGAGATGCAGAGGAAAATGATTCCCAGTGCAGCGATAGCGAGGATGCCTGCGTTGATGAAGTTCTTGCCGGGGATCGAGATATTCTTCTTGAACATCTTAAGTCCTGCGAGCTTGCCCCATGCAATGAGTGAACCTGTGAATGCTACAGCACCGATGAGGATCGTAAGACCTAAAGTGAGTGCCGTGAAAGCGTCCTCAGTAACACCTGCTGTGTACTGGGAGACAGCAACGAGCATTGAAGAAAGACCGCCGAAGCCGTTAAAGAGGGCAACGAGCTGGGGCATGCCGGTCATTTCGACCTTCTTAGCCCAGATGAAGCCTACAACGCTTCCGCCTGCGATAGCAAGAACGATGAGGAGGTATGAGAGCCATCCGCCATCGATAACGTCCTGTGAGATGAGGACGGATACAACTGCGATAAGCATACCGACTGAGGAGTAGAGGTTACCCTTACGTGCGGTATCTGCTTTTCCGAGTT